>Ga0116149_1002314_pt1 | contig 21127 bp, 12 predicted proteins | sample AD_UKC057_MetaG_FD_89787 | JGI IMG/M metagenome (GOLD analysis project Ga0116149, IMG submission 89787) | Active sludge microbial communities of municipal wastewater-treating anaerobic digesters from USA - AD_UKC057_MetaG | ecosystem: Engineered > Bioreactor > Anaerobic > Digestate | place: USA... | reverse complement strand
CCCCGGTAGTCGCTGCACTCCCGAAAGCGGTCTGGATCAACCCGCCAGACCAAAGAAGTTCAACACAAGAAACACTCACTAATTTCCAAACGGAGCTGTCTCATTGGACTTGACACATTCCGACCGGATTTGAACGTAAAGTGGTATTTCCAATGCGATTCCCCCCGCCGTGAAAAGAATAAGTACAGGACGGTTTCCTGTCGTGACATTCAGTGACATTCCTTCCATGTCCACCCATTCAGTGCTGTTTGTACTGATTTCATTATTCGCTGCGGCCTGCGCACGAACACCGGATATCGATCTGGCAGATCCGGCAGAGAGCGAGTAGATGGCATACGGAGTCGGGTTCAGTCTCTGCCGCGTACCGATTGCGGTGTAGGCTCCATCATTTGCACCTCCGCGTACTCCGATCTGAGCAAACCGCGCCTCACCGTCAAACACCTGTTCGCCGAAATCGAGATCCACTTTGAACAGCCCGCCTGCCACCGTAACATCGTCGAGGGTTATGGATTCCGCTATCTGGGTCCCGCCAATTTCCGCGTCATACAGCTTGAACTCAAGATCATATACGCCGTTCGCCGGATTCCCGCTTTCCATCAGGTGCCCCTGATAGGTGAACGCTGTACCCATGGTTGGAATAATCTGGTTTCCCGGTGTGGCGGTCGGTACCGCTGTAGGTGTATCAGTCGGAGCCGATTCCGGTGTGGGAGTGCTTGTCGGGGTTGCCGTGGGCGAAGCCGAAGGAATATCAAGTCCCAACGATTCCCAGTCGCCGGTGATTCGAACAATCATGTGCTTTTGTGCATTTCTATCCCACAAATAAACCAAAAGAATCCTATTATTAAATCCTATATGGTGCGCTTCATCTTCCGATGCTGGCCATCCCCGCACAACCGTTCGAGCCAGAGTTCTTGCGCCTTTGGCTATATGATAAGAATAAACGATACATTGCACTTCCGAAGGTCGCTGAGGATTCTTGTAACTTAACCCAGTGAAGATCATGAGGCTTGGGGTTATTGTGAGACAGCGAAGGTTACCTGTAATGTCCGATGATACAATATCGCCAGTCTCCGTTTGTAGGTCGTGGTTCTCGTCGATGAATGGAAATACGTAGGCATCCAGGATTCGAAGCCCCGGAGCCAACTCTAATCTTGCGGAGACCGATGCAATATCGACAGGTGCCGGAGCCTGTTGGGCAGAAACAAGCCATGGTGTGGTGAGCAGGGATGCACAAAACAGCAATGTTCTGGAGATCTTCATCTTTCGCCTCCGATACTCATGGGTCCACTTGGATGCCTGGATTCGATCAGGCTTTGAAATGCGAACCGTTGTTCGAACGGGTTGATTTTTTTGAGTGCGTTTTCCAATGTGTGGGATGGGAAAGAGGTTTCCTGAGCGGGTATTGGAGGAACAAATCGCAAACAGTTCTCCGACTCGGTCTCGACCGACCGCACCAAAACAATAGAAAAGGCAACGAGACCCCGAGACATATCGACCCCCGCAATCTCAAATGTCCCCTATTATCCCGATGTTCTCATGTCATGGGAAGAGACTTCGCGCTTGAGACTCTCATCTGGAATCTACACAAATTCCGGATTGCCTGGCCTACCCCGGAGACAATCCATGGGGGCTTGCAGACCGACAGATCCGATCCGGCGAAAAATCAGAAAAAGGTGGGAAAAGGTGATTGACATCCACTCCCGTTATGTCCTATCCTATTCTCATGCTTGAGAATCCATCGGTTCCCGCCGATGACGGGGAGGTTGGTTATGAAACAACTTCGGTTCTTTTCAATAGTCTCCATTCTGGTCCTGGAATGTGTCTTTCTCTCGACCACATTCGCCCAGCCGCTGCGTGGATCGTCGGGAGAGATCATCTTGGGATTGGGAACTGTAGAATCTGCAGCATATTCCCCCGATGGAAGATACATCGCTACCGGAGGCAGCGCAGGTGCATTCCTTTGGGATGCGCAGACCGGGGCAATGCTCCGGACATTTTCCGGGCACAGGGACTGTGTCTCTTCCGTCACTTTTTCGCCGGATGGGGCCAAAGTCCTGACGGGGGGTTGGGATCGTACGGCAAAGTTGTGGGATACCGAGACAGGTGCGGAAATCCGCACGTTTACCGAGTTCTGGTCTTTAACAGTGCCCCTGGTGTTCTCGCCGGACGGAACGAAGCTGTTGACGGCGAGTCATGACCCTACTGGATATAATGCTGCTGAACTGTGGGATGTCGAGACAGGGGCAACAATTCGCACGTTTTCGGGGCATACCTCTACTCTCACTTCTGTGGCGTTTTCGCCGGACGGGACAAAGGTGTTGACGGGGAGTTACGACTGCACGGCAAAGTTGTGGAACGTGGAGACTGCCGAGGAGATCCGCACATTTTCCGGGCATACAGGTTGGGTGTGGTCCGTGGCGTTTTCGCCCGACGGGACGAAGGTTCTAACGGGGAGCCGCATGCTCGACGGTACGGCCAAGTTGTGGGATGTGGAAACCGGTGCGGAGATCCGCACGTTTTCGGGGTATTACGACGTGTATTCTGTGGCGTTTTCGCCGGACGGAACAAAGGTGTTGACGGGCGGTTCAGGTGGTACTGATGCTACGAAGTTGTGGGATGCGGAGACAGGTACGGAAATCCGGACGTTTTCCACGCCGCTTATGTCTTGGGTGGTTTCTGTCGCGTTTTCGCCGGATGGAACGAAGGTGTTGACGGGAATTGGCGACGGGACAGCAAGGATTTGGGATGTTGAGATTGCCACAAATACTCCTGCGGTAACCCCGGAACCCACCAACACCCCAACCCCGATGTCGACAATGACTCTCAGCCCGGCAATGACCCCGACAATCTCTTCTCATGATCCTCTCAACCTCCCCCTGCATGGTCCGTCAGGCGAAATGATCCTGGGTCTGGGGACTGTAGAATCTGCAGCATATTCCCCGGACGGGAATTACGTTGCCACCTGTGGCAACATGGGCGCATTCCTCTGGGATGTGCAGACTGGGGTGCTAATCCAGATATTCTTGGGGCACACGGATTCAGTTCGTTCCGTCACCTTTTCGCCGGATGGCACAAAAGTACTGACGGGGAGTTGGGACGGCACGGCGAAGCTATGGGATACGTTGAACGGGCACGAGATTCGGACGCTTTCGGGGCACTCCTCTTTGGTGTCGTCCGTGGCGTTTTCTCCGGATGGGACGAAGGTGCTGACGGGAAGCGGGGATTGTACGGCAAATCTGTGGGATGCGGAAACAGGAGCTGTGATCCGGACTTTTTTGGGACCTTCGTCTTGGGTGGTTTGCGGCGTGGCGTTTTCGCCGGATGGAACGAAGGTCCTGACGGGGAGTGGCAAAGGATTTCCGGATTACCTTGGAGATGCCAAGTTGTGGGATACGGAGACGGGTACTGAGATCCGAACGTTTTCGGGGCATACAGATTATGTCACTTCCGTGGCGTTTTCGCCGGATGGATCTCAAGTGCTGACCGGAAGTGGTGACGGCACGGCCAAGTTGTGGGATGCGGAGACCGGGACTCTGCTACAGACGTTTTTGGAGCATCCCTCTTGGGTTCATTCATGGGTCACTTCCGTGGCGTTTTCGCCGGATGGGACAGAGATCTTGATAGGGAGTAACGACAGTACGGCAACGTTGTGGGATGCCGAGACCGGGGCGGAAATTCGGACGTTTAGGTCGGAATCGGTGGTCTCCGTGGCGTTTTCTCCGGACGGTACGAAGGTGTTGGCCGGAATTGGTGATGGAACGGCAAGGATCTGGAATATCAACGACTCTTACGTACCTCCCACCCCGACAGCCACCCCCTTCCCCTCATTCACCGGCCACGAGTGTGACGATCTGCTTTACAGTACGAACATTGCTGCGCTGGGACATGCCTCCGCCGAGAGTTATCGGGATCAGAACAAGCCCGAATTGGCAATTGATGGCGATACGGAATCTCCATTTTCCGGTTGGATGGCCGTCGGGGACCGAGGCTGGTGGCAGGTGGAACTCCCCTGCCAAGTCCCAATCTATCGGGTTGAGGTGTTCACAACAGCAGGGAATCCTACTTGCATGTTTCCCTCGTTTCAAATTTCCGTATCCACAACCGGCGAATTTGTGGGCGAGCAAACCATCGTCGCAACGGAAAACCAATGGCCCAATCAGGTCATGGTTGCCTATGACTTTGAACCGATTGAAGCCAAGTTCATCCGTCTGACAGCATTGGCGGATCATTATTGGTCAATCTTGCAGGAATTCCGGGCGTATCCGGCAATCGAGCCGACACCAACGCCTACATATACCGTCACTCCGACTGTTACTGACACGCCCTCTTCGACACCGACGTTAACGCCTACTCCTTTGCAAATGTTGTCTCGGTGGGATTTTGCAGAAAATGGCAATTTCGAGAATTGGCAATACATCAATGTGTCTGAGGCGAACGTATCAAACGGCCTTCTGTCCGGCGTTGCCGAAAACGCAGATCCCATTATTGAACTTCGTGATCAAACCATCGAAATGCAGTACTTAAGGGGATTGGCTTTTCGCATCCGAGCCGACCGACCGACCTTTTGCCAAGTCTATCTCGGTATAGGGGATGAGGATTGGACTTTTCAACATATCGGGGATTGGCAGATTGATTCGACCGCCGAGTTTAAGACTATTGTTGTTAATTTCGATGGAACAGTTCTGTCTGCAACACGACTTTATCTGTTGCGGATTGATCCCGCGATAGACAAGGGAGTTGCTTTCGAGATCGACTGGATCGCTTTGATAGCATCCGATATTCCGACTCCAAGCCCCACACCCACAAGCCCATTCACCGGTCACGAATGTGATGACCTGCATTACAGCACAAATATCGCCGCACTGGGGTACGCCACTGCCGACAGCTATCGCCATGACAACAGGCCAGAACTGGCGATTGACGGGGATACGGAATCTTCGTTTTCAGGGTGGATGGCTGTTGGGGACCGAGGCTGGTGGCAGGTGGAACTCCCCTGCCTGGTTCCAATCTATCGGGTTGAAGTATTCACCACCCCTCAAAACTCTTCCTGCATGTTCCCCTCGTTTGAGATCTCCGTCTCAACAACCGGCGCATTCGCGGGCGAGCAGACCATCGTCGCGACGGAACCCCAATGGCCAAACCAGGTCATGGTCGCCTATGACTTCGAGCCGGTTCAAGCGAAGTTCATCCGCCTGACAGCATTGGCCGATCATCGTTGGTCAATACTTCAGGAATTCCGCGCGTATCCGGCGGTGCAACCGACGCCGACACCGACGTTCACCCCGACACCCACGAGTCCGTTTACCGGCCATGAATGTGATGACCTGCATTACAGCACAAACATCGCCGCGTTGGGGTATGCGACGGCGGACAGCTATCGCCAGGACAATCGTCCTGAGTTGGCGATTGATGGCGATACGGAATCTTCGTTTTCAGGTTGGATGGCTGTTGGGGACAGAGGCTGGTGGCAGGTGGAACTCCCCTGCCTTGTTCCAATCTATCGGGTTGAAGTATTCACCACCCCTCAAAACTCTTCCTGCATGTTCCCTTCGTTTGAGATCTCCGTCTCAACAACCGGCGAATTCGCGGGTGAAGAAACCATCGTCGCGACGGAAAACAGATGGCCGAGCCAAATCATGGTCGCCTACGACTTCGACCCGATTGAGGCGAAGTTCGTCCGCCTAACGGCATTGGTCCCTCATTATTATGCAATTTTGCAGGAATTTCGTGCGTATCCGGCAATCGAGCCGACACCAACGCCGACGTTTACTGCCACGGCGACGTATACGCCAACACCCACGATCACACCAACACGAACGCCTACACCGACTCCTTATGGGGAACGAATCCTCGGCCTTGGACACATTTCTGTTGCGACATACTCCCCCGATGGCCGATATATTCTGACAGGTGGCTCCGCCGGGGCGATCTTGTGGGATGTCGAGGCTGCCCAGATCATCCGCAAATTCCAGCGTCACGGAGTCACTATTTCCTCAGTCGCGTTCTCTCCGGACGGACGGTACATTCTGACTGGGGGAGGGAGTGCAAAGTTGTGGAATATCGAAACAGGGGACTTGATTCGGGTCTTTGAAACACCCGAATCTCCTATCTATTCCGTGGCATTTTCTCCGGATGGTTCGCATATTCTTACTGGCAGCAAGTACGACCACAAAACACATCTCTGGAACATTGAGACAGGGGAGATCATCCGAAATTTTGAGGGATCTGTATGCACATTTTCACCGGACGGGAATCAGGTCCTGACAGATGGCGGTGGTATGTCCGCAACGTTGTGGGATGTAGAGACCGGGATTGAAATCCGTTCGTTCCGGGGGCACACGGATTATATCACTTCCTTGGCCTTTTCCCCGGACGGAAAGATGATCCTGACATCCAGTGCGGATAGTACAATAAAAGTATGGGACGTAGAAACGGCCAGAATGATTCACAGTTTCTACCAGTCCTATTTTCCTGCTGCAGCGTTTTCACCGGATGGAAACCGCATAATAACGTCGGGGAGCTGGTGGCCCGTTTCTAGTGGTATAACACTATGGGACGCACAGACAGGAGCGATAATTCGGGTGTTCTCCGCGCATAACGCCGATATCCGGTCTGTTGGCTATTCACCAAATGGTCTGGAAGTATTTACCGCAACTGGATCTGAAATAAAACTGTGGGATATAACGAAAGATCCCTTGATACGAACCTTTGGGGGCCATGCCGGAGCCGTTAATTGTGCGAAATACTCTTCCAGCGGAAAGTATATTGTGACTGGCAGTGACGATGGGACAGCCAAATTATGGGATGCGAAAACGAGAGGAGAGATTCGAACATTTCGCGGCCATGCCGATGGCGTCTTATCCGTAGACTTTTCCGAGGATGAATGCTGGATTCTCACCGGAAGCAGAGATGGAAGCGCGGCTTTGTGGAACACAAAAACCGGCAAATTGATTCATATATTTACTGGACATAAAAGACCTGTATATTTTGTGGCGTTTTCACCGGACGGAACGAAGGTGCTGACAGGGAGCGAGGATAGGACAGTGAAGATATGGGATACAACGACGGGGATAGAGATCCGGACACTTTCAGGCCAAATAGGGATCGTATATTCCGTGGCATTTTCGCCGGATGGGACCAAGGTTCTGACGGGGGGCAGTATTGGAACGGCGAAATTATGGGATGCAACGACGGGGATGGAGATTCGAGCCTTTTCCGGGCATGCCGGGGCTGTCAGATCTGTCGCTTTCTCGCCGGATGGAACTACCGTTCTGACGGGGAGTTCTGATGATACGGCGAAATTGTGGGATGTGGATACAGGAACGTTGATACGGACATACCAAGGCCACACCGGTGACATCTATTCCGTAGCCTACTCATCGGATGGGCAACAGATTCTTACCGGTAGTGGAGATAAAACGGCCAGGATATGGGACACTCAGACGGGTGCGGAGATTCTTAAATTAGAGGGGCATACCGAGACGGTGTTGTCTGTGGATTTCTCGCCGGATGGAACAGAGGTCCTGACAGGCAGCAAAGATCAAACGATAAGGACGTGGAATGCGGAGACAGGCGCGGAAATCTTCGGCCATCATACCGGAACAATTCTGTCAACCGCTTTCTCCCCGGATGGAAGATGGATTCTTACGGGAGGCAAAGACCAAACAGCAAGATTGTGGGATGTGAGCACAGGCGCTTTGCTGACGGTGTTTCAAGGCCATACCGAGGATGTGAATTCCGTCGCCTTTTCATCGGATTCGGCGCGGGTGGTGACAGGAAGCAAAGATCACCGTGCTATGATCTGGGCTTCAGAAACTGGAGTTCCGTTACACACCTTGGAGGGACATACCGGCGGTGTGAATTCCGCAGTGTTCTCACCAGATAATCAGCGTGTTTTAACAGGCAGTGAAGATTCTACCGTGAAATTGTGGGATTCTGAGACGGGAGATCTTGTCCAATCCTATTCTGGCCACACGTCAAGTGTAAATTCTGTCGCCTTTTCGCCAGGCGGGGAGAGGTTTCTCACGGGGAGCAGCGATAGGACTGCAATTCTGTGGGACGCAGATGCGGGAACGATACTCCGGACATTCGAGGGGCACACCGGTCCTGTAAATTGCGTTGCATTTTCGGCGGATGGGACAAGGGTTTTGACGGGAAGTGATGATGGCAAAGCGATTCTATGGGATATGGAAACCGGTGGGGAAATTCGTACCTTTTCAGGCTCAGGAACCATTCATTCCGCTGCCCTGTCTCCAAATGGGACCATGGTGCTTCTGGGGTGTCCTGACGGCACCACAATGTTGTGGGATGCGGACAGTGGTGACCGCATCCATGCGTTTTACCTTGCATATAGAATGTCTTCGCAACCTATTTATCTATCCGCTTCTGTTGCCGTAGCCTTTTCGTCGGATGGGAAAAGAGTAATAACCGTCGATGGCAACATAAGAGTTATCCTGTGGGACATCGAAAATTGCCTGCCAATTCGAACGTTCCCTTCATATAACGGTTCAGTCTTTTGTGCCGATTTTTCACCGGATGGGACAGAAGTTCTGACAGATGGCAACGATAACACCGCTGTGCTTTGGAACGCCCTGACCGGGGCAGAGATTCGGACTTTCGTGGGGCATGAGGACAGTGTCACTTCCGTGGCGTTTTCGCCGGACGGGACTAAGGCGTTGACAGGAAGTCGGGATCAGACGCTGAAATTATGGGACACGCTTGCGGGAACAGAGATTCGATCATTCCTGGGGCACACGTCTCGTATCTCCTCCGTGGCGTTTTCGCCGGATGGGAGTTGGCTATTGACATCGAGTGCGGATGGAACGGCCCGGATATGGACAAACGGAATTGGATCTACACCCGTAACATCTTTGCCTGATTGTGCTTCCGGTCTCTTTCTCTGCGGACCTTCAGGCGAAATCATTATCGGGTTGGGAACTTTAGGGGCCGCTGCCTATTCCCCCAACGGAAAGTACATTGCTTCCTTTGGTTCTATCGGCATTTTTCTGTGGGATGCGGAGACGGGGGCGTTGGCAAAATCGTTTCTTGGACATGCCGACGGAGTATATTCCTTAGCCTTCTCGCCGGATTCCACAAAGATCCTCACGGCGAGCCATGATCGAACGGCAGTATTGCGGGATGTGGAGACCGGGACGGTGATTCACACGTTTTCAGGGCACACGGGCACTGTCTCTTCCGTGGCGATTTCCCCCGACGGAACCCAGGTCCTGACCGGGAGTCGGGATCGTACGGCGAAGTTGTGGGATGCGGAGACGGAGACGGTTATTCACACATTTTCAGGCCACACAAGCAGTGTCTCTTCCGTGGCGTTCTCTCCAGACGGGACAGAAGTATTGACCGGGAGCTGGGATGAGACAACGAATTTGTGGGATGCAGAAACGGGAGCACTGGTCCGCACATTTCCTGGCACCCAATACCGGAGTATTCACTCTCTTGCGTTTTCGCCGGACGGAACAAGGATTCTGAGTGGGAGTTGGTCGGATATGAACCTAATGAATGCGGAAACCGGCGAGATTATCTGGTCTGTCAGCGGATATAATTCGGAGATTTCCTCTGTGGCATTTTCGTCGGATGGAACCAAGGTATTGGCTGGCAGTTGGGATCGGGCGACCTTATTCGATGCGGTCACGGGTGAGGAGATTCGGAATTTCGATGGCTCTGGGGACCCCGCAGCATTTTCGCCGGACGGGACAAAGGTGTTGACCAGGAGCGCGGACAGGGTCTTGAATCTGTGGGATGCGGAGACGGGATCTGTGATTCGAACCTTTGAAGGACACATGGAAGCTGTTACTTCAGTGGCACTTTCACGAGATAGGACAAAGATCGTGACAGGGAGCGGGCACACAGCAAAAGTCTGGGATATCGAAACGGGAACGGTCATTTGCTCCTTCGATGGCTGGTCTGTGTCTTCTGTGGCCTTTTCACCGGACGGGACGAGGGTGTTGATGGGGAGTTGGCACACCGCGATATTGTGGGATATTCGGACGGGTTCCGAGATTCGAACATTCGAAGGGCATACGGGTCCAGTCAGTTCAGTTGCATTTTCTCCGGATGGGACAAAAGTGTTGACCGGGAGTCATGATGGAACGGCGAAGTTATGGGATTCGGAGACTGGTGAATTGATTCGAACCTTCTGGGGGCATTCCAGCATCGTAGAATCTGTAGTCTTTTCACCGGACGGAATGAAAGTACTAACGGCGAGTCATGATGGCACCGCCCGCATCTGGGATATCAGCGATATTCATCTGGAACCGACACCGGCTATTACTCCGACTCCGGCCCCGACGCCCGGTTTCATCTACAGGATCACTTTTGACGAATCCTCTCCCGAACAGGCGGGCTTTTTCAGCACGTCAGCAAGTGGTATGCAGCCTGCACCGATTCGTCTTGGCTCGGTTCCCACGGGGGAAGGTACTGACGGTCGAGGGATGATTATTGACACCGGGCCGGGGCAGGGCACGCTGTCGATTCAGACGACGCCCATCGCACTCGGTCCGGGTCCGAAATTGTTCACGGTGAATGTCATGGCGGAAGCGCTAGGGGCCTCGGCGGCACTTGCAGTACTGAACGCGCCGCTGGGAGTGGATATGGGCTTTGTGCAGGCCAGCGGTCTGGATGTTCCTGTTGGCCAGTGGGGCCGTCTGATTCTCATCTACGATCCGCCGGATGATGCGGTGCATCTGGGAGTCCAGGTGGCTTTGGGTGGCAACGCTGAGTCCGGGATCAAGGTGTATTATGACAATTTGACGATTCAAGAATTGCCGGAACTCTCTTACGAATCAGTCACCCTGGATGCGAACGGCTCGTTCGATGGCGACAATACAGATGTTCTTGTGAATGTGAATCAGAATCGCGGCAGTGTCGTCTTCCTGCCGGATATTCAAGGTGGCAATGAGGTTTCTTTATCGATTCAATCCAGCAACGACGCGGCAAACGTGGGCATTTTCGCGACTCAATTACAGGGCGGATTCCCGCATCTCTTGCAGGCGTCGGTCCGGGCTTGCCGCCTTTCGGGTTCAGGCGGCGTGACGGCGTTAGTCATGACCAACGCCTACGGCAATGTTGGAACCTTTGTCAACTGCGACAGATTGCCCGCACTTGGCAATACTCCCATGGCCATCACCATCGGCGGCGGATTTGTAACCGAGAATCCATCATTCCCGATCATCAACGTAGTCCAAAACGGTTCCACCGGCACTGCTTCGGCCATCATTGTAGATAATTTAGAAGTGAGGAGGATTATGGGAGGACCATAAGAGAATCCGTTTATTACACAATATCAGCCCAAGTTGATGAAATTACCCAATTGTCGGCTGTCCATATTCACAAGCCTCTTCTCGGATGAGACTTGTCACATGGTACTCTCGCGAGGATGATATTTTCACTGTGCAGTTAAACCTTGACATTTTCACCGTGCAGAAACAAGCGCTTTCCGGGCGTGCTTGAAAGGCTACAAAAAACATGGACATATCTTATGCCGATCCGCATAACATCCGTACAAAAATGGCCGAGTCGACATCAAGATACCAAAATAACTGGCTTTACCGCTCTTTCGGTGCAATACTCCGAGGCGTCTTATGCAAATCAATCTAATCGTTGTTAGCTGCCCAGACCATGACACGCACGCCTGAAGAGATGAGTCCCGCTAAGAAAGCGCACCACACGGCGAAGTGGGCGCGCACGATGACGAAGTGGCTTGTCACCTATACCCGACGCAAAGGTGCCAAGTGGAACTTGGTGGATTTCGGAGGCGAGACAAGGTCTGAGGCTCGCGGCATTGTGGACCTGATCGCAATCCGAAAAGATCACCGCCAGGACGGTCCAGGTCTCAAGCGCGGTGATCTCTTTGAGATCGTGCTGATTCAGACGAAGGGAGGTTCTTCCCCGCGGCCGACGGCAGACGACCTTGCGCGCCTGAAGAAAGTCGCCAGATATCACAGGGCAAGAGCCATCATTCTGGCAGAGTGGCGGCGCGGGGAACGCATCGAACTGTTTAAGCTCAATGGATCGCACTGGCATTCGGTTTCACCAGACGAAGTCTTTGGGTGATCAAAGCGGGTGGCGGCTAACAATCAGTTGCAGCGGACGAGGCTGGGATTTGCCACTGATGGTGAGCGTTTTTATATTTCATTCCTTCCCTCTTTTCGTCTGGACAGCCTCCTGTTTCGCCTTTTCGGCCATTTCCTGCCCGACGTCCCGAGGTTTTCCGGTACACTGACCCGATTCCTAAAACAGAGTATTTCCGTTTAGGCGAATTAGTTGAAAATCGTTCCCCTTCGGACTGAACCATAAGTGACATCCCTTTTAGCGACCGGGCCGGTCCGATGGGGGAAATTTCCACGGATGGGTCCCCTTTTCAAGAGATTCCTATCCATTCTCGGTCTCTCTCCCGAATCCACACACTCCCGCCGTCTTCCCCGTGAACCGCCCCCGCGTTTCTATCATTTGTCCCATTCGTCTCATCGGTCCCCCACGCCGTGCTTCCGCTTTCCCGCGAAATCCACTACCTCCAACCCCCTCCACTTATGTATAGCCGCTCAGCCGAAAACCGCCTGGTCCCGGTAAAAAAATATCTCAATGGGGTCCCCCCAACCCCATCTTTTTCAGAGCATCCACCCTCCGTCATGTTGCGCAACAGACTTGCCGTCAGGTGCACCCATCGGTTCCCGCCTTTCGTTGGTGTATTTCCGGCAAAAGGCTTCGGTAATCTCACGCAAATTCCGGGTCAGGAACTCCAGGGCTTTTGCTCGAATGGTGTCCGGAACTTCTCCATAGAAAGCCTCCGCGATCCCACCTGTGATGCAGGCCAGCGTATCGCTGTCGCCTCCCAGTGAGACCGCGTTCCGGATCGCGTCCTCATACGAAGTCGAATCCAGAAATGCAACAATCGCCTCCGGTACGGTCCCCTGGCAGGACTCGTTAAATGAATATAACGACAGGCAACATCCATTGGCTTAACCGCTGCGGCTTGCGCCGCGCTATAAAGCGCAGTCTAAACGCACTCTGTGGCCGACATACGGGTCGATGTACATCTCACCATCAGAGACCAGAACCCTGTGATGCCCACATGCCGGACAATCACAATACATGGCGTACGGTGACAACTTATGCCAAGTTCTGTCGGGAGTGATGGCGTACACCTTATATGTCTGTGGGATGTCTGCGATGTCCTTTGGCCTGATCTCATGCGAGATCTCTTTGAAATCGGGATGATCTCCAGACAGGTCTTTCACGGTAAACGAAAACGTGCCAGGATCGGACTGACTCATGGAAATCGTGTAGTACCATCTTATCCGGATGTAGATTGGACGGAGTAGATTCTCGACTTCAGTGACTGTATCGATATGTTCGAGAAATAGTTGTTTGTAGGCTGTGTCGTTGCAATCGCAGTATCCGTGCCCACGCTTTTCGTTTCTCAGGCTTACTATTTCCTCCTCTTCCGCTTTGTCAACAACACGCCGGATTCTTTCGAAAAGGCGACTCGGAAAATCCGGAACATTTACACGTTCCATTTGGGAAAGATTCCGCAGAGCTGTAACCCAGTGGCCAAGAGAGGGCCTTTCATGCAGCTCTCGTTCCCGAAAGAACTCGTCGAAGTTGTCTTTCATTGCGATACAGCCACAGGTAATGACTGTGCAGCGCACGAGGGAATCGAAATGATCGAGGAGCATGAGGAATCTACGAAAAGGCTCGGTGGTTCCAGAGATCTTCCTCCGCGTGATCGAAATAGGAAAAGGAAATTCTTCACCTTGGCTCCCGGTGGACATTCTTGTTCTGAAAAGCATGACACTTCGCTGAGTTTCAAGGAGTTGCAACATTTGTGTGAGAACGTCTTCACAAATCCCTCTATCACCAATCACGCGCTGGCATTCCGGGCAGATGTCGGCTGTCCTTAACTTAAAAATGACGTCGGGTTTCCAGGAGCACATGTCGCTGATGCAGCCAATCGGAGGGTCGTGGAAGAACTGTGCCCCATCCGCCAAGGTATCGAACATCAGGCATTGAAGGATGTTCTCGACAACCTGAAACGCCACAGGGTATTCGGGTGGACAGGTAACATAGTTCTCCCACTCAGAGGCGTGTATAAAGATGCTTTTCTCTCCTTGCGGGTCACAGGAACTGAACCAGTTGTTTTGATTTCTCTGCGCCATTAGTAATACAAGAAAATCGTTCTCGTCCAGAGACAGCTGCTGCCGGAAAGCTCGGCAGGCAGCAAAGATGGAATTCCAGTCTGCAGGAGTATCCGAGTCTCCTTCGATCTTGACGGGCTTGTGCACTTGTTCGAATTCGAGTGGTCCCGGAACCGCGACAAGCATCTCGAATACGGCGTTCAGGAGATCTTTCTGGAGGTCTTTAGAGCGCACAAGCACAATTCGGGTCATGAATTTCTCCTTTTCATTTCGGTCATTCCAATAATTCCTGGCCCGAACAACTGGCTCATGGTTCAGATGTCATACATCCACTTGAGAAGAGAACGCAAAGGCCCATCTATTCTCTCGAAAATTGCATTATCCCACGGAATTTGCCCGTATAGGGAGCCAGTTCCCTCTACGCCCATCATTTTCGGGGACGTCTCGCCAGAACCGTCCATAATGTAGACCTTCGTTCACCAGGCCGTCAATCGGAAATCTGTCGGATCTGGCACTGGAAATATGGGATTCAGGCAAATACGGGTCTTGGAAACCAAAGGGCGGGCCTGAGCAGAATGCACCGCTCATTCCGGTCCATCTTTCAAATTTGCCTTCCCCTCCGACTGAACCATAAGTGACTCCCTACAAAAAACCGGGCCGGTCCGATGGGGGAGATTTCGGCGGATGGGTCCCCTTTTCAAGAAATTCCTGTCAATTCTCGGTCTCTCCCAAATCCACACACTCCCGCCATCTTCCCCATGAACCGCCCCCGCGTTTCTATCATTTGTCCCATTCGTCTCATCGGTCCCCCATGCCGTGCTTCCGCTTTCCCGCGAAATCCACTACCTCCAACCCCCTCCACTTATCTATAGCCACTCAGCCGAGAACCGCCTAGCCTCCGGTAAAAAAATATCTCCATGGGGTCCCCCCACCCCTCCTCTTTTTCAAAACATTTCAGTTTCCGAGCGGATTTAACAAGCGCTTTTCTTTTCTCCCAGCGCGAGCGTAGCGAGCGCCACACAATGCCCTTCACCGTATTCTTCCGGCGCGAGTCTTCGAGCGCCATACCTGCATTTTTGCCGGAGGCAAAAATCATAGAATCAAAAAACAGAAGCCCCCACATCGCACACACCCCGTCACAGCGGACGGCCACCGGCACAAATTGCCTATTCGCCGCACTCCTCTCAATGCAAAGGCTTCACCCGCTTCTCAAAGTTCACTCTTTTTCCCCATCGCACCCTCGATCCCCCCGTTCCTTCCCCCAATTGCGGGTCTATTCCCTTTGCCCTGCCCCCACCCTTACCGCCATTTCACATGCTTTACCATCTCGGCCTGGATCTCCGGCGTAACTTTCATATACAGCGACATGGTGACATACACGGAGGCGTGGCCTAGTCGGGCCGAAATCACCGGGATCGGCACGCCTTGCTGAAGCAGGTGAATCGCCAGGCCGTGCCGGAACTTGTGCGGATGGATGTCCTCAATCCCCACCTCGTTGGCATACTGCTTCACCATCTTGTAAGCATAGAACCGCGTAAAGCCGAACAGTGCTCCCTTCACATCGAAGTCCGAGATGAACCGGCTCAGGTCCAGCAGCAGCCCCTCATCAAGCGTTACGATGGTCACCCGTTTGGACTTCTTCATGTCAATCCGCACTTGCCGTTTGGTGAAGTTGACCGCATTCACCGGCAGATGGCAGAGATCATCCACCCGCGCACCCGTCGCCCAGAGCAGGTCGATGAAAAGCATATCCCGCCGCTGATAGAACGGACTCTTCGGCGTTTCCTTGAGTTGCCAGTGATTCTCGATGGTTTCACGCATTCGCAGGTATTCGGCGAAGGTGATATGCGGCGGCAGATCGTCGATCCGGGTCGAGATCATCGCGTTGTTCAGGGTTGCCAGGGCCTTCATCTTGTCCTCCCGTGGATACACTATTCAATGTTCTGTGTACTATTATATCAAATTTCGGCCCTTTTGCAACCTGAAAATCGGAAATTTGTCCGTTTTTGTCGAAAAAAGTACACATTATTGCATGTAATGTTTACCGATATATCCTGCAAAAAAACTTGTGAGGTCCGTCCCTCAATCGCTGGAGAATGTCTCTGCCCGAACGCGGCAGAAGATTGTCTTTTCCTTGGTGCAGAGAGAGGCCGTTTTCCCGATCTTTCAGCGGGTATACTATTGAGGCAGTGGATTCTTTTGGCGACTTTCGATACGGAGAAGGTTCATGGTTGTGATGCTGACCATCTGCGTTGGCGCTTGGCTTGGCCTCTCATGTGTGGCCCTGGGCGAAATGTATTCGATTCCGGTCACGATCATGAGCGACTTGGTCTTCCCGCGAGTCCCCGTGGACCCGGAAATCGACTTCGCGTCCGTGATTACCGGAGCCGGTCTCGATGGTGTCCTCGACCCCAACTCGATTCAAGTGATTGATACCGCGACAGGTAGGTCCGTGCCTTGCGCCGTGACGGAGGATTTCGCTTATGGAGACAAGGGCCGAATCGAATGGATCGTCACAAATCCTTCCCATCGAGATTATGAAATTCGCTTTCGGATCGCTTCCAAACGTCCTTCCCTTGAACCCGCCGCGTTCACGCCGCTGATCGGTCTGGGCGATTTGTTGCGCTACAACGCAGACATTCCCCGTCCGATTGCCTGCTGCTATCTCTCCAGGCTGGTAGACCTTACGGGAGACGGCAACCGGGATTTGGTCGGTTGCTGGAACTATGCCTATCGGCCCGGATGGCCGTGGGACGGAATCATCTGCTATCCCCGCGTGGGCGATGAAAACGATTTCACGTTTGGAGATCTCGTGCGCGTTCGCTATGTCGAGCAGGCCGACTCGGTTGAATATCAACATTTCAGCAGTACCTACATGATGGCTGATTTTGCGGATTTCAATGGTGACTATCGGGTGGACCTGGTCTATTCGCCAAGAAGCGGTGAGCATCTGTTTCTATACTTGAACAGCGGAAAGCGAGATGCCGGCGGGATGCCCGTTTTCACTGCTGCAGGAACCCTGCCGCGACCTTCGGATGCCTGGGGACCGGTTCGTGCCGTCGATCTGAATAGCGACGGTGCGGTGGATTTCGTTGCCTGTAACGTCCAGGGGGAGGGATCGAAAAGGCCGAGCGAAGTCTTTTATCTGAGAAACACGAATCCGAACGGATGGCCCATCCAACCGGCGGAGGCGGTCAATTTGCGGGTGGAAAAAGCCCCTTGCTTCTTTGATGTCGATGGGGATGGCGCATTGGACGCCGTGAGATTCGCCCCGCCTGCACAGGGCGGTCTTGAATCGAAGAACCGCGTTGTGTGGCAGAAGAATCTCGGAGGAGATCCGCCTCAATTCGGCGATCCTCTGCTCATTGATGGCATTGATCCGGTTCTTCCAGCCGGCATGGCTTCCGTGAATGACGGACCCCACCGTGGATTGCTCATTCTATGCGATGAATTCCAGTCGGTTGTGTTCTTTGAGCGGGTTTCGAACAAGGGAAGCGGAGTGCGGTTCAAACGCTCGCAAAGGTGTGAATCGCTTTCGAGTGTCATTTCCTTGAGCGATCAGGCGTGGCCGTGTGTCTGCGACTGGCATGGTGACGGAGATCGAGACCTGCTGGTGGGGGGAGGTTATGGCTGGCCGCGGATCGTGATCAACGAGGGAACAAATGAAAGACCGAAATATGCCGAGGCACAATACATTCTCTCGGAGGGTACTCCGATTCGATTGCTTCGAAACGACATCCTCGGCGAGCCTTATCATTGGCACAACATGGGATATTCCTATCCGTCCTATGTGGATTGGGATGCGGACGGTCTCCCGGACCTGATGCTGCCGAATGAGACCAATCGTATTTTCTGGTACAAGAACATCGGCGTTCGCAGCAGCCCGAAATTCGGCGAACGGCGGCAGATCGTTGTGGACGGGTACCCGGACTCCCCTGAGAAACGCAGGTTATCCGCGGAACGTGCCATTGAGGCGACCTATCCCAGGGAGGAAGAACAACCCTTCTTCTGGAGAACCGGAGCCGCATTTGCCGACTGGAATAGCGACGGACTGATGGACCTTGCCACTCTTGATGGTTACAGCCGCCAGTTGACTCTATTCGTTCAATACCGGGATAACGACGAGACACTGCGCCTCAGGAAAGAAAAGCCTCTGAAACTGGAGGATGGACGATTCATCGACGATGCAATCGTTGAGCGTTCTGCACACTGGACGGAATCGTTCCGCCCGGTTGATTGGGATGGTGACAGGCTGCTGGATATTGTGTATTCGTGCGCAGGCACTGTACCGGAAAAGGGAAGCATCTACCTGCTTCGCAATGTGGGCACGGCAACAGAACCCGTTTTCGATTCCCCGCGCACGATGTGTTGCTATGGCAAGCCGATCAAAGTCACCTCTCATGGTCCCCATCCCTGGGCAGGCGATCTGGATGGCGATGGACTGCCGGACCTTCTGACCTGTGTTGAATGGAGTGTATATCCGTTCTTTACACACGCCGCTCTCGAAATGGACAAACGCCCGGAATTCAACATCGGTCCCATGAAAATAGTCACCGAATAGCCGTGTGTGCCTCTCACCATCCACAGCGTGAACCAACCAAATCGTTGCCGGGATCATTCCCAGGATGACTACCGAAATTAAGGCCGCAAATCCTTGTTGCTGCATGTCATTCGATACTCGCCACACGTTCCATCGGATTCCTCACAGATCCCTCGATGATCCCATTTCGCCAGACTTCGCTTCTTTGCTCTAAACTCCGCCTTTGCGCCTATCAATCCGCAATTCCCCGCCCCCAGATCCCGAATTATCAAATCCCCATGCACCCGCGCCCGTGCACGGCCACCTCTCCCCGGCCTTCCCGCGCGAGGTATGGCTTCTACGCCGCTTCCAGGTTCACCTGAACGGTTTGCCACGCCGACAGGATCTCCTGCCGGATGGTCTCTCGCTCTGTGATGATCGCTCGGGGATCATCGCCTTCGATCAGCCAGATCCGACGTTGAAGCAGAGTATTCATCGCGTCCAGCAAATTGGCGCAATACGCCTCCGGTTCCCACGGGGTTTTCTTCCTGTGGAACTTCTCCACATACCATTCATAAGGAGCCTCTCGGATTCTCCACTGGCTTCCCACCCGAATCACCAATCCGCCCGAGGAGGCCCTTTCCAGGCGTGTATCCTCCGGGAGAGGCGTTTTCCTGCGTTTGGAGGATTCCACTGCCAGAGAATCCACTTCGGGCGCTACCCCGCCCCACACACGTACAGTCATCTTGGCCAGAGAACGTGCCTCAGGAGATTCGGCAGGAAACACTTCGTCGAACTGCCAGCAAAACCCCCTCTTACCATCCGGGTCGAACGGATCTCGGCATTCCAATGTCTCTTCCACCGCAGCAAACGCCGACGGACAAACCCCGCGCCGAAGCAAATACCTCCTGGCACGTTCCAGGGTATTCACCCAGGCTACGGCTCGCCAGATTCTCCGGCTTTTCCCCTGTAACTCCTCAATCTGCCAGGACCGAACATCCGACCTGATGCGCCAGCATTCGTCGATGTGAATGATCATGGTTTCCTCTTACCACCTTCGTTCTTTTCGGAAGCGAGAACAATAGAGAGAATTCCCTGCTTCATCGCCTGGGGAAGCGTCGGCCAAACGTCGATGATCGTCTGAAGGTCAGAGGGTGGAGTTTGTTCGCTTGATTCGCTTCTTTCGCACTCTCTTTCTGGTTCCTTTTTGCCAGTGCGGGCATGGTGTGCACGTGGCTGATCACCGGAATTCGGTGGTTCGAAGTGCACGCTATGTGCACGCTCAGCGTGCATTTTTCTGTTTTGGGGTTGTTCAGCCAGTGCAGGGAGTTGTTCGGAAAGTGAAAATGACGGCTGCGTATAACCTACTGAATCTGCTGGACTTTGTTCTGGTTTTGTGTCGGTTCTGTTCGAGGAGTGTCGAGGTCTTGAAACCTGCCCAGGGCGGGATTTGAACCCGCACAGACTTTCGCCCACATGGCCCTCAACCATGCGTGTCTACCATTTCCACCACCTGGGCTTGCTGAGAGACCGGAAGTCCTTCCGGCCTCTCCATCACAAACTCATCTTATCGACCTGTCGAAATTCTGTCAATCTTGAAGCCCCTTGCGTGTCCCCGCACAGGCTCTTCAATCGGCCCAACCGCCGGGAATGCGTGCCCGATGTTGCGGTCATATTCGCCCACTTTGACGAAAATGGCGGATGGTACTCGCCAACTTGCGGGCATCCGCAAGCCCGTCGTGCGCGGGAAGGTCCGACGGGATGCCGAACACCGTATCCAGTTGGCCGGTCTCTACATGGTCGGTCGTGCAGGCTTCCCTGCTCAAGAAGGCACTGAGATTCCGAAAGCGGTCGATCCCCAGAGGGCAGATCACTCCGTAATACCCGCAATTTTCGTAAAGGTACTTTTCATCACCGCCGTTGCTGTAAAGGATCGTCCCCGGTCCGGCAAACTCCACAAAGTCACGCAAGGCCTCGGTAAAATCCGTTCCCTCACGATCCACGCGTTCCTGGGTGATCCCGGTCAACTTAATGAAATACTCGCTCAGCGCCGGATTGAATCTCGGACGGACGATCCGCTCGAATGAGTCGATCTCCTCCAGTCCCCGACGGACATCCAGTTTCACCGCGCCGATCTGCACAATCTCCCGATATTGCCCCGGATAGGACCAGTTTCTCTCACGGGACCCTTTCCAGGCAGTGTATTCCGTATCGAAAACCACAATAATATCGCCCTCGATCATGGAGCGCTCCTTTTCCGTAAAAGAATTGAATCTTTCCCATCATAGCCGGTTCCGTGGGTGCAACCAGCCCTCTTCCCGACCAATGGTTCGATATATACTAATCCAAACCATATATAGTAGGCATGTGGCTTGACTAACGAATGGATTCGGGTAGAATGTGTAATTATGACAAAATCGGATGCACGTTCGCTGAGTCAAGAGAGTCAAGAGGACCT
>Ga0116149_1002311_pt1 | contig 21137 bp, 19 predicted proteins | sample AD_UKC057_MetaG_FD_89787 | JGI IMG/M metagenome (GOLD analysis project Ga0116149, IMG submission 89787) | Active sludge microbial communities of municipal wastewater-treating anaerobic digesters from USA - AD_UKC057_MetaG | ecosystem: Engineered > Bioreactor > Anaerobic > Digestate | place: USA... | reverse complement strand
CTCCGAGGCGTGTGCCCTCCGGGCACGGAGACCCCCTGTGTACACAAAAGCTCTGGGCACGCAAAAACCTCCGAGCACGCAAAACAGATTGGCATGGAGACCTTCGGGCACGAATCCCGGTAGGGAATAGTCCCGGGCACGAATCCTGTTTTAAAGATAATTTCATTTGATGAAGGGAGGTTGTCGGTTTAGAATACTCCGGCTGATGTTTCCGGGGGCCTGCTGACCAGAGTCAATTTTTGAGGCGGCCGGAATGGGGGAAAATCATCCGCCGAATTTTCAAGATTGAGAGCGATGTTTAAGGTCATAGCCAATACTCAGTTAAGTCCCAATGTCTGGCGTCTGGACGTGATGGCGCCCCGGATTGCCAAAATCCGCCGGGCGGGACAGTTTGTTATTGTTTGTAAAGACGAGGGCAGCGAACGGGTTCCCTTGACGATTGCCAATGCGAACCCTGCGGAGGGCTGGATTACGCTGGTGATTCAGGCCATCGGTAAATCGACCCGCCAACTTGTGGAAACGCAGGTGGGAGAATTCATTCGCGATATATCCGGGCCTCTGGGCAAGCCGACCGAACTGGCCGAGCCGGGCACCAAGGCGATCTGTGTCGGCGGCGGCGTGGGAACCGGCGTGGTGCATCCCATCGCTCAGGCGCTTCATGCACGCGGGGTGCAGGTGGTCTCGGTGATCGGGGGCCGCTCCAAGCAGTGGGTTTTCTTTGAACCCGAGCTCAGGAAATGCGGCGAAGTGGTCGTCTGCACCGATGACGGCAGCTATGGACGCAAAGGGTTCGTGACCGATGCGGTGAAGGATCAGCTCGAGGCCGGAGGGGTCTCGACGGTGTACGCCGTGGGTCCGGTGCCGATGATGCGCGCTATCTCCAACCTCACCAAACAATACGGGGTGCATACGATCGTCTCGCTCAACCCGGTGATGGTCGACGGCACGGGGATGTGCGGCGGCTGCCGTGTCAACGTAGGCGGCGAAACCAAATTCGCTTGCGTGGATGGTCCCGAATTCGACGCACATCAGGTCGATTTTGAAACACTGATGGACCGCCTGGGCATTTACAAGGATCAGGAAAAGGAGAAGCTCGAAGCCCCCGGCGGCTGCTGCCAACATCAAACGCCTCAACAATCTTAACCCCCGAAAATTAATTTTTATATGAGCATACCCAAACCTTCAATGAAGGAGCGCATGGCCATTGAGCGCTGCGTGATGGATGAACAGGACCCCCAGGAGCGAGCCGGGAATTTTGGCGAGGTGAACCTGGGCCTGAGTATGGAAATCGCTCTGAAAGAGGCTCAGCGCTGCCTTGAATGCAAGAACCCGAGCTGCGTGGAAGGTTGCCCGGTGAACGTGAATATCCCCCGCTTCATCGGTTTCGTGATGGAAGGCAAGCTGGAAGATGCGGCCCTCTCCCTGGCCTCGGATAACGCCTTGCCGGCGGTGACCGGGCGCGTCTGCCCACAGGAAACCCAGTGCGAATGCGTCTGCATCCGCGCCAAAAAAGGCAAGCCGGTGGCGATCGGTTATCTGGAGCGGTTCGTGGCCGATTGGGCCCGTGAGAATATGAATACCGATATGGTCAAGGCGCCCGCGACCGGCAAGAAAGTAGCCGTGATCGGAGCCGGACCTGCCGGACTCACCGCAGCCGGGGAATTGGTCCGCAAGGGCCACGACGTGACGGTGTACGAAGCGCTGCAGAAGACCGGCGGCGTGTTGGTCTACGGGATACCGGAGTTTCGCTTGCCCAAGAAAATCGTGCAGTCAGAGGTCGATCGTCTCGTTCGCGCCGGTGTGAAGATCGAGACCAATGTGGTCGTGGGCCGCACCTGGACGATTGACGAATTGCGGGAAAAGTTTGATGCGATCTTCATTGCCAACGGTGCCGGGCTGCCGGTCTTCATGAACGTTCCGGGCGAGAATTTGAAGGGCGTCTATTCGGCCAACGAATATCTGACGCGCGTGAACCTGATGAAGGCCTATCAATTCCCGTATGGGTCGGATACGCCGGTTATTAAAGGCAAACGGGTTTGCGTCGTGGGCGGCGGCAACGTGGCGATGGATGCCGTGCGTACGGCCAAGCGCCTGGGTGCCGAAGAGGCCATTATCGTCTATCGGCGCAGCAAGGTGGAGATGCCTGCCCGTGTCGAAGAGGTTCACCATGCCGAGGCCGAAGGAATCCGCTTTGAAATGCTGACCGCTCCCCTGGAGGTGATCGGCGATGAAAATCACTGGGTGAGCGGGTTGAAATGCCAGAGAATGGAGCTGGGTGAGCCCGATGCCTCCGGGCGTCGTCGGCCGGTTCCTGTGGCGGGTTCGGAGTTCGTCCTGGATTGCGACGTGGTCGTGGTGGCCATCGGCACCCGCGCCAATCCGCTCCTGACGGCCACCTGTCCGGATTTGAAGCTCAATAAACAGGGCAATATCCTGGTCGATGAAAACGGCATGACGACGATCCCGGGCGTTTTCGCCGGCGGAGATATCGTGCGCGGAGCCGCGACGGTGATTCTGGCGATGGGAGACGGCAAGCGCGCAGCATCGGCGATTTCTGATTTTCTGAAAAAGTGAACCCGGGAAGTTGAAAAATTTCCCGTTCAGGTGTAGCTTTCAGGAGAGTGCCCTGCACTTGATTTTTGTGTGGGCATTTTGAGGTACTATTACTTATCAACCGATAAATAAAAATTATGGCAGACGGAATTATTGATCTAACGAGTGCAAACTTTGGCTCCATCACTTCTCAGAAAGGTGTGGTGCTGGTAGATTTTTGGGCGCCCTGGTGCGGACCCTGCAAAATGCTGGGACCGGTTTTGGCCAAGGTCGCGGCGGCGCTTAAAGACAAGGCGGTAATCGCCAAAGTCAACGTGGACGAAAACCAGGAACTGGCGGCCCAATTTCAGGTAACCAGTATTCCCACGATGTTCATCTTCAAAGATGGCGAGCCGGTTAAACAACTCATGGGTCTCAAATCCGAGGCTGACATTACCAAAGCGATTGAGGAAGCCGGCCGCTAAGCCGTATTTCTTCTGATAAGGACGCTTTGAGAGTCGAGAAAAAGCTCTCAAAGCGTTTTCGTTTTATGGGGGTGGCAGGATGAAGGTATCAAAAAATGGGGCACTCCTTTCGGGTTCATGGCACTGCTGCTCGGAGAGCGCACTCTCAAGGGCCGCTGCGTTTCGGTCCCCCACAATCAGCCCGAATTTGAGTTGTGCAAAGTGGAGGGCGATGTGATAGGATTGCGGCTGGCGTATTACTTAAAAGAGATTGATGTGCCGGGAGCTCAAAGAGGTGGAATCCGAGCGCTGAAGGTAGAGATGACAGTATGAAACAGAAGATTATTATGAGGAAAACGGGTCTGGGACTCCTGCTCAGCTCTATTTTTATTTTCGGATTTTCTTTAGCGGCCGATGCTGCCTCCGCCAAAAAAGAGCTGGCGGATCCCTCCACGGTGAAGCTGGAAGCCAAAGTGCCGGAGGACCACCAGGAGAGCCCGATGATGCTCAATCTCCTGATGGTCGAAGCGCGTGAAGATATGGACGAGGTCCCCAACGAAGGGACCATTGTCTATCTCAAAGGCCAGTTCGAGATGAAGAAACATAAATTCAAGAACTTGCTGCCGCGCGTGAAAATTGGCGATTTCTATAAGGTCTCGCTGAAGGCCGAAACTCAGAAAAATTTGCCTCTGGACCTGGCCGGTCTGGGTCCCTTTTACCTGGCTAAAGTTTCGAAAGACTACTACCTTCTGACGCCGAAAAATTTTGAAACGATTTTCGGGGATTTGCGCGACGAAGAGGAGGCGCTCAACTATCTGGCGGAATATGAGAATCTGTTCGTGAGCCCGGTCGTCTGCGTGGTGACCCCGGAAACGGAGAAGGGTTTGCGGAAGGTCAAGCGGCCGCCGCCTCGCTCCAGCACGGTCAGTCGCAGCGGTGTCGATTTCAAGGCTCAGTTGATTGTCTATTCAATCATCCAGGTGGATGGCTTTTTCGAGAAAGAGGTGAAGGTGACCCGCGAGGGCACTGTCACGGCCGATCAGGAGCCGCGCCTCATCCAGAAGATCGGTGAGGGAGTGAGCTATTAGCGCTCTCTGCGCAACGGGCCGCCGCGGAGCCGCTCTATACGGAGATCATTTTCAGGAATTCCTCTTCGCTCAGAATTTTCACCCCCAGCTCTTGAGCCCGGGTCAGCTTACTGCCCGGGTCTTCTCCGGCCAGGAGAAAATCGGTTTTGGAGCTCACGGACGAGGAGACCTTTCCGCCGTGGAGTTCGATCAAATCCCGCGCTTCGTCGCGGCTGTGGTTGGGCAAGGTGCCGGTCAGGACAAAAGTTTTTCCCGAAAGCGGACGTGCATTTTCGACGCCGGAGCCAGTTTGATTTCCACCGCTTTTTGGGGAGCTGTCGGTCTTCGCGCAATTCTCAGCGTGAAGCTTCAGGTGATAATCCAGGCGTGCAAGCGCCTCTTCTTTGGCTTTCAAAATCTCTTCGGTGCTGATTACCTTTATGCCCAGATTCCGGGCACTCAGAGCCTGCTCTTCCAGCGGCGAATCACTCAGAAAGTAATCCACTGTTTCTGTCAGCTTCGACCTGCAGGCGGCACCTTGTGTTTTGAGCAGCGCAATCCGGTGAGCCCTCTCTTTTTCTGAGAAAAGGTCGGAGACGACAAAGAGCGTACCGGCAAATTTTCCCTTGGGGACGGCATCAGCCGGACTGTAGAGCCGGGAGTAAAAATTGAGGCCGGCCGCACGGAGCTTTTTGATCAGGGTCCGGTTGGAGGCCTGTGCGAACCACTGGGTAAGCGTCTCGGCGATCGTCAGGCCGAGCCCTTCGATTTGGGTGATTTCCGAGGGCGTCGCCTCCGAGAGCTGATCGAGCGAAGAGTAGTTTTTGCCCAGGAGCCGGGCGACATCGACGCCGACGTTGGGAATCCCCAGACCGGCCAGGAGCCTCCAGAGATCGCGGCTGCGGCTCTCATCGACGGAGGCCAGGAATTTGCGTGCCGCTTTGGAGAGGCTTTCCTCCGGGATGGTAGGGCGCCGTCTCGGTTTGGAAAGAGGTTTCGGAGGCGGCTCTCCCGACAATTGGAAAAAGCCGGGCTGTACTGATTCCGTCGTGCTCGATTTTTCGTCGATGGGTTCATCCGCTTTTTTCAGAAGCGGCGAAATTTGTTGCAGCTTCAACCGATAGAGATCGGAGACATCTTCCACGAACCCGAGTTCCACCAGCTTGGCGACAAGACTTTTTCCGCCGCCGGTGATATCCATGGCCGGACGCGAACACCAGTATTCGATCCCTGCCTTCAGCCGCGCGGGGCAGCGCTCACTGGGGCAATACCAGCCGACGGTCCCTCTGCGCTCAGCCGGAGTCCCGCAAATGGGGCAGACCTTCGGGAATTCGAAAACAGTTTCCGAACCGCTCCGCATTTCCGGAAGCGTGGCAATCACCGCGGGGATGACTTCTCCGGCTTTCTCGATCAGAACCCGGTCCCCTATGCGAATATCTTTTTCCTTGAGGTAATTCTCATTGTGAAGCGTAGCCCGCGAGATCGTGCTTCCGCTGAGCCAGACCGGCTCGAGCTCCGCGACCGGGACCAGTGCCCCCGCGCGGCCGACCTGAACCGTGATGCCCTTGAGCCGTGTCTGCGCCTGCTCGGCCGGGTATTTATAGGCGATGGCCCAGCGGGGTGATTTGGCGGTGGAGCCCAGTTCTTTTCTGAGGTCAAAGCGGTTGAGCTTTATGACGGCGCCATCGGTATCGTAGCCGAACTTTTTCCTGAGCTTGTCCAGCTCTTCGATGGCGGCGCGGATTTCCTCAAAGCTGCGGCAGAGGAAGGTCTTGGGGAAGCCTGGAAAGCCCAGCTCTTTAAACCAGGTCAGAAGAGCCGACTGGCTCTCGGGGAAATTTTCTCGGGAGGAGACCTCGCCCAGATCGTAGAGGATAATATCTAGACGGCGTTTGGCGACCAATGCGCTGTCCAGGAGTTTCAGGGTTCCGGCGGCCGCATTGCGCGGATTGGCAAAGGGGAGTTCTCCTTCCTCTTCGCAAGCCGCGTTGAGTCGGTCGAATTCTTTGTGGGTCATGAAGACCTCGCCGCGCAGCTCCAGAATATCGGGCACATTGCCCTCGAGCTTCAGCGGCAACGAACGAATGGTTTTTAAATTGAGGGTGACGTCGTCCCCGGTGGTGCCGTCGCCGCGGGTTGCCCCCAGAGTAAAGACCCCCTTTTCATAGCGCAGGCTGATGGAGGTTCCGTCAATCTTGGGCTCCACGCTCCACTCGAGTTCCGCTTCGGGAAGCCCTTTCCGGACGCGGTTGACAAAGTTGAGTAATTCCTCTGCGGAGTAGGTGTTGTCCAGACTCAGCATCCGGATGGAGTGTTGGACCTCAGCTCCGGCGACCCGGAGGCCTCCGCCCACACGCTGAGAGGGTGAGTCGGGCCGGGCCAGTTCGGGGTGGTCACGCTCGATGCGGAGGAGCTCGGCGTAAAGCTGGTCGTATTGAAAATCGCTGATTGTCGGGGTGGCATCTACGTAGTAGGCCTGATCATGTTTTCGGATTTCAGCGATCAACTGCTGATATCTGAGGGCGGCGTCTTGAGGTTCTTTCACAGGGGTTTCTTGTAAACCATTTTAGAGATAAATGGAAGGATTTTCTTCATGAATCGTCTCGGCGTCGGGAGCCGGGTGGGCCGGAGCCTTGCGTGCGAAGTTGATGACAAAGAACATCGTGGTCAGAGCGACCAGACCGCAGAAGATAAAGGGAATCCAGACCGCCTTGGTGAAGAGCTCCATGCAGAAGAGGGGGCTCAAGATTCGGGCCATGCCGCCCATGCTTTGTGAGACCCCAAGGAGCTCGCCCTGACGCTCCGGCGGCGCATAGCGTGAAATCAACCCGAAAGTGGTGGGCCGATTGAGCGAAACGGCCAGAGAATTCAGGGTAATCGCGAGGATAAAAGGAGCGACCGTGTGAAACCAGGGAATCAGGAACAGTGCCAGCGCGCTGCACGCAAAGCCGACCACGATCAGCCAGGTTTCTCCCCAGCGGGCGATCCACCTGCGGATGAGCAGGCCCTGGACCAACGCCGTGACCAGTCCATGCCAGGCGAAGAGGTAGCCGATATGAGTCGTATCGTACTTGAGATTGGATTCTGCCAGGAGCCCCAAGGTGACTTCGTAGCAGGAAAAGCAGAAAGTCGAGATGAAGAAAAACGTGCAGAGCGATCCGATCTGCGGATGTTTCAACGCGCTCTTCCAGATAATCCAGCGGTTAGGGTGTTTGACGGAATTGACCTTTTTGCGAAGCTCAGGCCGGAGGCTCTCTTCGAGAATAAAAAGAGCCATGAGAAAGCTTATGCCGCTCAACATGGCGGCAACGCAGGCCGGCGCGGCCATTCCCCAATGAGATGAGAAGGCCCCGATAGCCGGTCCGCAAATAAGCCCCAAACTGAAGGCCACTCCGATCAGGCCCATGCCGGCCGCCCGCTGTTTACTCGGGGTAATATCGGCAATATAGGCCTGGGTGACGTTGGTATTGCCTCCGCAAGCGCCCGCAAAAATTCGGGAAATCAGGATAAGCGCCAGGGCCGTGTTCCCTTCCTGAGCCGAGCCGAATGCGAAAAGGATATAGGAAAGAGTCCCCGTGCCCACGCTGATAAGGAGCACCGGGCGGCGGCCGATTCGGTCCGAGAGCCTTCCCCAAAAAGGCGAGAAAATCACCTGCATGATCGAGAACGAGGCGACGATGAGGCCGATCATAAGCCCACTGGCGCCGAACCGCTCCGCATAGAGAGGCAGCATCGGCAGGACGATCCCGAAACCGATCAGGTCGATAAAAACAATCAGAAATATGATGGCGCGCCTGTGCATATTCTCCTATCAGCTTGGGAAAAGAGGGCTCAGGATATGGTTCACCAGATCGAAGAGCAAGGGGTACCAGTAATAGCCGCCCATCATCCAGAGGAGCGTCCCCAAAGCCAGATAGGGTCCATAGGGAATCCGCGCCGAGAGCTCATGCTTGCGCAGTGCTACCAGAGTGAGCCCGACGAGCGAGCCCAGAAGCGAGCTGGCAAAAAGAATAAAGACGACCGCTTTCCATCCAAAAAAGGCACCGATGGCAGCCATGAATTTGACGTCGCCCAGACCCATTACTTCGCGCGGCAGCGTCAGTTTGTGGGCGTTCAGCTCCACCTTTCGCACTTCGCTCGGGGCCCATGTTTGGGAATCCACTTTGAGCTGAGTGGGCGAGAGCTCGATCTGCGCGCTTTCCCATTGATGGGAGGGGGAAACCTGAGGAGCCGGCTCGGTTTCCTCTGTAGCGTCGGTTTCCTGCGGTTGAGCCGCGTTCATCAGGGTCAGCTCCACGGAGGCGGCCTGAATGATGATTCTGTCGGAAGGGCGATAAAAGATTTCGGAGTAGGGGATTTTTTCCGTGGGGGTCTCCAGCGCCTCCTCTGAGAGGATGATTTTTTCATCGGCCTTGATTTCGTAGCGATAGCGTCCGAAGGCGAGCTTGCCCAGGCGGCTGATGGCGTAGAGGAGTCCTCCGCCGACCAGGATGCCCAGGGCGCTCTCCTGCATGGAGAATTTGAGCGAATCGGTCCCGTGCATCAGCGGGAAAAAGAAAGAGAGGATGAAGCCGGCCGCAACCCCGCCCAGCGTGATGGAATCGGGAATAAGAAAATGCTCCAGGTCTATGAACGAGGAGACGATGAGCGCGCCGACGACCAGGCAATAAATGAGCGCCAGCGTCAGGCTCGTGCTGCCCACGCAGAGCCAGGAAAGGGCGAAGAGCGAGCCGGTCAGGAGTTCCACGATGAAATAACGGGCCGAGATCGGCGCTTGGCAATGGGCACAGCGGCCTCTCAGGTAAACCCAGGTGAAAAGGGGGATATTGAGATACCAGGGGATATGGTATTTGCAGTGTGGGCAGTGAGAAGGCGGGAAAATGATATTCTCCCCGCGGGGCAACCGATAGATGCAGACATTAAGAAAGCTGCCCACGATGCAGCCGAAAATAAAAAAGGTAACCGTCCAGAAATGGAAAGGGATAGCGCTCCAGTATTCAATATCATTCATGGGGTGAGTCGGTTCCGGAGGGTGAATAAATATGTTCCTTGAGTGCTGTTCTCATCGTTTCAACAGGCGGTTCGGCTCCGGACCAGAGCTTCAGCGAAGTGACGCCCTGATAGAGGAGCATGCTGAGGCCATTGGCAACCCGGCAGCCGGCGTCTTTGGCGGCTTGGAGGAAGGGAGTGCAGGCGGGCCGATAGATCATGTCAAACGCCCGGGCCGCGCGCTTCAGGCAAAACTGTTGGTCGTCCCACGGCAGAGGGTCGGATTCCTTGAGGCCCAATGAAGTGGAGTTTAGGACCAGGTCCACCGGTTGAGTCTCCGGCGGGTAACCGATCCGGACCCGTACGTTCGGGGCGTGGGTCTCGATCTCCCGGCTGAGCGATTGCGCTTTTGAGAGAGTCCGGTTGACCAGAAAAAGCTTAGCGGCAGATTCAGCGGCCAGACGCAGCGCAGCCACGCGGCCCGCGCCGCCGGCCCCCAAAATGAGGATTTTCTTGCCTTCGGGATTAAATTGGAGGTCCTCCTTCAGAGCGCGGATAATCGCCTCCGCATCGGTATTGTAGCCGACCGAGCGAATTTGCTGCGGAGTCTCCTGGCCCCAGTCGCGCACTGGCAGCCAGGCACCTTCCGCGGTGAGCCCTTCAAATTTCAACGTATTGACCGAGCCCAACATCCGGGCCGAATCCTCTACTTCATCAGCCAGACGGAACGCCTGCTCTTTGTGCGGGACGGTCAGGTTAAGTCCCACAAAGCCCATCGCCTTGGCACCCTCAATGGCCCGGGATAAATTCTCGGGCAGGACTTCCAGTGCCAGATAGCGCCAGTTCAGACCCATGGCTGCAATGCCCGCATTCTGGAAGGCCGGAGAGGCCGAATGCCGGACCGGGCAGCCGAAGAGCCCGCAGTAGCGCGTAGAGGCGTTGATGGGAGAGCCGTTCATTTCAAGATATTCCAGATTTCCTCGGCTATTTCCTCCCGGGATTGGGCGCCATTGATTCTCCGGAAGACAGACCACTCCTCCGCCAGAGATTGAAAGCCCTTGTAAACGCGCTCATGAAAAAGTCGGCCCGATTCCTCGAAGCGATCCTTGATCCGGATTCCCTGAGTTTGGAAAAGTTCTTCGTTCCGTCGGCAAAGTCGCTCCCAGCTTTCCTCCTGAGTGATATCCAGGAAGATGACACAGTCGGGATCCAGCCCATCAACAGCGAAGCGGTTGACGGCGTTGAGCGCATCCCAGGGCAGCGAGCGGCCGAAGCCCTGATAGGCGATCGTGCTGTAGTAATAGCGGTCGCAAATGACGATGCGGCCCCTCTCCAACGCCGGGCGAATGACTTCGCGGACGAGCTGAGCACGGGAGGCGCTCATGAGGAGAAGCTCCGTCTCCGGGCTCATCTGGCCCAGATAGCCGGGGTCTTTCAGAAGGGCGCGGATTTTCTCGCCGATTTCCGTTCCGCCGGGCTCGCGCAGGATGAGCGGCACTTGGCCCCGGGCACGGAAACGCTCTGCCAGAAGCTCAATTTGAGTCGTTTTGCCACAGGCTTCGATTCCTTCAAAGACGATGAAGCGTCCCCTTGCGGCAGGGGTGCCCTCCGGTGTTTCGGCATGGACTTGGTTTTCCCGGTTTGGAAGATCGGTGTGCATTTTAAAAACAGATATGGTTTAAATTTGTTTCAGGCGCGGACCCTTTGGGGTGTCTTCGATTACCCAGCCTCTGGATTTCAATTCATCGCGGATGGTGTCGGAGCGTGCAAAATCTTTCGTTTTGCGGGCGGCCTGACGCTCTTCCAACAAGGCGAGAATCTCGGCCGGGATTTCCTCTTCTTTTTTCTGCGGGTTCACGGCCAAAACGGCATCCACTCGGGCCCAATCGGCGAGCAGTCGGGCAGCGTCCGAAGCGGAGAGCTTCTCTTCGGCGAGCAGCTTATTGGTCTGGCGGACCCAGTCAAAAACGGCGGCCCAGCCGGCCGAAAGGTTGAAATCATCGCTCAGGGCATCGTCGAAATTCTGAACAAGGGCCGATTGCGGCCCGGAAGGTTCTGCCGTCCCGGCCAGTTCCTTGAGTTTGGAGAGGCACTCATCCAGGCGCGATAGGGCCGCACGGGCACCGTTCAGGCCTTCCAGCGTGAAATTCAGAGACTCCCGGTAATGCGCCGAGAGCAGCAGGTAGCGGATTTCCCGGCCCGTGTAGCCTTTGGCAAAGAGATCGCGCAGGGTGTAGAAATTGCCCAGCGATTTACTCATCTTTTTGCCTTCGACCAGGAGGTGCGAGAAGTGAAGCCAGTAGCGGACGAAGGGGATCGGTTTGCATCCGCCTTCTTTGCAAAGGGTTGCGCCTTCGCTCTGGGCGATCTCATCCTCGTGGTGCGGAAAGGCCAGGTCTTCACCTCCCAGGTGTATATCGAAGGTCTCTCCCAGGAGCTCGCGGCTCATGGCGCTGCACTCGATGTGCCAGCCCGGACGGCCTTCACCCCAGGGGCTCGGCCAGAAAACTTCTCCGTCGCTCGGGACACGTGCCTTCCAGAGGGCAAAATCGGCTGCGTTTTCCTTCTCATATTCGTCATTCTTAATCCGTTCACCCACACGGACTTCATCAAAATTGATCTTCACTAACTGGCCGTATTTTCCGCCCAGGGCCATGTAGCGCTGAATGCTGAAGAAAATGGAGCCGTCGGGCGTCTGGTAGGCGATCCCGTTCTCCATCAGCTTGCCGATCAGCTTGATCATCTGGGGGATATAATCGGTGGCTCTCGGTATCACGCTGGGACGAAGGCAGTTGAGCCGGTCAAAATCCTCGAAAAAGGCCTTCTCGTAAATCGCGGTGTAATCGCGGAGCGTGATTTTTTCGGGACTCGCGTTGAGCCGCTGAATGATCTTGTCGTCCACGTCGGTGATATTCATGACGTGGTTGACCTGGAAGCCCTTAAACTCCAGAAAGCGGCGTACCATATCGGCGAAAATAAAGGTTCGGAAGTTGCCGATATGGGCGAAATCGTAAACAGTCGGACCGCAGCAATAGAGTCCCACTTTTTTGCCGAGAGGATCAGAAGTCTTAAAGGTCTCTATCCGGTGAGAAAGCGTGTTAAAAAATTGTAAATCCATTGTTTTGCCAGATACCATCCGTGGGTTGCGTCCCTTACAAGACAATAAAGCAGAACCGCCCCCGAAACAAGAAGGAAGGTATCCGGTTGCGGGAAAAATCACCGGACATGGTTGACCATGTCGAAGACCGGCAGGAGCATGGCGGTGACCATTCCGCCGATCATGACGCCCAGAAAAATGATCAGGATCGGCTCGATCAGCGAAGTCAGGCCGGCGAGAGCCCGGTCGAGCTCCTCCTCCATGTAATCGGAGACTTTCTCGAGCATGGTATCGACGGAGCCGCCCTGTTCACCGGCAGCGATCATCCGCAGGATAATCGCCGGGAAGATCGGGTAGGTCGAGAGTGCGCCCGAGAGGGTATCGCCGCGCTCAATCCGCAGAGCCGAGTTCCTGAGGGCCGATTCCATCCGGACATTGTTGACGGTGGACGAGACGACGTTGAGAACTTCCAGAATGGGCACCCCGGAGTGAATGAGCGAGGCGGAGGTGCGGGCAAAGCGGCTCAGAGCCAGCTTGTGGAAGAGCGGCCCCAACACGGGGAGTTTCAATTTGAAGCCATCCCACCAGGCGCGGCCCCTGGGTGTCCGGATAAAAGAAAAGAAGCCCAGAACCAGCCCGCCGAAAGCCAGCCCGTGATAGAGGATATTATCTTTAAGGGAGTTCGCTACCGAGATGACGAACTGGGTAAAAGCGGGCAGGGGGATTTTCTGCTCCTGATAGATATTGCTGAAGGTCGGGACCACCTGGATCAGGAGGAAGCTCACGACCGCAATGGCTACCAGCGAAACAATGGCCGGGTACGTCAGGGCGGAGCGGACCTTGGAGCGGAGTCGGTGCATTTTTTCCGAGTGGGTCGCCAGCCGTGTCAGAATATCGGGGAGAATTCCGCCTCGCTCACCCGCATCGACCATGTTGACGTAGAGTCGGCTGAAGACTTCCGGATGTTTTTGGAGGGCGCCCGAAAAGCTTTCGCCCGATTCGATCTGTTTGAGGATATCGGTGATGACCTTCTGGAGTACCCGGCTCGCCGTTTCAGTGGAAAGAGTCTGCAAGGCCTGCGGGATGGTCAACCCGGCCTCAAGCATACTGGCCATCTGCCGCGTAAAGGCCGCCAGGTCTATCAGGCGCACTCCCCGACGGATGGAGCTTACGGAAATCTCTTTCTCCCTCAGAGAGAGCACAAAGAGATTCCTTCCTCTCAGGGCAGCCGTCGCGGTCTGCTCGCTGGAGGCATCTATGGAGCCGCGGACTTCGCGTCCTGTTCCGGCTTCTCGTGCATGATAAAGAAAAACGGCCACGGTAACTCGTTTTTAAAAGACCCTCTCCCCTCGGAGAGAATTCCGAAGAGGCCCAAAACGGCCTCACCTTAGATATGTTTGGAGTCGTTCTCGTCCTTCACAGTATAGCCCGTATCCTGGCGCTGGAAGTTGACGGCGTTCTTTTTGAGATAAGCGTTGTAGACGTCGTCGGCGCTCATTCCCAGGACCTGAGCGGCGCTGATCAGGAAGTGAAAAAGATCGACCACTTCCACCCGGGCGTTTTGTACTTCAAATTTCTGATATTTCGCCCACCACTTCCAGGGAACGCTGTCGGTCAACTCGGCGATTTCCTGGCTCATTGCCCGGCAATAGTTTAAAACCCATTTGACCTTCTCATCATCGCTCATCGAGTCGGTATTGACGCCGATTCTCGCATTGAGCGCTTTCTGCATCCTGAACATTTCCCTGAGTTGATCCAACTGCTCCATACGGAGAGATTCTCATTCATGAGCAGGGCGCTTGCAAGCTTTTACTACCCGCCTATCGAATAAATAACCTCGACATTAACCGGCTGAGCGGCTAAAGTAGCGAGCGTTGTTGTGGGAGAAAACTGAACAGATTACTACCAATGAAAAAATTAATCGTATTATCCGCCTGTTTAATTCTGGCGTTTTGCCAGAGCGGTTGTGTCTCTACCTCCAGCCATGATCATCATAGCGCTTGTGCCGAGAAAATGAGCTGCTCGGATTGGCGTCCGGAGCATGTGATTTTCGTCGGCTTTGATGGTCTCTGCGCTAAATCCATTCGCGAGGGGGCCGATATGCCCACGTTGCGTGGGTTGATGGCAGGGGGCTCTTACACGCTCGAGAGCCGCACCATATTGCCCTCGAGCAGCGCCTGCGACTGGGCCAGTATTTTCATGGGCTGCGGTATTGAGCTCCACGGCTATACCACCTGGGGCTCCAAAGCGCCTGATCTGGAGCCGCGTGTCGTCAATGTAAACGGACGCTTCCCGGACGTATTCTGGGAGTATCACAAGAAGAACCCCGATGCCGAAATCGGTTACATTTTTGAGTGGGATGGGATGGATTACCTGACCGACCCGGCCGCCACCGATTTCAGGGTCAATACGAAAGACTGCACCACGGTCGCCGTCCAGTACATCAAGGAGAAAAAGCCCAATCTCTGCGGTATTATCTATGATCAGCCCGACGGCGTAGGGCATAGCATCGGATGGCGCACTCCTGAATACATGGCCAAGATTCTGGAGCTTGACGGAGCCCTCAAAGAGATCATGACCGCGCTGAATGAAGCCGGCATTCTGGAAGAATCGGTCGTAATCGTCACTTCCGACCACGGCGGCGTTGATAAGGGCCATGGCGGAATGTCGATGGATGAAATGCAGCGGCCCCTTGTTTTCTACGGCAAGAACGTCAAGAAAGGCCACATCATTGAGGAGAGCACCGTTGTCTATGATTTAGCCGCGACGATGGCCTGGCTGCTTGATGTTGAGCGGCCTCAGGTCTGGACAGGCCGGCCGATCACCTCCGCTTTTAAGACAAAGTAGAGCGTGGTGCAAAAAAAACGAATTGAAAAGAGGGGTCCGAAAGGGCCCCTTTTTTTACCTTTTTTGAAGAATCAAAACCGCTTCTTCGCCGATCGATGGGTCGCGCTTCAGGGAGAGATGCTCTTTGTATTGCAGGAAGATGGCGCGCAGGGTGCGCTTGAAGTGAAGCGTTTTCTTCTCGATGCCCTGCAGGTTGCCCGTCTGTGAGCGCGCCTGCAGTGCCAGGCTTTCATCCAGAATAAAGTCGGCTCCGGTCGCTGTGGTGAAGGAGTTCTGCATGGTCTCGGTGAAACCGAGCTCGCGTGCGCAGCGCCGCAGCGAAGTCAGCGAAAAGATATTGAGGTGCCGCGGGACTTCCAGACCCCGCCAGTATTCGTGAGTGAGCCCGTGGCCGAGACCTTCGCTGTTGGGGGTGACCACGACCAGAGTTCCGCCGGGCCGCAAAATGCGCAGGCATTCACGGAGGGTGCCCAGGGGGTCGGCCAGGTGCTCAATCACGTGGCGGAGCGTCACCGCGTCAAAGGAGTAATCCGGATAGCGGGCCTCTTCCAGAGTGCCCTGCCGGACGTTGAGCCGATAGACATCCCGGGCACGCTTGAGCGCTTGTTCATCAAAATCCAATCCTTCGACTTTCCAGCCTTTGCCGGCCATGAATCGCAGATAGGTCCCGTCGCCGCAGCCGATATCCAGAAGCTTCCCCGAGAACTTATCATCCAGGTAGAGATACCGCATCCGTTTACGCGCCTGCGCCAATCCCACCGGAATCTGGATCAGTTTTGAAGCCCAGTTGTAGACGAGCTTGACCCCTTTGCGGGCGAGGCTTTCGCTGCCGATATCGTGCGTGTAGTAGTGGGCATAGACCTTATGAAGCTCGGCGGCCCTGGGTGCCGGGTTGAGCCAGATGAGACCGCAGTCGCTCCGGGGGCATTTAAAAAGATTCCATTGGCCGGGCGCTCCGAAAAGGGAATCCGAAAGCTTTGCATAGAGCAGTTGACCGCGCTCGGAGCAGAGAGTGCAAAGAGGTTTTTCTTCAGTTGATATTTGCGGTTCGTTTTTCATGAGGAACAGGTTTCTCTGAAGGAGAATGCAGATGACAGGCGACGCGGTGACCGCTCGAGATTTCGCTCAGAGCGGGATAGACCCGGCGGCATTGTTCGCCGACATGAGGGCAGCGCGGATGGAAGTGGCATCCGGCAGGCGGATCCAGGGCAGAGGGGATTTCTCCGGAAAGAGGAAGGCTCCCTGAGAGAGTCTCCTTTTCCAGAGTCGGGATCGCATTCCAGAGCGCCTGCGTATAGGGGTGAAGCGGCTGAGAGCGAATCTCCTCCACCGAACCCTCTTCCACAATCCGCCCCAGATACATCACCGCGACCCGGTGGCAGGCATGTTGGACCAGCGCCAGATCATGCGAAATAAAGAGATAGGAAATTTTTTCACGCTCCTGAATATCCATCAGAAGATTCATGATCTGCGCCTGGATGGAGACATCCAGAGCGCTGACCGGTTCATCGCAGACGATGAGGCGCGGAGAAAGAGCCAGTGCGCGCGCAATGCCGATTCGCTGACGCTGGCCGCCGCTGAATTCATGCGGGTAGCGCTTGGCCTGTGAAGGGTCCAGTCCGACCCAGTCCATGAGCGAGAGGATTTTTTCCCGGCGTTCGCTCCTGTTCGAGTAAAGGCGATGGATATCCAGCGGCTCACCCAGAATCTGCTCAATAGTCATCAGGGGATCGAGTGAGCCATAGGGGTCCTGAAAAATCATCTGGATTTTCCGGCGGTGTCTGCGCAGTTTCGAGCCCGAAAGCGAGGCGATATTCTGTCCCTCGAAAAAGATGCTCCCTTCCGTCACGGGTGAGAGACCCAGAATGGCACGGCCCAGAGTCGTCTTGCCGCAGCCGCTTTCACCCACGAGCCCCAGCGTTTGGGCGCGGCCCAGCTCGAAGGAGACGCCGTCCACCGCACGCACAAAGCGCCGGGGCGCAAACAGGCGTTGCGCCGAGGGATAGTAAACTTTCAGATTTTCGACCTTGAGCATTACGGGGCAAAGGACACGGAAAACAGGCGGGACCTATGGCCGGTTCTGGCGCGATAGATCCCCCCTCTTTGCACGGCACCTCTTATCGAGTGGCGATAGCTTTCCAGACCAGAGCCGGATTATCCGTAATGATGCCGTCCACGCCCAGGGCGATCAGCTCTTGAACTTTCGGGATTTCGTTGATGGTATAGACGAAAACTTTGAGCCCCTTGTCGTGCGCATATTTGATCCCCTCGGCAGTGACCCGGGAATCCCATGCGGCGCCTTTGACGCCCAGCTTGAGCATTTCATCAATGGCGGTTTTATCCAGATATTTCTGCTCGTCGGTCAGTTTCACCCCACGCAACTGGTTTTGAGGTCCCAGGGCGACGGTGATCTGCTCGGGCAGGACCTTGTTCATATCGGCCAGGAAATTCCAGTTGAAGGATTGGACGACCAGGTCATTTACGCAATCGAGCTTCTTCAACACGGCGGCGCATTGCTCGGCTGAACCGGTCTTGTGCTCGGCCAGCGTCATGCCGCCATCGGCCTGAATCGCGATCAGGGCCTCTTCCAGACTGGGCGTCGGCGTCCCGGCGAAGAGCGGTGATTTCCATTTGCCCGCATCGAGTTTACGCACCTGTTCATCGGTGAGGTCGATCATGGCCACATTGGTCAGATTGAGCGAGCTGCGGATATCGGTCGTGCGGTCCATCTTGGAGTCATGATGGCAGAAGAGGGTCCCATCCTTATTGACGTAGAAATCGAGTTCCACCAGATCGGCGCAGGCCAGCTTGCCCCACTGGAAAGCGGGGACCGTATTCTCGGGCGCTCCCATGGAGAAGCCGCGATGGGCCACGACGATCGTGCGTTCGATCTTCATCAGCTCCAGCGCGCGTCCATCGGCGGCCTGAGCTTCAAAAGAGGTGATATTGAGTGCGGCCGCAAGAGCCGCTGCGGATAACAGTTTCGTGCAGATTTTATGATTCATAATGATAAAAGTGGATTTAAACTTCCGAGCGGCTCCATTTCCGGATGAACTCGGTCAATTCCTTCGCCGTAGCGCTGCGTGCCTCACGGACGAAGAAGCCCGAACAGGCGCAGCCCAGGAGGAGTCGTTCTCTTTGCGAGAGCTTGAGCAGCGTCCCGGCGCAAAAACCGGCATTGAAACGGTCGCCGGCTCCGGTGCTCTTTTTGGGCTGGGCGCAGTAGGGGCCGTTCACGGCGTAGCTGCCCGAGCCATCGGCCAGAGAAGCGGTTTTCACGCAGTGAATCGAGACTGCGCTGATCCCGAGGTTTTCGCGAATCTCCGCAGCCTGCGCGGCGATATCTTCCGGCGAGTCGGTCACTGTGGGGATACCCAATACGCGGGCCACGACGTTGGCTTCCACTCCGTTGAGACCGAAAATCGTCTCCACGTTTTCCTCGAGTTCACTCACCGTATCGAGCATTTCGGAAATATCGGTAATGGTTCGGCTGGAGGGATCGACCAGGTCGATATAAAGCGGCAGGCGCCGGGGGAGCTGGCTGTAAACTTCGGCATTGAGCTTCTTCCAGCAGGCGGTCATGTGGGGGAACATGCTCCAATCGGTCAGGACCAGCATGGAGGCATCCCGGCAGCACTGCTGGTAGTAGCCGTCGGCGAGCATGTTATCCAGATGTTCAGGCGTGAAATCAAACGTCGGCGTGATCGCCGAGAGCATGTATTTGCCGTCGCTGAATTCGAGGGCTAGCGTCCGGCCGGGAGTCGCACCCCAGGAGCGGTAGCTGGCGCATTTCTGCAGCAGGCTCTGAAAAGCGGAGTGAACCGGTTCGCCCATCGTGGCGAAGACGTGCATCGGAACCCCCAGCGTGGCGGTCCCATCGCTCAGGTTCACGGTGCAGCCGCCGGCGGCCATGTCGTGGACGATGATTTCCCGCAGACTGCTTTTGCACGCGGCCGCTTTCATATGCTCGGCCATGCGGGCGATCGTCGGAACAGGTGTCCAGTGACTCAGGTCGGTGCGTTCCTCAACCACCGAGACCATCTCGTCTACGAAAGCATCAAACCCTGAAACAATCGGCAGGGTGGCGAGTTCCGAAGAGCGGCTGCCGAATACTTCGGCTAAACTTGATAGTTCATCATTCATATTTGCTCAAATCACGTATTGCTGTAAATTTTCTTTTGGGGGTCTCCTGCGATTCAGAAGGGTTTAGAGGGGCAGTGTGTCTTCATCGTCATCCCATTTTCTCCCTTTCGGGGATGGCTCCTCTTCCTCGTCCTCCTCCTCTTCTTCTTCCGGTTCTGCCTCGAAATCTTCGATCTCCGGCTCACCAGGCTCGGTTTCAAGCTCACCGAGTTCGGTGTCAAACTCCGGCTCCGCAATTTCGGGAGATTCGAGTTCTTCTTCGATATCGTTTTCCTCATCGTCCGGAGTGAGTTCTTCGGGCGAAAGGGATTCAAAACTCTCCTGACGGAAGAGTAGTTCACTTTCGTGCGGCGGCTCATCATCCGGGTCGATCGAGTCCTCCTCCTCGCCTGGGCTCTCTTCCACTTCACCCAGTAAATCTTCGCCGAGCTCTTCGGGGAGTTCTTCCTCGACTTCCGGTTCCGGAATGAGCTCTTCGGCCTCTTCGGATTCCCCGGTTTCATCGGCCTCAATTTCTTCGGTCTCCCGGACCTCTTCCAGGGCCTCCGGCTCGATCTGCTCCGGGCTTTCATGTTCCACTTCCTCTTCCAGCGGTTCGGCCGGAGTAAAGGAAGGTGTTGCCTCAGCCTGAGGAGCATCCGTCGGCGTACTGGCAAAGGAATGGGTTACTCCCTCGGCCGGCGCGCCCACTTCCTGCGTGAATTCCATATCCTCGGTCAGGATCATCGCCTTGCGGATTAAGGCACCCTGGTAGAGGAAGCCCGGTGCCAGCACTCGCGCGATCTTAGCCTCTGCGGCAGGTTCAGGCGCATTGGGCGGAACGGCATGTTTCTCCGGGTTATAGAGCTCTGTCGGCGCGGGCATATAGGGCTGGATGCCCGCATGGGAAGCGAATTCCAGACAGGCCGCACGGAAGCGCCTCATCTGCTCGGAGATTTCAGGCTTGCCCGAATGAATGCCCGCACTGGCCAGAGCCAGAATATGATCAAGCATTCCGCTGGCCGATGAGACCCAATCCTTCTCGATTCTCTTGAGTTTATCAATCTCCAGTTGGAAGGCGCTTTTCTCGTAATTCGCCGCCTTTGAAAATCTTTCTTCAAAATCCTGTCCGTATTGAGCGATTTTCTCTTCAGCTTCCGCTGCTCTCCGGGCCGATGCCTGGGCGATCTCCTGGATGTTGGAAAGAGAGAGGAGCGCTGAATTGACCCCGTCGGAAAAGCTGTTCATTTTCTGAATGCTTTCCTGCACTCCTTTCAGCCCCTCGAGTTCTGCCAGTCTGGTTTTCGAGCGAAACTCCATGATCCACGGCGTCACGGCGATCCAGGCGCCGGAAACCACCAGGAGCGTAATGGTCCAGATAGCTGAACCCGAAAGGGGATGCTGCGCAAAAGTAAGAATCCCAACGGCGGTCAGAATGAGTACCAGGTCGGTCACGACAAAGGGCGCTTTGTCTGAAGCTGAAGGATTCGAAGTCTCTGACGGAGGCGTCTTCTGAAATTCATTCATGGAAAAATCCTACCCTCTAAGAGGCGGGTTGTGAAGTTTTTTTCTGTTTTATCAGGACAAAAGACCGAAATTTCCTGAAGTTCACCCGCTTTTTCTCAGCACGTCCCTCCGCATCCGCAGGATGCGCATTCTTAAGGTATGCGGAGCATACCCATCTCATGGCCCGGGGTCACAGACCCCGGGTAACCATCCACCCCAACATCATTCGACCCCGTAGGGGTCGCATCCCACCCATCTCATAAACCCATCTGCGCCCATCTGCGTCATCTGCGTCATCTGCGTCATCTGCGTCATCTACGTCATCTACGTCATCTACGTCATCTACGGTTCCCTCTTCGTGTCCCTTGCTGTTCATTCGTGGTTCTTTGTCTATCTCTCCCCGTGCCCGGAGGTCTCCATGCCAATCTGTTTTGCGTGCTCGGAGGTTTTTGCGTGCCCAGAGCTTTTGTGTACACAGGGGGTCTCCGTGCCCGGAGGGCACACGCCTCGGAG
>Ga0116149_1002307_pt1 | contig 21147 bp, 5 predicted proteins | sample AD_UKC057_MetaG_FD_89787 | JGI IMG/M metagenome (GOLD analysis project Ga0116149, IMG submission 89787) | Active sludge microbial communities of municipal wastewater-treating anaerobic digesters from USA - AD_UKC057_MetaG | ecosystem: Engineered > Bioreactor > Anaerobic > Digestate | place: USA... | reverse complement strand
CGCCGGTTTCTCGACCTCGTGCGCCATTTCATGGTCTTCGAGGATCAGGGCGACGGGGAACTCATCAAGAAACAGGCGGGCTACCACCAGTTTCACGCGGTGAACACCGCCGTCGAGACCACCGTCGAGGCCGCAAGTCCCAAGGGCGACAAGCGGTGCGGCGTGGTCTGGCACACACAAGGCTCGGGAAAGAGCCTGACCATGGCGTTCTATGCGGGCAAGGTCATCCTCCACCCGAAGATGGAGAATCCCACGCTGGTGGTGTTGACCGACCGGAACGACCTCGACGACCAGCTTTTCGGCACGTTCGCCCGCTGCCACGAGCTCCTACGCCAGAAACCGGTACAAGCCAACGACCGGGAAGAATTGAAACGGTTGCTCCAGGTGGCGTCGGGCGGGGTAGTGTTCACCACCATCCAGAAGTTCTTCCCGGAAACGAAGGGGGAGGCGTACCCGTGCTTGTCCGAGCGGCGCAACATCGTGGTGATCGCCGATGAGGCCCACCGCAGCCAATACGATTTCATCGACGGGTTCGCGCGCCACATGCGCGACGCGCTGCCGAACGCGTCGTTTATCGGGTTTACGGGTACGCCCATCGAATTGACCGACAAAAACACGCGGGCGGTGTTCGGCGATTATGTCAGCATTTACGACATCCTGCAGGCCGTCGAAGACAAGGCGACGGTGCCTATCTATTACGAGAGCCGCCTGGCGAAACTGGCCCTGGACGAGAACGAACGCCCGCACCTGGACGAGGATTTCGAGGAAGCCACCGAAGGCGAGGAACTGACCCAGAAAGAGAAGCTGAAGACCAAGTGGGCTGCCCTGGAGGCCCTCGTGGGCGCGGAGAAGCGCATCAACCTGATCGCCGAGGACCTGATCGAACATTTCGAAGAGCGTCAGGCCGCCATGGAAGGCAAGGCCATGGTGGTCTGCATGAGCCGCCGCATCTGTGTCGAGTTGTACGATGCCATCGTCCGTCTGCGGCCCCAGTGGCACGACGAGGACGATACCAAGGGCGCGATCAAGGTCGTCATGACCGGTTCCGCCACCGACCCGGTGGCGTGGCAGCAGCACATCCGCAACAAGAAGGGCAGGGAGGACATCGCCAACCGGTTCAAGAACCCCGACGACCCGTTCAAGATCGTGGTGGTGCGCGACATGTGGCTCACGGGCTTCGACGTGCCCTGCCTGCACACCATGTACCTCGACAAGCCCATGCGGGGCCATACGCTCATGCAGGCGATCGCGCGGGTCAACCGCGTGTTCCGCGACAAGCCCGGCGGGCTGGTGGTCGACTATCTCGGCGTCGCGGCGGAGCTAAAACAGGCTCTGGCCAACTACGTCAACAGCGGCGGACGCGGCGAAACCGCCCTGAACAAGGAAGAGGCCGTCGCGCTCATGCTCGAACGGTACGAGATGTGCTGCGACCTCTTCTACGGGTTCGATTATTCGGTGTGGAAGACCGGCACGTCTGGCGACCGTCTGGCCCTGTTGCCGCCCGCCCAGGAACACATCCTGGAGCAGGACGAGGGCAAAGAACGGTTCATGACAGCCGTTACCGACCTGTCCAAAGCGTTCGCGCTGGCCGTGCCGCACGAAGAGACCACGCGCATCCGCGACGACGTGGCGTTCTTCCAGGCCGTGCGGGCCGGTCTGGCCAAGATTACCGGCGACGGGGACGGACCGGGCAAGACAGCCGAGGACATCGAGCACGCCATCCGGCAGATCATCTCGAACGCAGTGGCTTCCGATGAGGTTGTGGACATCTTCGCGGCGGCGGGGCTCAAGAACCCCGACATCTCGATTCTGTCGGACGAGTTCCTGGCGGAGGTGCGCGGCCTTCCCCAGCGCAACCTGGCCGTGGAACTGCTCCAGAAGCTCCTCAAAGGCGAACTCAAGGCGCGAGCTAAGAAGAACCTGGTGCTGTCGCGGTCATTCGCCGAGATGCTTGAGAAAACCCTTCGCGCGTACCAGAACAGGTCCGTCGAGGCCGCCAAGGTCATCGAGGAACTCATCAAACTCGCCAAGGAACTCCGCGCAGCCGACAAGCGTGGGGAGGACCTGGGGCTCACCGAGGATGAGGTCGCCTTCTACGATGCCCTCGAAGTCAACGACAGCGCCGTGAAAGTCCTGGGCGACGACACCCTCAAGACCATCGCCCACGAACTTGTCGAGGCCATCCGCCGCAGCGTCACCATCGACTGGACGGTCAAAGAGAGCGTGCGGGCAAAGCTACGCGCCTACATCCGCCGCATCCTCCGCAAGCACGGCTACCCGCCCGACAAGCAGAAGAAGGCCACCGAGACTGTCCTGGCCCAGGCCGAACTCCTCTGCGCCGATTGGGCCGCGTGACCGCCGCCGCCGTGCCACGCGCATACATATAAGGCTGAAAAGTTATTCAGTAGGTGAACGATTGTGTTCTATTTTGTACTTGGACCGCGCGACTTTCGCCGTCTCGGTACGCACGTGTATATATAGCTGAAATTTTCTTCAGGTAGGGGAACGGGAGCAGACTAAACGGGTCTGGACAGCAGAATACCGGGCCAGAGCGCTGCCCCCCTCGGAAGGATAACCGACACCAATTGGCAAAGCCCAAGCTTAGCGGGCCGTAGGCCGCGCCCTTCGGACGGATTCGAACTTATCACGAAGTACCTCTTGCACATGAAATGAAACCTCCTGTTATTCGCGCCAGTGACTTGGGTCGCTTCTCGGGCTACTTCCAGGTTATGAACCGAAAGAAGCCCACGTACCGTTGTTACCTTATGGCGCCATGGCCCACACCTCGACCGCATACGTGAATCGAATGGTGTAGTGGAAGACGAGTTCAATGCGGATTGTCACGGATTGTCCCGGAAGCAGTTCCGTGATTCCGGCCTTGTCTTCCAGGTCATAGTAGAAGTCGCCGTTCTGCGTCGTGCCGCTCGCTTCCGGCATGTCCACACCGGCAGCGCTGATGACAAAGACGGCCTGCATGGGCGCCTCAATGGCATCAGCGGAGATGTTGGTAATGGTCAGATCCGCCGCGCTGATCATCATCCGCTTGATCGGGTCCATCATGTACACGCTCTCGTTGGCGGTGCTCATGGAGACGCGGCCGGTCACATCCTGGAAGCTAAGTTCCTCCATGCAGGTGACCTCGACATTGTCCGCTGACGTGTCCTCGCCATCCGTCACTTCCAGCTGCAGCACGTAGCTTCCGACCACATCCGGAGTGAACCAAGGAAGCGCCGTCGTCCGTCCGGAGATGTCGTCATTGGTCAGCCCGCTAAGAGCCGGCAAGGAGACAAAACTCCACATGAACGACAATGGCTGAGGCCCGCTATCCGGGTCATAACTGCCCGAGCCATCGAGATAGGCGGCTGCACCATACGCCACAGTCTGGTCTGCCCCGGCATCGGCAACCGGCGGCACGTTCTCCAGCTCCGTAACCGTGATAACGGCCACCGCGATGTCGGACTCAAACCCGTCCGATACGGTAAGCATCAGCTCGTACACCCCCGCCATATCCGGCATGAAGGACGCACTGCACTCGGTCCGGTCCACGATGTCGTTATCCGTCAACGTGCTCCCGGCCGCCACGCTGAAGAAGCTCCAGGCGTACGTGAGAGGCTCCGGACCATTGTCCGGGTCGTAGCTGCTGCATCCATCCAGCATTACGACTTCGCCCAGTAAGGTCTCCTGATTCCCGCCGGCATCCGCGTTCGGCGCAGCCTGCGCGTCAGCTGAAACCATCACGTAATCCGGATCACTGTCAAATTCGTAATCCCTCACTACCAGCGATAGAACGAAATCGCCCGCAACGTCCGGAATGAACGACGGACTCGCGGTATCCCAACCGGCGATATCGTTGTCCGTCAACGCACTCGCGGGCGGCAGGCTCTCGAAACGCCACTCGTAAGCGATCAAGTCGCCGTCCACGTCGTACGAGTCGCTGCCGTCCAGGGTGATTGTTCGACCGGTGAGCGCGTTGATCTGGTCATCGCCCGCGTCCGCAACCGGCGCGTCGTTGACCGGCGTGACCGTGATGGTCACCGTCGCTTCATTGCTGTCGAGTGCTCCGTCGTTGGCTCTGTACGTGAAGCTGTCCTGGCCGTTGTAATTCGCCTCGGGCTGGTATACGAACGAACCATCCGCGTTGAACGTCAGAGTGCCCTGGCTGGGGCCACTCACCAGCACCGCCATCAGGGCGTCGCCGTCTTCGTCTGTATCGTTGCCCAAAACGCCCGGCGCAGTGACCGCCAGCGTCTGGTCCTCAGCCACCGTGTAGGCATCATCGATTCCTACGGGTTGCTCTCCAGCAGGCGTGATAGTAATCGAGACCGTTGCTGCAAGACTCACGACAATCTGATCGCTTGCCACGTACCTGAAGCTGTCTGGACCGCTGTAATCGGCTGCTGGCGTATAGCTGAACGAACCATTCGGATTCAGAGTGAGCGTTCCGTGGCTCACGCCCGTAAGCAGCACCGCCGTAAGAACGTTGCCATCCGGGTCACTGTCGTTGCCCAAAACGCCCGGAGCAGCCACTGTAAGTGCTTGGTCCTCGGAGACCGTGTATGAATCATTCGCGGCTACAGGCCGATCGTTGACGGGCGTTACCGTGATGCTCACCGTCGCTATGCTGCTATCCAATTCACCGTCATTGGCCAGATAAGTGAAGCTGTCTGATCCGCTGTAATTTGCCGCTGGCACGTACGAAAACGAGCCGTCGGCGTTCAGTGTCAGAACGCCGTGGCTCACGCCGCTTACCAGCATGGCCGTCAGGGCGTCACCATCCGGGTCGCTGTCGTTGCCTAAAACGCCCGGCGCGGTCACCGTCAGGGTCTGGTCCTCAGCCACCGTATAGGCATCGGACGCCGCTCCTGGGACATCGTTAAGCGGCGCAACCGTGATGGTGACCGTAACGATTTCGGAATCCAGCTTGGCCAGTGGGAAACCTTCGTATTGCAGATTCTTGAGCGGGGCACGGCCCGCAAGAACCGCCTCAATGATTAATTGGATATCCACGGCGTTTACACAGCCGTCACGGTTAATATCCCCCCTGGCTCCCTGTACGCCCAAAGCCTCGTTGATGACCATTTGAACATCACTGGCGTCGAACCGTCCGTCTCCGCCCGGGTCAGGCAAGGTATCTCCGCCCGTCCCGGTCTGGCCTGGCTCATCGCTTGCTTTGTACGTGAAACTATCGATGCCAAAGAAATTGCTGTCGGGGACGTATTGAAATGAGCCATCCGGGCTGAACGTCAGCGCGCCGTAGCTCACGCCGTCAACAAGCAGGGCCGTCAAGGCGTCGCCATCAGGGTCGGTGTCGTTGGCCAACACGCCCGGCGCTGGCACGGTCAGCGTCTCGTCCTCGGACACCGCGTAAGCGTCACCGTTGGCAACAGGCGGCTGGTTCTCCTCTGGGATAGGCGTCTCGACTAGAGGCGTGAGAATTGCGCCCCCGCCGAGACGGTACTCAGCGTACCCGGATAGAACCTGGGTACCATTTTCATCAACTGGCACATTGACCCTGTAGACAAACGTCGCAGGAAAAGCCGCCACAGTGAGATATACGAACTCCAGCATCCCGGAAGTGCCCGGCGCAGGAGCGATTATAGGGGAGGGTCCGCTCACATAACTGTCGTAAGTCCAGCCGCTTGGGAGAGTCTCGTACAGGGCCAGGGCGGTGACTTGGGCGGTGCCTTCCCTGTTGAAAGTCACCGCAACGTCCAGAGTTTGGTCCGGGAGGTAATAACCCTGGGGAACAGATCTCTCTATTGTGAGAATCGTCTCTTGCGCACTGGCAGGGCTGGTGCTAAGGGAAATGAGACCAAGGACCAAAGTGCCAGATAGAATTGCTCTGGCCCATTGAGAAAGCCTTCCCCTGTACCGCATTTCTAGCTCCTTTCGACGAGTTCACTGCCCACGAACTTATACTTGACACACAGTGTACACCCGTCACGATCAGTCCCGGAAGATCTCAGTTCGGTAACCCTCGGTACACTTTCTCCTCAGGTCATATTCCTTGCCGCCCACATTGTTGATGCCGGTTCACACCAAAACTTCTATTCTATAGTGATTCCTCCGGCGCTGCTGCTCTTCCCCTGGTTCTTCCACACTTGGACGATAACCGCCTGAATGTCGGCGGCGTCCACATGTCCAGATGTATTGATGTCGCAATCATGGGCCCCAGGAATACCGAGTGCGGCGTTGATGACGAGCTGCAGGTCGATTGCGTCGACTTTGCCGTCGTTGTTCACGTCACCCTTGATGCCCGTTGGGGGCTTCTCGTCGCCAGGCCGTTCGGAGGGCGTTTGGCCGTGTCCGTCCGCGGAACCATCCGGTTCGTTAACGACTTGTGCCTGCTGCTCGGGACCCGTGGTGCGGTACAGCGCCTTGCCTGTAAGGCCGGTCACGCCGGTCTTGCCCGAGTCTGACCGTATGCGGTATGTCACGTGGGCGGGCAACGGTGGCGTCCAGATCCAGGCGAAATTCAGTTCGCCCGAGTCGCCCGGGACGGGCGCGATGGCAGGCGGTTCGGAGGCGTCAACGATGCTCTCGAAGGTCCAGGCCGCCGGGAGCGTTTCCACCAGTCCTAGGGCAGAGACCACTTCTGTTCCGACGCCCGTGAACGTTACCGTGACTTCGGAGGCGTCTCCGCTAGCGACGATGTGGCGTGTTGCGTGCAGCGCTAGCACCGTCGCATCACTCACAACGTTCATCTTCGCGGTCCCTGCCTTGGCGGCGAGTCCGGGTGCGTATCCGTCTTCCGTGCCCTCCGCGACATGGTAGCCGCCCATATTGTAGAACTGAATCATGCGGAGGATTTCCGACACGCTGATCATCCAGTTCCGTGGATTGTAGTCGTTGTCATGCGGCAGGCAGGAGGGATCGGGCGCGCCGGGAACGCCGGGTTCATAGCCATCTTCCGTTCCGACGGCACAGTGATAACCCCCCAGGTTATAGAACTGGATGACCCGCAGGATCTCCGACACGCTGATGAGATTGTTCGCGGGATTGTAGTCCAGCGAATGGTACATGCGTTCTGATATCGAACCCAAGCCACCAATAGCTGCTGTCTGCTCAGGGCCTCCGGCCCGTTGGTATAGTACGTCGCCCGAGAAGGCCTTGTCGCCTGTCTGGCCTGTTGGCACGTTCACCCGATAGGTAAATGTGTACGGGAACTCGGGGATGCACGACCAGACGAACTCGAGCGTGCCGGTTGCGCCGGGACTCGGGATTGTCGCGGGACCACACCCCGACGGGCTGAAGCTCACGAGCGAGTCAAACGTCCAGCCCGCGGGGAGCTCTTCGGTCACGCTTAGCGCGGTCAGATCGTCCGCTCCAAGATTGTCAATAGTCACCGTGATGTTCTCGACCCCCGGCGACGAGTACTTGTAGTACCAGAACGAGCGGGACGCCGCAATATCCACTTCACACGCCGTCACACTGATTGTGACCGTCGCGACGTTGCTGTCGAACCCGCCATCGTTTGCCACGTACGTGAAGCTGTCCGTTTCCGCGTACCCTGCATCCGGCGCGTACTTGAAAGAGCCGTCGGCATTCAGTGTAAGGGCGCCGTGGCTCACGGTACTGACAAGTATCGCCGTGAGCGGGTCACCCTGGGGATCCATATCATTGCCCAGCACGCCCGGCGCAGGCACCGACAACGGCGCGTCCGCGCAGACCGAATAGCTATCATCCTGGGCCATCGGCGCGCCGGGCCCTTTGGATACAACCAAGTCAACCGCTGTACCCGCGGCCACTGGCGTGCCGCAAGCGGGATCCTGTGAAATAACCAGCCCCGCGGGGACTGTCGAGCTGTACTCCTCCGTCACCGTTCCAACGGCAAGACCCGCTCCTTTCAGGGTCGTTTGGGCGGTTGGAAGGGTCATATCCGTCACACATGGCACGGGTATGGTGCTTCCCGTGGAAATGACCAAATCCACGGCAGCGCCCGGCTTCGCGCCCTCGAGGCAGTCGCCGGCCGGGGGATCTTGGTTGATTACGCAACCCTCGGAAACCGTGTGGCTCGCAGCGTGCGAGATGCTGCCTATCGTGAGCCCGGCCGCCAGAACGGCTGCCGTAGCGTCCGATTCGGTCATTCCGACCAGGGACGGCACACTCACTCTGACGTCGACCAGAGTCTGAGCTTCCGCCGTCGTGGGGGGAGCTTCTTCGAGGTGGCCGACGTTGTCTTGAGCGCACGCCGCGAAGGCATACGTGTGACCGTCCTGTCCCGTGAACGTCTCCGCGGTCTGTGTCGTGTCGTTGATCCACAACATCCACTCCCCGCCATCGTCCTGCACGAAGAGGTCATACGACGCGATGCCCGACCCGTTGGGCGAGTCTTCGCCCGTCCACGAGACCGTGAATGCAGCCGTGCACGTCGTCTCCGGCAGCGGCAGCACCGTGGCAGTCGGCACGATAGCGTCTATGGTAACGAGCGCCTCTTTGTTCGGGTCGGTGCCCTGGGAAGGATCGTGCGGATCAACCTGGTTGGTGGCAATGGTCTCGCCGAAGTCGAACTGGATCGTGGCGATGTTGCGGATCTCTGTGCCGTCGGGCACATCAGGAAGGGGCCGCACCACGAACGAGATCTGCCCCTTACCGTGCCCCGTTCCGTCTTCCGGAGGCAGCAGGCCGTAGTCCACTGTCGGCGGCAGGCCCGTCTCCGGGTCGATAGTGTAGAGCACCGCGTACACCTCGCCGGACGCCGGGTCCAGTCCGGCCACTATCTCCGCCTCGAGTTGTTTCCCGTCCTGGGTGAACGGCACGGTCGTCTCGAAGTACTGCGATCCTCTCGGCACCGTCACCAGCTGGTCCCCGAAACCCACCTCCGTCAGTTCAAACGTGGACCAGTCCAGATCTGCGCTGAGCGGATCGGAAATCACTACTAGTTGCGCGGGCGCTGTGGCGGTCGGGTCGTTTTCAAAGTCGATCCGGTACGGGAGCAACGAATCCACGGTCACATAGTTGCTATCCCCAAAACCCCCCGGACCAGGTTTTCCGTTGGGGTCCCAACCGCCCCCGGCACCGCTAGAGCCAGTATCGGCAGCTTCGTCGGGCACTTCGGGCTCATCAGGAGGTTCTTCTTCATAAGGACAATACTCGGGATTTCCTCCGGGAGCCACAGGAATTCCATCTTCTTCGTTCATCGTATCTTCAGCCCAATCCCTAATTTTGGCGTACCAGTCACCCTCCCCGCTCAACCACGTAAAGGCAACCAAGCCGGCAACTTGGCCAACCTCAACGCCTATTGTGAGTCCTGCGGCTGCTCCTACGATTCCCCCCAGCGGTGTTCCTATCACTGTTCCTACTCCCAACCCTACTAGCCCGCCTACAATCCCTCCAGCTGTCATCCCGATAAAATCAAAAGCTAACGCAAGATCTACACAAGCGAGGGTTGCAACCGCTTGGGCAATCCTGCTATGCCACTTTGCTTTATCGTACAGGTCTCTTGGCAAGTAGATGTCGCAAAGGCCGCTTGGGTCAGCAAATGATAAGGGGCTATTCGCAGCATAGGTGTAGAGATTAATCCCTCCAGCTATGTAAATGGGATCTTCAGACACAAAGCGTCCAATTCTCGGATCATAGAACCTCGCCCGCATGAGATTGAGTCCCGTACCCTCGCGGGTAACGCCGAGTTCCCCAATATACTCAAACGGGTTCGAGGCGGACGCATCTCGATAGAGCGAATTGCCGAAGGGGTCATACATATAGTCATTGGTGGCTAGCCCCGCTTGAGACAGGAGCTGGCACGTGTTCCCCATTCCGTCGAAAGTGTAGTAACCCAGACTCGCGTCCGGGCCGATTGTGCGGACCAATCCCGCTCCATGGTCGTAGCCGGCGATGAGATTGCCGGTGTCATCGTATTCCCCAACGACATTGCCCAGGCCGATGGGGTCGATGACGAAATGAGCCATCTCACCGTTCTCGCTCGCGGCGACCCGGCCTCCGAAGGCGTTGTAGACGTATTCCCAAACGTTGCTGCCTTTGGTAGCAGAAAGCATGCGATTCTCGTCGTCGTAAGTATAGAAAGTCGTGCCCGTGACCGCCTCTTCCACCGTCCTGTTGCCGTCCCAGTCGTAGTCGTAGGACGTGTCGCGGACCTGGGTATACTGGTTCATGTTGTTGGTGGTGTAGTTCTCGCGTAGGCCATTGGAGATCGTGTAGATGCGGTTGCCGACGCCATCGTACGCGTAGGTAAGGTTCTGGCTGGGGATTTCGGGATCCGTGGAGACCAGCACAGCGTGCGTGAGCTGCCCGAGGTCGTCGTACTCATAGCTCCACGTGCCATAATGCGTGGCCATGCCGACACGGAGGCCCCGGGTGTCATAGGTGTAGTTGAAGAACGAGAGAACCGTGCTGTCGGAGTTGTGATTGACGAGGGAGAGCAACTGCCCCGACGCATCATATTCGTGTGTGGTGTATGAACCGTTGCCGAGGGTCTTCTGGGACAAGCGCCCCATCGCGTCATACGCGTACTCAACAACCGGAGCGCCTGTCTCGTCGGTCATCGTGTCGAGGCGTCCCAGATGGTCGTAGGCGTAGTCGAGACGGTGCCCAAGCTGGTCCAAGCTGGAAGCGCGCCTCCCCGCGGCGTCATAGGTGAACTCCAGCCACCGGCCACCGGGGTAGTCGATGCGGGTGAGGTAATCGTCGGAGTCGTAGGTGTAGTCGGCCGTACCGTGAGCGTCGACCGTGTAGTCCAGATTGCCGCGAGCATCGTAGTGATACTCCATGTCCGTACCGCCGCTGAGGTAGTTTTTCCGCGTCAGCCGGCCGTTCTGGTCGTAATCGTAGTCGACCTGTGCGCCGCGCCGGTTGCTCCAGACATCGGGAAGTCCGGCGTCATCCGTCACCCACGTTTGGGTCGTACCGTTGGCATAAGCGATGGCTTCGAGGTTGCCCTGGGGGTCGTACCCATACTCGGTGCGGTTGCCGTTCGCGTCGGTCAGCCAGCTCAGGCGGTTCAAATCGGCCGTATACCGGAACCGGGTCGTATAGCCCAGGGGATCCGTCGCCGCGGTTAGGTTGCCGCGGTCGTCGTAGGCGTAGGTGAACGTCCGGCCTTCTGCGTCATAAACGGCGGTCTGACGGCCCAATTCGTCGTAGACAAAATGTGCGGCCTTGCCCAGGGCATCCTGCATAGAAGCCGGGCGCCCGGAGTTGTCGAAGTAGTACTGCGTCCACCCCGCCAAAGCGTCCGTCGCGGTGACCCCACCGGTGGAATCGTAAGCGAACAAGACTCCTTCCGCGCCGCCGTTGCGGTATGAGGATGCCAACCGCCCGGAGGTGTCGTAGGTGTAATGTCGCTGTGTACCTCCCGGGAAGACGATCTCTGTGAGCGCGTGTTCAGATGCCGCGCCGGGATTCGTATCGTACGCGTACGTTGTGATCAGTCCGTCATATGCTTCCGCCGACGCCAGGTGTTCGCCCGATGCGTCGTAGGTGAAGATCGTCTGGCGTCCGACCGAATCGGTCACGCTCTGTATCGTTCCCGAGCCGTTGTACGCGAGCTCGAGGAACTGGCTGCCGGGCTGACCGTCGTGCGCGTACGTAAGCCGGGTCAGGAAGTCGCCGCCATACTCAAGCGCGATGCCATTTCCGTTGGGATCTCCCACGGAAACCAGTTTTCCGTCTGCCTGAAAACCGTGAACGAATCCCTCCAATTCGCGTAGAAGGTAGCCGCCTCCCGAAGCGGCCGTCAGCTTGCCGTTGTCGCCGGGCGCAGCGAGATAGCCGCCTCCGGGACGGCTGTCGGGCTGGAAGATACGGGGCGTGCCGCTCATATCGGTGATAACCACCGTGCCGTCGTCTTTTGTCTCAAGGGAGACTTCCCAGTTGTGTTTCCATCCGCGACCGAGCGGTCCGAGTTCAAAGTGGCGCGAGATCGGCTGTGCGTAGGAACGCCGGAAGACGATGGGCATGCCCGGCGCCTGCTCAACGGCGTCCGTGGCAGCGGCGAACTGGGATAGCGGGTTCAACCCGTCGGCCTGTCGGAACTCGAATGCCGCCAGCTTCTGCACATCGTCGACGCGTTGATCAAGGCGGTAGAGATAGGCAGCGTTCTCGGCAAGCATTCGGGCGTAATCGCCCCACGTGGCGCCCACCTGGTTCGTGTAGTTGGTCCAGAGGACATCCCAGGCGTCCTCGCGGACATAATAGGGGCGCAGGTCCGCCTTGAGCGAATCCCAATCCACTGGCGAATCGTTCTCGGCGGACAGCACGCCCACGTTCCACTCGATGGGCGGATAGTCGAAGTCCCAAGGTTTCAGCCAGCCCGCGTAGTAGATGGCCACGCAGCCGCCTTCGCCTGCTTCGAGCACGCCGGTGTTTGCTCCCGAGGCGAGGAACTGCACGGAATGGGAGAATCCTTCGGGCATCACGGCGGTCCAGAACCCCTTGATCACGCGGGTCGGATCAAGTGTCAGCAGAGCGCGCTCGTTGCCATTCTGCGCCGCCGTCACCACCAGCAGCGGCGCGCGCATTGCCACCTCACCTGCGTTGAAGTACTCAACGTACACGGTCGCGAGCTGGTGGTACCCGAAGCGCGACGGCAGGACCAGGTTGGTCTCTATCTCCGGCGGGGGGACATCCATGATCTCGACGGCGGCGGGCAGCAGGTATGAAACGTCGTCGGGCCGCCTCACGCGGATGGCGTACAGGCCCGGGGGCACGGCGCCCGGCTCTAATGTCACCGTTACCCGGCTGAATGAGTTGACATTCACAGTGGCAACTGGATATGCGGTTTCGTCGGACCCAACAAGCTCAACCTGAATCGGCCCTGTAAACCCTACCCCTTCCAGCACGAGGTCGATCGGCGAAGCAGCGCTCAGGCGTTGGGGTGAAGCGGATAGCACCCTCAAATCGACGAACTCGGCCAGAATCGTGAACTCGGCAGGTACGGGTTCCGATTCGGCATAGACAAGGACATACCATGTGCCAGGAGAAGCCGTGGGAATCACCAGCCGCTGGTTCGCGCCGGAGAGGCCTTGGCGGCCGTAGTCATACTCACCGCGACTGGGTACGCTCTCATGGCTTGCGTAGAGCCCGAAAGAGCCGGCTGGCGCGGTCAATGTGAAAACCAGGCTCTTTCCTCCCGGAGCATCGATGCGGTAGTAGCGCGCTCTCTGGCCAGACGGGAACGAACCGGTTCGCGAGACGCCGTCCTGCAAGGCGGGAACGAAAACCTGCGTGGCCTGGGCGTATTCATTGTTAAGCCGATGCTTTTCCAAAACCTTCCATTCATCGTCGAGGCTCAAGATCAGGTAGTAAACCCCATCTTCCATGGGTGGAATGGTATAGTTTAAGGTTGCGGTGTAACTTTCTCCGGCGCCAAGCGCGCTGGCCTGGGACGCGGTGGCAAGGAGCGTGTCCGCAACATCGAGTTGCGGATCCGTGGAGAGATAAAGCGCGTCGGTTCGGTTCACGAGTCCTACGGCCGCATTGCCCGCGTTCGCGGCGGTGTAGGTGACCTCCCCCGGCTCGCCGATTCCACCTCCGCCGGTTGCCTGCACGGCGACGACCGTCAGATCGGGCGCGACTCCAGAGTTCGGGACGACCGTGAGCGTGCGCTGAGACATCAGCAATGGCTCGCCCAAAGCATCGAGCTTACTCAGCTTCACGACGTACTCGCCAAGCTCCGGGAAGGAGACCAGACCGGGGTTTTGCAGGGTAGAGGTACGGCCATCGCCGAACTCCCAAGAATACGATTGCAGGCCGCTCTTGCCTGCGAAGCGCAGCGTATCGCCGGCAAGAATACGCCCCGACCGCGGCGGGGAGAGGATATAGTCCACGTAATACTCGGAGGCGCCCATGTCAATACCGGCGCCAACGGGCCGCGGATGCCCGAGGAGATCGTCTGAAGGAGCGCCGGTAAGCGTGCCGGCGTCGATGCAGGGCGATTCCGGTTGCAGTTGCACGTTGCCCGATGCCGCGTCCACGAACAGTGGGTCTTTGTCGATGTTTCCAGTCCCCGCGTAACCGCCTTGCACGCAGGAGTACGTCACGGTGGCGGTCTCGCTTATCGGATCGGCGCCATTATCCCAAAGAATGCTGTTGACCACTTGTACGGTCGCGGGGTAGCTGAATATTGCGTCACTGCGGTTGCCTGCAAACGTGCAATTCACCACTTGCGAGACAGACACAAGGTACAGCGCTCCACCCAAGGAGGTTCCTTCATTCCCGACAAACACGCAGTTTGTCACGGCACCAATGTTGTAGATGGCACCGCCGTACGCGGACTGATTATCTGCGAACGTGCAGCGGCTTACCCGAGGCACACTATTGTTGTTCTCATCCGAGATTCCCCCACCCCCCTTTGTCGCCTGGTTCCCCACAAAGGTGCAGTCGCTCACCTCTGGGGATGAGGAAGACTCATTGTACATACCCCCGCCGACGGCATAGATGCTGCCACTGGCAACATTGCCTCGGAAGACGCAATGTGTTACCCGCGGCGAGGCCGAACTGTTGTACATCCCCCCGCCATTCTCCGCACTCCCGTCTTGCATCTCAAAACCGTCTAACACCGCAAAATCCGAGCCCGTCACGCATCGCCGCATCCCTTGCCCATCGATGATGATCGGATGGGTAACCCAGTCCCGTTCGCCCCGCAACGTCTCGGTCCCCGCAAATCCTCCATACAGGTGCACGCCACGGCGCAGCGTCACCACCTGGTCTACCGCGCTTGTATATTGGCCTTGCGCCACCCAGAGCTCTGCCGGGTCGGACGATGATGCCCCCGCCGCCACCGCGGCGTCGATGCACTCCTGAATCGTCTGGAACGCATTCTCCCAACTCGAACCGTCCGGAGACTCCGCCGTCGAGGCGGCGTCAACCATCCAAACGCTCCGCGCCTGAGGGTCTGTGTTTCCTTCATATTCCCTGAGATTTGTCAGCCCGTCTCCGTCCGGGTCACCGTTGGCCCCGTTTGCCGGATCCACCGTACCGTCATCGTTCCAATCCAAGTCGTAGTGAGTCTCCCAGCTATCCGGCAGACCATCACCATCCGTATCCACATACTCGTAGGCCCCCATGTCCACTTCCGCCCCTTGTGGACGGGCCAAACCGAAGAAATCTTCGGCTGGCGCCCCGGCACTGGTACCTGTGTCCTGACATGGCGAACTTGGCTTCAGCTGCACGTTCCCCGCCACGGCGTCTACGAACAACGGGTTCTGATCGATGTTGCCGGTCCCCGCGTAACCGCCTTCCACGCACGAGTACGTCACAGTGGCGGTGTCGCGTATCGGATCGTCACCATTACCCCAAAGAATGCTGTTGACCACTTGCACGGTCGCGGGGTAGCTGAATATTGCGTCACTGCGGTTGCCTGCAAACGTGCAATTCACCACTTGCGAGACGGACACAAGGTACAGCGCTCCACCCAGGGAGGTTGCTGTATTCCCGACAAACACGCAGTTTGTCACGGCACCAATGTTGCAGATGGCGCCGCCGTACGCGGACTGATTATCTGCGAAAGTGCAGCGGCTTACCCGAGGCACACTATTGCTGTTCTCATCCGAGATTGCCCCACCCCTCCTTGTCGACCGGTTCCCCATAAAGGTGCAGTCGCTCACCTCTGGGGACGAGGAAGACTCATAGTACATACCCCCGCCGTCGGCATAGATGCTGCCACTGGCAACATTGCCTCGGAAGACACAATGTGTTACCCGCGGCGAGGCCGAACTGTTGTACATGCCGCCACCACTGCCGCCCGACGCCGAGTTCTTCGCAAACGTGCAATCCATCATCTCCGGAGACGACGAAGCGTTGAACATCCCCCCGCCTGCTGTCGTCGCAGTGTTCCCTTCGAACGTACAATTGGCCAATTGCGCCGTACAAGAGACGTTGTTGTACATCCCGGCACCGTCGGCGGCTGTATTGTTTACGAATTCACATGCGGTCACTATCGGCGAGCATGACGAGTAGTTGTGCATGCCACCACCCTTGTCAACAGCGGTGTTATTGAGGAATCTGCAACTCGTGACGACCGGCGAGGAAGATTCAGAATTGGCCATGCCGCCGCCATCGGATTCTGCGCCTGTTACCTGATTGCCCGTGAACACGCAATCGATTACTTGAGGTGAAGAAGAATAGTTGCGCATACCCCCACCCGCAAGCGTCGCCGTGTTCCCCTCAAACGTACAGTTCGACACCGTAGGAGAAGAAGAGTCGTTGTTGTACATCCCGCCGCCGGAGCTGCTTGCCGTGTTGCTCAGGAATTTGCAGTTGGCGACCTGCGGCGAAGAACCGCTGTTGTACATACCTGCACCAGAGGTAGCCTTGCCGTTCCGCATCGTAAACCCGTCCAGCGTCGCGTCGCCTGATGCAATGTCTTGCCCATAGACGCATCGCCGGGCACCTCCTCCGTCGATGATCGTTTCGTGGGCAGCCCAGTCTCGCTGCTCGCGCAATGTCTCGGTACCTGCAAAGCCACCGTATATGTGCACCCCGGACTTCAGCGTCACCACCGGGTCCGTGGCGCTCTTGTAGCCATCCGCCGCCTCCCCGACCCATACTTCCCCGCCACCAGCGGCGTCGGCGGCTTCAATGCCCTCCTGAATTGTCTTGAAGGCATTCGGCCAACTCGAGCCGTCGCCAGACACCGCCACGTCTCCGTCGACTCGATAGACTTCGGCGGGCGCCGTGGCACATACGGCAAGGAGAATGCATACAGAAATGGCGATAGAACGGTAGGTCATGGCTCTTACTCCGTGCCCCGGCAACCGGGCGGTACACTCCCCGACGGCTACCCAATGCCCCCCTCGAATTCCTTCCGCGACCGCAACCTGGAATGCTCTTTTCCATACTAGACGGCTAGCATGAAGACGTCAATAGGAATCCTCATAAACTGGCTCGCTGCAGGCAGGTTGGTTTCGCCGTGTCCAATCCTCTTCAAGCATTCGGACGCGTCCGCGACAACACCGCCCAAATAGCTGACGATATAACACTTACAGTGACAGCTCATGACCCTCGGGCCGCTTTCCCTCGCAAGGGTGTATGCGTGGTCGAGCTCGGTTCAGGGTCGGGAGGATGGCGTTCCTGGGGGCGGGGACGTGTTGCTGGAGATCCAGTCTTGGCTGGATAGCATCGCGCAGGAGCGCGTCGCGGGTGCAAGCGGGGGACGAAAGGTGAACGTGGTCCATGACCGGGGAGCACGCATCGCTAAGGCGCGAGCTAACCCAGCCCGCGCGATGGCGTCCCAAGCTCTTGCCGCCTTTGTCAGGACACCGGCGTCGGAAGGGCCTAACGCTTGGAGAACCACGTTGCTGCTCTGAAATACCTGAAGCACATTGCCGACATGAGATAATCTCCGATGACGGGTAGAATTCTCAGGATGCGACCTGTTTGACCTTTGGACCGCCATCATTCTCAAAACAGTCTCACCCAAACACAAAAAATCTGAAAAATTTCGCGCGAGCGATAGTAGAAACGTCCCTCGGGACAACTTTCCCCCCCTGCCCCCGGTCCTTGTTCCAAATCGCGGCCGTGGATCATTCTCGATCCCACGCCTCGCACGGCGGCGGACTTGTCCACATGGGATGGGGGCGCGCTTCTCATTACGACCTCGACGGCCCGCGCTTTGGCCGTGCGCCAAGCCATAGGGCTCGGCAGTCGCTCATGTCCAAAACACCTGGTCTGTGCCCGCCATCAGCACGTAGGCCATAGGCGCGCGGGGGGAGGGGGAGGGGACAACGATGGAGCCTGCAGTCCTCATCTCGGCTCCGCACCTCGACCTCGGCGACTGGCGCCCCGACGTTTGGCACGGGCGCCGTCATAGCCACTGGCGGGCAGCCAGGGGTGCCGGGCGTACGTCTGCCATCGGAATGGACAAGCAGTTTGCCTGAAGCCAGGGCCCTGGGCGCTTACCGGCCACAGGCAGCTCGGTCATCAAGAGCAGGGGAGAGAAGGGGAGGGATGCCACGAACGGGCAGGCTTCGAGCTCCAGCATCCAGGATTTAGCCCGGCGCCTCCAAGGGCGCCGGGGACGCGACCCAGGTTCACACGTCATTGTCCTTGGGCGCCTGACCCAGCATCTGGAGCAGTTGCTGTCGGTCATTCGTCGACAGATTCCGTATCGCCTCAGCAATGGCCTCCAGGCGGTCTACTTGCATGCCATCCTGGAATCTGGTGCAAGCATTGGTGCAAGCGTCAGAATCCGGCTCCGTAAGTTCCTTATTCTCAGCACTTACGATTGACTGCCCTCTGCCTCCGGAGCAATAGGTCGTGCGTTCGAATCGCACCGGGCGCGCCATTTCTTTGCGTCGCCGGGCATCTGTGACGACGTGCTCAACCCATAACCAGAGGCAACAACAGCAGGAGCAAGGCAGCCATCGACCATCGCCTGTGTCCCGTACGCTTTCGGGCTCGCACCATGGGCCAGGAGAGCAATACCGGCAGCGCAACCATAGCGCCCAATCGAATCTTCGATTCCTCGGGAAAGACAGTGATGGTGGTTCCCAGATAGTCGACATCTCGCGGCACGAATGCATTGTCCTCGGCCATATCCTCGGGCGAGAGGAGCGTGCGGAAGCGCGCGTCAGCATCTGCTTCCTGCACATGCAAGAGCGCCCGTTGCCCGGTCTCGACGGTTGGCTGATCCACAATTTCAAGAGGAAAGAACCCGCCGTCGGCAAAACAGGGATAACAAACCACCAGGGTCAAAAGAACGAGAGGAGCCCCAACACAAACCGTTCTCGCCGTCATCGTGTACCTTACCGCCCACCTCTCTCCACGCATTGCCATTCTCTTCCGGCATGATACAACGAATCACGAACGCAAAAAGGCGATCGGATATGATAACGTTTGAGCGATTGCCACAGTGCCTTATATTGTAGGCTCAGCGGCCGTGAAAAAAACCGTGCCCCGGCGCCAGGTCTAGAAAAGCACTCGCAGCTACTCCGCGGGGGATGTCCCCCCGTTGAGGCGTTTCAGGCGAATATCTTTGAACTGCACGGTCATGGGGGCGCCGCTGTGCAGTTGGAGGGCAAGGATGCCCGAGAAGTCCTGCTGATTGGGGTCGTTGTCCTCGACTTCGGCAACGGTCCGGCCGTTGACTTTCAGCGTGATGACCGGTCCGCGGCAGAGCAGGTGGTATTCATGCCAGTCCTCGAGCTTGAATCGCGCGGGAGCGCCGGCGTCCTCGAGCCTGGTCGTCGTTGGCGCGCCGTCCGTAGCGAACACGGTCTTCTCGCCGCGCCAGGCAAGGGTATGACGGCCGAACTCGTCGTACAACCGCACCAGCCAGGGCGTTTGGGTGTTGTTGTCGACCTGGTACCCGCGGCAGTCGTCCGTAATGTCGCCGTTGAACATCTCGCTGCGGAACTGAAAACCTCCATTGACGCTCTCATCGCTGATGATGCGGTGGCGGAGCTTCAGTTCGAAGTCTTCGAGCTTTCCTCCCTGCCAGACGAGGTAATGGTTGCGGCTGGTGGGATGTTCCGCGGTGATCTTGGCTGTAATGGCACCATCCTCTACGGACCAGAAGCTCGCGTCCGCGGCTTTCCATCCGGTCAAGGTTTTCCCGTCAAAGAGGGATTCGAATCCCGGTTCATCCGTAAGCGGCGGCAGGGGATCGGGTTCGACGGCAGGCGCAGCGGCCTGTGTTTCTTGGGGTACCGCACTCGGGCCAAGGAACAGCAGCAGACATGATACAGCGACGATTCCAAGCGCTTTCTTCTCCATACCAGCCCCCTTAAGCACCGTGAACGACAAGGCATAGGCGCACGCCATTATAGCAAACGAGGGTCTGCCATCCGCGCAAATGCCTATTTGGCAGCCAGGGTTTCGGGAAACCGGGCCACGCAGAAATAGCCGAAGACCACAAAAGCCAGAAGCAGCCCGAAGGCGAAGATCGGGTGGGGTTTCAGGATGCGCCGCGCGTCTTCCGAGAAGAATTGGGGCATCACGAGGTAAAGGACCAGGCCCACGGCCAATGCTTGCAGGGGGGTGAGGAGAAGCCCGTCCAGCACTGCTCCCAGCTTGACGAGGAACACCGGTTTCAACCCCAACGTATAGACAATAACCATGTTGGACAGGGCATAGCAGACCAGGATGAAGCGGAACTGGTGTTTCCACGGATATCGGCCCACACGGGGAACCAGCAGCCGGAAACAGTCCGCCAGCAATCGAGGCCAGCCCGCAAACTGGCCCAGCATCGTGCTGATCATGGCCGCCAGCCCGGACAGGATGAACAGGTGCGCGCCGATAGCGCCCCATTTCTCACTGAAAATGCGCGATAGCTCGAGCGCCACGTTCGAACCGTCGGGGGCGATCTGGACGGGTCCCAGGACGCCCGCTCCCGCGATCATGAACGCCGAGGTCACCGTGACCCCGATCAGGAAGGCCATTGTGGCGTCCAGATAGACCGCCCGGCACCATCCCCGGAGATTCCTGGCGGTTTCGGCATCGATTTGTTTGAGTTCGCTGGGGTCGAGGGGGCGTCCGTATTCCTTTCCCTTCGTCATGCCGTAGCCCGCGCCAAACACCCAGTAGGTGTACCAGACCTGGCTGGCAAATCCCCCGGCCGCCCATCCCAGCAGCGGCAGGATCTCGCCCCAGGGGGCCGGGCCTATCGCGTATTTTTCTACTGCCCACGCGGGGAGGTTAGGCGCCTCCAGTCCAATCAGACCGAAGAATACCTCGCTCCACCCCGGCCAAGTCGTGCAGGCAACATCGAACACCCCAATGATAATCAGCGCAACAAGGACCGACATGACTTTCTTGAGCGGGTCAAACTTGCCGCTCCAGACCAGCGCAATCACTGCCAACGTAATCGCCCAACCAAGAATGAACTCGGGGAGCGGAATGAAATATGCCGCGAATAGGGCAGCCACGCTCGCCAAAGCCCCTGTAGCAATCGCTCCGGAACAAATCTGACCCATCAAGACCGGCCAAATCACCCAGTTGCGGGGGCCTGGCGTCCTTCCCATCATATCGACCATGCACTCGCCCGTACACACCGTGTAGCGGGCGCCCGCTATTCCAATCCACAGCTTGGCAAAGATGGCTATTGCCGGGACCCACAACGCGGCGACCCCCAGAATCGCCCCCGTACGTGTAGACAAGACCACTTCGCCCGAGCCGATATACTCGCCGCACCACACCAGGCCCGGCCCCAGCACCATCAGCAGCGCCAGCCCGCGGGGAGGTGCGCCAATG
>Ga0116149_1002304_pt1 | contig 21165 bp, 13 predicted proteins | sample AD_UKC057_MetaG_FD_89787 | JGI IMG/M metagenome (GOLD analysis project Ga0116149, IMG submission 89787) | Active sludge microbial communities of municipal wastewater-treating anaerobic digesters from USA - AD_UKC057_MetaG | ecosystem: Engineered > Bioreactor > Anaerobic > Digestate | place: USA... | reverse complement strand
GAACCCGCGCTCGAGGCTTCACACCCGCTCACGGCACCCGAAGGCGAACTGGCGGATTGGATATTCGAGGCGCTCCTGAATAACCCGCGCCTGGCCATTGCGGATCGGCAGGTGGCCATCGAACGGGAAAAGGTGCGTATTGCCATCGCGGATTTTCTGCCGATGCTGGCGGGGTTCGCGGCCCGGTCGCACACCTCAAATTCCTTTATGACCTACCCTTATGCATCCGCCCTGGGGTTTACCGGTCTGATGACCCTTTTCAACGGTTTTAAAAATATCAACGAATACAAGGCCGCGCGGGTGGAACAGGAACAGGCGTTTCTCGCGCGGGAGCAGGAAAGCCTCGCCGTGATGCTCGAGGTGGTCAAGGCCCATTCCTCGCTGGAAGACGCCCGGTCCACCCTGCGTCTTGCCGATGCCGCCGTTGACGCTGAGGCGCAAATGCTGGCCGAACGGACCGCAAAAATGCGCGAGGGGCTGCTGCGCCCCTCCGAGATGCTCGATACGGTCGCCAAGCATGACGCAGCCCAGGTAAATGCCGCCAATGCGCGGTACCAGGAACAAGTTATGACCGCCATCGCGCGCAACGTGCTTGGCGCAATCTGGACGGAAAAGAAGGACGACAACCATGAATAATAACCTACTCAAGTTTATGACCCTTGCGGGTGTTTTACCCCTGTTTTTGGTGACGCAGGGCTGCACGGTACCCGAAACCGTTGCCGCGCAAAGCACGGATTCGGAAAGGCGCTTCCCGGTGGCCGTGACCGCCGCACAACAGCGCAATTTTGAGGAACGTATCGTGGTTCAGGGTACGCTGCTGGCCAAGACTTATGCCATGGTTGCTCCCCGTGTGGACGGTATTCTGACAGACATGTTTGTCGAGGACGGCCAGCGCGTGGAAGCGGACAAGACGGCCCTGTTCCAGATAGACAAGGAAGTACTTGAGCAGGCCTACGAAATCTCGCTGCAGGATAAAGCGGTGGCGGAATGCGCCCGTATCGATGGCGCGGCGCAGGTGGCGGCCGCCCAGGCGCAATACGACAAGATGAAGCTGGACTATGAGCGTTTTACGCGGCTGAAAGAGGAAAAGGCCATTACCCAGGATGCGATGGAGCAGGTGGATGCAGGATACAAGGTGGCGGAAGCCCAGTTAAAACGCGCTAAAACCGCCGTGAAGTTATATGAAGAACAGGAGAAAAAGGCGGTGGCCGCCCTGGCCATATCGCAAAAACGCCTGGACGACTCCCTGGTCTACAGCCCCATAGACGGCTTCATCAGTTATCGGGGCAAGAAGCAGGGTGAATTTGCGGGTGCCGGGGTGCCCATCGTCCGCGTCGCCGATACCAGCGTGCTCGAAGTGTCGGCCTTCTTGCCGGGTGAATATTACCCGCGCGTGAAAAGCGGGGAGAGCCGGCTGCGTGTGACGGTGAGCGGCATTGATTTGGGCGAGCTGACGGTGAGTTACAAAAGCCCGGAAATCCAGGACCAGTTACGCACCTTTGAGGTCAAATGCCTGGTCGAAGCGCCGCCCGAAGGCGTGGTGCCCGGCGCCATGGCGCAAATCGAGGCGGTCCTTGACGCGCACACCAGCCTGGGCGTTCCCCAGGAGATTATACAAGTCCGTGAAAACAAATCCACGGTGTTCGTGTTGGATGACGGTAAGGCCAAGGCGGTTGAAGTGCGCCCGGGGCTTTCCACGGACGGCTGGACCGAGGTGGTTGACAGTGTCCTTGCCCCGGGCGATAAGGTGATTGTCAAGGGATATAACCTTGTCAATGACGGTACGTCCGTTGATGTGGTCGGGGAGGAATAATTTATGTCGCTCTCCAATTTTTCCGTGCGCCGGCCCGTGGCGATCATATGTCTGTTCATCGGGTTGTCCCTGCTTGGTTTCAATGCCTATCGCAAGATGGGCCTTGAGATCATGCCGAAAGTGGACCTGCCCTATATCACGATCATCACGGTCTATCCCGGCGCAAGCCCGGAAGAAATCGAAACGGACATCGCCAAGCCCATCGAAGACGAGGTCTCGACCATTTCCGGATTGAAACACGTCACCTCCACGTGTATCGAGAATGTGTGCCAGACCCTCATCGAATTCGAACTCGAGGTAAACCAGGATATTGCGGCTACCGACGTGCGTGAAAAACTCGACCTGATCCGTAATAATTTCCCCCAGGGCGTGGAAGATCCCAAAGTCGTCAAATACGACATCAACGCCAAGCCGGTGCTTACCCTGGCCCTGACCGGCGACCGGCCGGTGGAAGAACTATTTGACTACGCGGACAACGATCTCCGCGATAAGATTTCCGTGCTGCCGGGGGTGGCCAGCGTGGAGATTGAGGGCGGCGCGGAGCGGGAGGTCCATGTCCTGGTGGACCGGGATAAACTGGCCGCGCGCGGCCTGACCTCACTCAACCTGGTCCAGACGATCCAGGAAGGACTGCGCATCATTCCCTCCGGGCGTATTCGCGCCCACGGCACCGAGTATTCGGTTAAGTTTGACGCGGACTACAAAGACCTGACGCTTATCGGCGGCATGGAAATTTCGGGTAAAGACGGTCAGCGCACCTACATCAAAGACGTGGCCGAGGTGCGTATGACCACCGAAGAGCAGCGTCAGGCTGCCTATGTGGACGGCCGCCAGGCCATCGCCATCCGGGTCATAAAACGGTCCGAGGCCAATGCGGTAAAGGTCATTGACGGCGTCCAGGGGGCTTTGGCGGAACTGGAAAAACAGCTTCCCGGCGGTATGGAATTGGTGTGGATTACCGATGACGGCACCTTTACCCGCGCCATGGTGGACGACGCCTGGAAGAATGTGGGCCAGGGCATTTTGTTGACGGGTTTGATCCTTTTTCTGTTTCTGCACAACTTTCGCACCATCATGATTATCGTTGTGACCATGCCCCTCACTATTGTTGTCGGCTTTCTTTTCATGAGCGCTGCGGGATTTACCATCAACGTGTCCACCCTGATGTCCATCGGCATGTCTGTTGGTATCCTGGTGACCAACTCGATCGTGGTATTGGAGGGTATCGTTAAACGGCTGGACGAAGGCCTTTCCCCCAAAGAAGCCGCCCGGGTCGGTGCGGCCGAATCTTTTATCCCTGTGCTTGCCAGCGCGGGCACGAATATCGTGGTCCTATTTCCCATTGCCATCATGCCGGGCATGGTCGGGCTCTTTATCGGACCTTTTGCCATGACCATGGTTATTGTCACGGCCGTGTCCCTGTTCATGTCCTTTACGTTAACCCCCATGATGGCCTCTTTGCTCCTAAAGCCCAGCAAAAAGAAAAGCCGGTTGCCCGTGGCGCTCTTCGGCAGGGTATGGGACAGGGGATTTAATTATGTGGCGGATTTCTATCGCTGGCAGTTACAGTTTTTTGAGCGGTACCGCATAATGGCCATGATCTTCATGATTCTGGTGGTACTGCTCTTTATGCACAGCCTGAAAATCGGCGGCACCCTTGGTTTCGGCATGGGCGAAGAGGCCGACCGGGGCGAGATATCGGTCAAGCTGGAATATCCCACCAGCAACGACCTTGCCCGCACCACGGAAAGTGTGCTTGCCATCGAAGAAGAATTGCGGTACCTGCCGCACCTGCGTCACATGTTGACCACCATCGGCAAGGTGCAGGGCATGGTCGGACAATCCTCCGAAGGGGTTCACCTGGCGCAAATCCTGTTGCGATTTAATGAGCGCACGGAACGCGCGGAAAGCTTGTATGATATTCTTGAAATGACCCGAGAAAAGTTGAGGACGCACCCGGGTGTTATTGCTACGCTTGTTATTACGAACTTTACCGGCGGCCAGAGTTCCGATGTGGAGTTCGAAATCAGCGGCCCGGAACTGGCTACCCTGAACCAACTTGCGCTGAACGCCCAAAAGGCCTCCTATACGTTGCCGGGATTCCGCGACCCGGACACCACCACGCGCCAGGGCAAACCGGAACTGCGGATCAAGCCGGACCGCGCCGTGTTGTCGGACCTGAATTTCGCTCCCACAATGCTCGGCATGGCGCTGCGTGGCAATATCGAAGGCATTACGGCGGGCACCTTCAAGCGCGAGGCGCGCAATTATGATATCGTTGTCAAATTCGCGGAACGAGAGGGAAAGGACCAGGTGCGCGACTTCCTGTTCCCGGCGGCGCCCGGACGGCCCATGGCCCTGAACAATATCGGCACCATCGAAGAAACCTTCGCCCCCGTGCAGATTACGCGCAAGGACAAGCAGCGCATATCGAAGTTTTACGCCAACCTGTCGCCGGACCTGCCGCTGGGCACGGCCACGCAGCAATTGACGGAAACCTTTGAAAAGGAGAGCCCGCTGCCCCCCGGCTATTCCCACCGGTTCGGCGGTGTTTACGAAGTCATGTCTGAAGGCATCGTGGCGTTATTTGAAGCGGGCCTTATAGCAAGCCTCCTCGTGGTGCTCATGCTGGCCGCCCTGCTGGAGTCCTTCAAGCAGCCTCTGCTTATTCTGATCACCCTGCCGCTGGGCTTGATAGGCGTGCTGTACGCCCTGTACCTCGGCGGATACGGCATGAGCATATTCACGATGATGGGCGTTGTCATGCTGATTGGTATCGTTGTGAATAATGCCATTCTCATCATGGACGAATTCAACGTCAATGTGAGCAAGGGCATTTCCCGGCACAGCGCCATGATTAATGCCGCGCATGAGGAATTCAGGCCTGTGATCATGATTACGCTGGCGGCCGTACTCGGCATGCTCCCCATGGCCTTCGGCAGGGGTATAGGCGCTGAAATGCGCAACGACATTGGACTGGCCTCCGCCGGGGGCATTCTCATTTCTGGCGTGCTTACGCTGTACGTGGTGCCTATTCTGTATGATTTCTTCACCCGTAAGCCGAAGAAAAACAAGAATAGCGCGCCCGACACGTCCGGTGGCACGCCGGACGCAAGCGCTGCGGAATGATACCGAATACGTTCTTGGAAGTTTTTTGTAAAAGCAAAGGACACAAAGGAAATGGTGCACTGTAACGGCACTTTTGATAAGAGCGTTCTTTGTGTCCTTTAAGTCCTTTCGGTCCACTATGTCCTTTCACGGATAGCATCCGCGCCGTGGAACACAACATCAAGGAGAGATTCATGAACCTATTTCAACGTTTACTGCCTTGCGGCTGCTTAATCTTGTCCCTGGCGTTATTCACCGCCAACGCCGACGAAGCGCCCCAGTTTCAAAGCCTCTTCAACGGCAAGGACCTTACCGGCTGGGTAAATGTCAATACGGCCGAAGACACCTGGGGTGTAAGCGACGGCCTTCTGGTATGCAAGGGGCTGCCCATCGGCGTCATGCGCAGCGAAAAACAATATGAAAATTTCGTCTTGCACATTGAATGGCGTCACATGGAGGCGGGTGGCAATTCCGGCGTATTCGTCTGGAGCGAGGGCACCGTGCCCGAGGGCCGTCAATTGCCCATGGGGCTCGAGGTGCAAATGTTGGAACTGGACTGGGTCAACCAGCACAAGGACAAGGACGGTAACCTGCCGCCCATCGCCTATGTCCACGGCGAGCTGTTCGGTGCCAACGGCGTCAAGACGGTTCCCGACAATCCCCGGGACGAGCGCAGCAAATCCATCGAAAACCGCTGCCTGGGCAAAGGGGAGTGGAACACCTACGACGTTGTCTGCGTAGATGGCGTGGTCAAGCTGGCCGTCAACGGTAAATTCGTCAACGGCGTCAGCAAGTCTTCGCGTAAAAAAGGCTACCTGTGCCTCGAATCGGAAGGCGCGGAAATCCACTTCCGGAACATCCAGCTCCTGGAACTCCCGGCCGGCATCCTCAACCCCGAAGAAATTGCGCCGACAGTTGTGGAGTAAACAGCAAAATTTGAGGGGCCGTACATCGCGACGGATAAGCCGTCAGTAAAAAGGACCATCCGGTCATTCTTCTGGCACCCCGATTTTGAACAGTACGGCGCCGTGGGCAGGGACTTGGACAGAGAAGGCGCCTTCGGCCGGGGGAAGGTCTTTGCGCTGCCAGAGATCGCGGACGGGCTGTGTCCCTGAAATACCCAGATCGTCCCAGCGGGCGGTCAGGGTCGTCTTTACCGGAGCCCGGTTGAACAGGGCTACGGCCAGGGTGCCGTCATAAAGGGGTTTCTTCCAGATTTCCGTCCAGGGATCGCCGGCGCAACGCCAGCCCTGCTTGCCGAGACGGTCCTGGTTCACCGCGATGACTTCATCGTTGGTCATGAGGGCCAGGGTGAACGCGTCCAACTGAGCGAGGTCGCAGCCCAATAGCAGCGGTGCGGCGAGCACGGTCCACAAAGTGATATGGGCGACCTGCTGGTTTTTCGTGAGCGGCGTCTGGCGCATGGTTTTGCCCCAGCCCACGATGCCGACGACAAGCATGTCGGGGTCGTTCCAGTGCCCGGGTCCCGCCCAGGGCTCGAGCCCGTTCTGGGCAAAACCGATTTTGGACATGCTGCTCCAGGAATCCGCAATGTCCCCCGTGGTACGCCAGAGATTGCCGCCCACCTCTTTGCCCCATTCCCATACGTCCCCCATGCCGTATTGGCACAGGCTGTAGACGATGTCGCGGTCACAGGCGTCCAGGGCGTCGCGCATGAGCACGTAAGGTTTCATCAAGGCTTCCCGGTCCGAGCCCCCGGCGACGCCCTGGTAACTGCACCAGTCGTACTTGAGATAGTCCACACCCCAGCTTGCGTAGGTTTGGGCGTCCTGGCGTTCATGTTGATAGCTGCCCGTGTAGCCGCCGCAGGTTTTGGGACCGGGCGAGGAATAGATGCCGAATTTCAGCCCCTTCGAATGGATATAGTCACCGAGAGCCTTCATGTCGGGAAATTTATCGTTGCACAGGATAGTGCCGTCCGGGGCGCGGCTCGCTTCCCAGGCATCATCTACGTTGATGTATTGGTAGCCGTGGGCGGCCAGTCCGCTGGACACCATGTAATCCGCAGCGGCGCGTATCTTGGCATCGTCCACCTCCAGGCCCCACACATTCCAGGAATTCCACCCCATGGGCGGCGTCAGGGCGAGTTGGTCTTCCCCGCCCACAATGGTCAACGTCCGCGTGGCGGCGCCTTTCGGGCCTGTGACGGTCAGCTCCACTTCTGTAGTACCCGCCTGCGCCAGGGCCCCGCTGATAATGCCCGTCTGGGAATTCAGGGACAGCCCAACAGGCAGGTTTCGGGCGCTGAAGGCCAGTGGTCCTTCGCCGGTGGCGGGTACCAGGTAAAGGAAGGGCCGACCGGGGGTGGCGCCCGTGATGCGCGGTCCGTGAATGGCCGTTTCAGAACATGTCCCCAGAAATATCACCGGGTCCTCCTCTTCGAGCACGGCGGCACATGGGTGTTCGGAAGCCGCCGGGTCCAGGAGTACTGCGGCGCCCGCCCAGTTGGCATGGTCGTTGGCGTTGCCGTCGCCGCCGTCGGAAACCAGCAGCAGCAGCGATTGCGCGCCGGCGAGATCTACGTCGAAGTAGTGGGGCGGGTCGTTTCCGCGCAGCACCGGTGATTCCGCCTTCCGCACACCGTCCACCCATACGCTGAAGCTGGCGGAGCCCCGACCCTTGGTGGCGTCGTCTATGCCGGCCACCGCCAGGAACCGCGCCGCAGCCCCCTTGAGATCCACCATGAACGCGCTGGAGGCCGCCGTGCCGATGCCGTGTTCAAAGACTTCCCCGCCCAGCGAAATCTCGAAACCGCGTACGGATTTTCCGGCGCGGGCTTCCTTGATGTCCTGCCGAACCGCACTCAGGTCCAGTGTATCCAGCCACAGGCCGTTCGCGGGCGGCTCAGCCCCTGTCAGCGTTTCCCGGGCGATTGCCGTGTTCGACAGGCCGAGCAAGCACAAGACAAACAGAACAGTTATGTACAAGAGACTGCGGCACATAAAATAAGCGCGCATGGTTGGCTTCCTTTCCTAATTTACGATGACGTATTTATGTTTCGGTGGACACCCCTGAAACGGATTCCCAAAATATTCCCGAGGTAAATTTTGCCTTGCCGCGATATTCGAGCTCTTCATATTCCACCTGCAGGCGGCGTACCTGCATGAGCAATTTTATATCGGGGACACCCTGAATGACGAAACAGTGCCGGGCACCTTCATGCTGAAAGCGGTTGAACGCATAAGAACCTGTATGTGCCCGATCCTCGTATTCGTAGTGGAGGACCTCATGGATGCGCAGTAACCCCCGGAGCACGTCCACTTCTTCAATGCGGTAAAAGAACCTGTTCTTCATCACCCGGCGGGGTCCGCCATGGCCTAACCGCTGAAAGGGAATTTCCACCACCCCCTTGGAATTATCCCATTGTACTTCATCCAGCTGGAAGTATTCATCGCACAGACATGCTCTGATTTTTTGGAGGTCTTCCGGCTCCGTAACGTAAAAGCGAGTAAAGCGTTTTGGTTCCATTGGACTATTCATTTTACTTCGGGCTCATCGGACCCGGCAAAAGGGTATGCCCGGATGTTTTCCCTTGCCGGGACCATCCGGCACTTTCGCCTGTACCTATAGAAGGACAGCCTTTTAGAAGACGCATAAATTTCTTTTCCGCATTCTAGCATAAAAGAGCAAAAAGATGGCTATGCGGTTCAGGTTTTGCCTTTTCCACGTGCGTCCGAAATGGAGGCGCATGGAAAAGGGCAAACAGCGTTTCGACGTTATCGTTTTGGGTTGACGGTGTGGTCCGCGTTAGTATACAAGGTACTGACGCTGTGCAAATCTACCCTGGAAGGAACAGAAATGGAACTACACGATTCCCCGGACCTGCCGTTCCTGTCGGATATGCGGCAGCAAGCGGAACGCCTGTTGTCAGAAAACCTGATGCCTTTCTGGGCGCGGCATGCCTGGGACAGGGAATACGGGGGATTTCTAACCCGGCTGGACCGACGGGGCGTTCGCCTGGACGATTCGGAAAAGGTGTTGATGATGCAGGTCCGCATGATTCACAGCCTTTCCGCGGCGCATCGTCACGGGTTGCGGAACCGGGGGTACCTGGACCTGGCGTCGCAGGGCTTTGAATATCTTGTGCGTACCTTTTGGGACCCTTGCGACGGCGGCTTTTATTTTTCCGTCCATCGCGACGGGTCGCCCCGTTCCACGCGTAAGAATACCGATTTCCACGCCTACGCCCTTACCGGTCTTTCGGAATATTACCTGGGGTCTAACCAGCCTGAAGCGCTGGACCGGGCCTGTCGCGTGTTTGACCTCCTGATGGACAAAGCGGCGGACCGTGACATGGGGTTCATCGAGGAGTTTGACGGGAACGCCTGGCCCGCGCTGAATGCGGAGCAAATGGGCCTGGGAGAAAGGACGGATATAAAGACCATCGACATGCATACCAACATGCTCGAAGGCATGGTTTATCTCGCCGGGGCCTCCGGCCTGCAACGGCACCGTGATGCGCTGGGCGCCCTGCTTGACCTTATCTGCCGGCAAGGCATCCATGTCGGCCACGGCTGCACCATTACCGCCTTTGACGCCGACTGGCACCCCGTGGGTGACGCGGCGGGGCGCATGACCACTTCCTACGGGTTGAATGTGGAACTCGCCTGGCTCATCTGGGAAGCCATGGACGTGTTGAATATACACGCGGCGCGGTATGACCGGTGCGCGCTGGGCCTTATCGACCATGCGCTGGCGTACGGGTTTGACCGGGAACGGGGCGGGATTGCGGCCAACGGGCCCGTAACGGGTTCCGTGCTGGCGGCGACGGATTTGGGGGAAGCGCGCCTGCACAAGTCCTGGTGGGCTCAGGCGGAATTCATGAATGCCCTCTGCCGCGCCTATTCCAAAACGGGCCGGCGAGACTATTTTGACGCACTGGTCAAAACATTCGACTGGATATACCGTTTTCAGGTTGACCATGCATGTGGTGACTGGTACCAGGACACCCGCTGGGATACGGGTGAACCGCTTGTTACCGACAAGGGCCGTGAATTCAAGACCGCCTTTCATGCGGGGCGCGCGTTGATTCAGCTATGCGATGCGTTGAGACAATGGCTTTACCGGGGAAAGCCCGCTGACAGTGACTCCTGAACAGAGAGACTTTGTCCGGGAGACCGGGTTTGGATTACTGCGTATATTTATGTTATTACTTGTCCAAGTGTTACCGGGAAACGATGGGGATGTACATGCAAACGGTCCCATTTTCCGGTTACGAAGCTAGAGAAAAGTCCCTGATGCCGAGTCTTCGGCAGGTGTTTTTAGAAAGCATCCATGCCCAATATACATCCGACAGCCTTGGTTGATTCAGGCGCCGTCCTCGCGGACGACGTGGAAATAGGCCCCTACAGTATTATTGAAAACGAGGTGACCCTGGGTCCGGCCTGCCGCATCGGACCCCATTGTGTGATTGGCAAAGGCACGGTGCTCGGGGCGGATAACCGCACCTTCAGCGGCGCGCAGCTGGGCGTGGCGCCCCAGGACCTGAAACATATCGCGGACGCAACGGGCCACACAATCATTGGCGACCATAATATATTCCGTGAATTTGTAACCGTCAGTTCCGGCACGGTTTACGGCCCGGAGGATACCGGCAAGGCCACGCGGATAGGAAGTCACTGTCTGTTCATGGCATGTTCGCACGTGGCGCATGACTGCAGCATCGGCGACCGGGTCATCATGGCGAACAGCAGCGCGCTGGCGGGCCATGTGGAGGTTCAGGACGCTGCCACCATCGGCGGGCTCGCCGGCGTGCATCAGTTCTGCCGCATCGGCACCATGGCGTTTATCGGCGGCATGGCACGTGTGAATATGGACGTCCTGCCTTATATGATCATTGAAGGGCATCCGGCGCATTGTTACGGCCCGAACGTCGTGGGTCTGACGCGCGGCGGATTCAGCAAAGAGTCCATCGCGCGCATCCGGCGCGTGTACCGGATTCTGTACCGTTCGGGGTTGAACACGAGCCAGGCTCTCGTGGAAATCGAAAAGAGCGTTGAAGAAAGTGAAGACAGAAACGTGCTGTTGAACTTTATCAGAGGTTCCCAGCGCGGCATACTCCGGTGACCGCAACACAGGTTCCCGGCGGCCGCGGGCGGACCAGGAGGGAAAACACATGGGCGAGCGCGGATTATTGATAACCGGCGGGGGAGGATTTCTCGGCCGCTTTGTGCTTGAGCGGTATTTGAACGCCTATCCGGACTACGAATTCCATCTTCTGGAACACGGCCCATTTATCCATAAGTTGCGGCAACATCTTGACACGTCCTTTCCGGAGGCGATGTCCTCCGGACGGATTCACGTTTTTGAGGGGGACATTACCCAACCAGGCCTCGGCCTGGAAGCGCCCCTGCGGGAGGAGCTCAAGGCGCGGGTAACGGCCGCCATTCATCTGGCCGCCCTGTATCACCTGGCCGCACCACGCGATGTGCTTATGCGCATCAATGTGGAGGGTACCCGCAACCTGCTGGATTTCTGCCAGGAACTGCCGCGCCTGGAACGCCTGGCCCATGTGAGTACCCTGGCGGTGGCGGGCACGCACACAGGCACCTTTGATGAAACCGACTTTGATGTGGGCCAGTCCTTCAAAAATTTCTATGAAGAGACCAAGTTCCTGTCTGAAAAGCTGGTGCGCGAACGCAGGTCCGCATTACCGTCCGTCATTTTCCGCCCGGCGGTTGTGGTAGGGCACAGCAAGACGGGGTACATTGACAAGGTGGACGGTCCCTACTACCTGCTCGTGGCCATATCCCGGCATCTCCAATTCATCATGCCGGATTGCGGTCCCGTGAAAAATAATATCGCCCCGGTTGACTTCGTTACGGACGGGCTGGTGGATGTTTTTGAGAAAGACCCCGGCGCGATCGGCACTACCGTGGCGTTGATGGATCCGGACCCCATGACCTACAACGAGTTTTTGGACCTGGGGTGCCAATACTGGCCGCGGATGAAGCCCCTGCTGCGCATTCCCTTTGCCTGGTTCGCGCCGGTTGCCCGGCTGAAACTTTTCGAATTGGTAACCGGAATTCCCTGGCGGGCGTTCCAGTACGGCAACCAGGTAATCAACTACACCCTGCCTGAGAGTACCCGCCGTCTGGCCAATGTCGGGGTGACCTGTCCGCCATTGACCCGTTATCTGGAAGTGCTGGTGCAGTATTTCAAGAATCACCTGCAAGATCAGGCCATTCGCCGGGGCAACTGGAAGTCCATCCTGAAACCGGAATGAAGGGAACGCGCGACGCCCCGGTTAGAATAATACCCAACAGGACGGCGCGGTGTTTTCGGGGTCGTAGGCGTAGTGCTCGCCATTCTGCCATAGATAGGCGGCGCGTATGGCATGACCCAGGGGATTGCCGCCTTGTTGCCATCCGGCCAGGTAGGCTATCGCCTCAGGCAACGGCAGGTAATAGTCGGCATTGACATCCGCCGGATGGGGCACGGGGAAAACGCCGCCGCAGTCGGCGCCGGTCAGGTTTACAGGACTGCCGTAAGGGGGGGCGGAGAGTTCAGCGTATTGCCAGTTAAATTGGACAACCCGTTCGTTTGCGGGAGCGGAATCTTTTGACGGTGATGAGAGGACTGTCATGACAAGCCCGTTGCTGCCCAGAAACCCTCCCTCCGAAGGAATGGCCTTCAGGTCAAAGACGAGGGCCGGGTAAAAGGCGGCGGCATCTTTTTCGCCCGCTTGTTCCACGGTAAAGTAAACACGGAAAAGCCTGGTCCACCCGTCAGTGGCGATATACAGGGGCGGCGCCTGGGTATTCATCAATTGAAGGGGACCGTTGATGTATGCTGCGGGGCCGGTAAAACCGAACATAGCCGGACCGCTGTCCGGGGAACCCGTTATTACTGTGGGCGTGTTCGGTGCCGCGTAGCCTGCTTCAAAGTCTCCAAAAGCCAGGAAATCAAGCACGGCTGTGTCATAGAAGAACCTGATGTTGGCCCCGAACAATCGCACCTGCGGCGTGTCGGATTGCAGCGCGACATCCACGCAGTAGGTGTTCCCGATGCAATTGTAGTGCGGGTTTGTGAAACGTATTGTCAGCGCCGGGAGTTGCGTCCCGCCAGCGTAACTGGAAGCCGCCAGAAACAAGCAACACCATGCGAAATAAAGGCACCTCTGAAAACTGACATGGAACCGGGCACACGGGCAGGCTTTCATGGTACGGCTCATAGTAATGCCTCGAATTCTGGCTTTAAATGATACTTGCCGCTTTGGCGCTCCGCAGCGCCGCTTCAAATAGATTATAGCATGAACCGGTTTTTCAGGAAGAAAATGGTGTCCACCCTGCGGAGGCGGGATGTTCACAACTCCTCATCCAATGGGGGAGCGGGGAGTTCTCACGGTTTTGTTTCTACGGGGAAATCGGGTATAGTGAACCCATGAGCGACATCAAGAAAAACTTGGACGGGCTTGCGGCGCAGCTGGGCATGTTTTCCGCCAAGTCGTTGCTGCCGGGCCGGGAGGATACCGGCACCAAACGACCGAAGGACATCTCGGGTGATGTGCAACGACCATCCGGCTCAGACGGGCCGGACGGCATGCTTTCCAATGAGATGGCGGACCAGCTTCGCGCCCGTATGGGACTCAAAAAGGAAGAGAATCCGGCTGTTTCCCGCAGCGAGCCGGGAGCGGATGCGCCTGAAATTTCCGCCTTATTGCCCGGAGAAATTATCGGCGATGCAGAATACGGTTTTTTCCTGTACCGTCGCACTTTTCCCGGAACGTTTGCGATGGGCCGTGTTCCGCTGGGTGCCGGCCTGGCCTGCGAGGGCCGGCAAGTCGCCTTGAGCGCCTGTGATGATACGCTGCGGGATTTCAATCCCGTCAAGGCCTGCTACGTGGACACGGAGACCACCGGTCTGGCGGGCGGTGCGGGCACGGTGGCCTTTCTGGTGGGACTGGGGTACTTTGCTGGGGATGCCTTCACGCTTGAACAGTGCTTCATGCGCGATTATGACGATGAGGGTCCCATGCTGGCCTATTTGGCGGACAGATTCGCGCAATTTGAGTGTGTCGTAAGTTATAACGGAAAAAGTTTTGACCTGCCCCTGTTGCGAACGCGTTTTGTGCAACACCGCCTTTCCACCCCCTTTGCGGAGGCGGCCCATTATGACTTGGTTCATGCGGTACGCCGGGTCTGGAAAAAACGGCTGAGCGATTGCAGCCTGAGTAATATTGAACGCCTGGTGCTGGATTTCCATCGTGAAGGGGATGTGCCCGGGTATCTTATCCCGCAGATCTGGCAGGAGTATCTCGAAACCAGGGATGCCCGGCCGCTGGAAGGTGTCTTTTACCATCACGCCATGGACATCCTGTCCCTGGCCGCGCTGGCCGGGCATCTGTCGCAATGCCTGGCCGCCGAGGCGGGCCCCGTGTTTCATCATGCCGAAGACCAACTTTCCGTCATCCGGTTATATTACAAGAACAAGGAATATGTATCCGTGGTGGAACATGCCCGGGCCTTTCTCGACACCTCCAGGGTTAGCGACGATCTGCGCCGGGAAACACTTTCTCTCCTGGGGAATGCAACCAAACGGCTGGGACAGTATGACGCGATGTATGACGCCTGGAAAACACTGCACGAAGAATTTCCCACGGACAGCAGCGGCGCGGCGGAACTTGCCAAGTTCCTGGAACATCAATTCAGAAATCCCAGGGAAGCGGCCCGGGTCTGCCGGGAAACCCTGGACGCCTTGTTCAAGGAACAGGGACCTGCAGGGGTTACCGGGGATATACAGGTTTCCGCGTTACGCGGGCGGTTAAAACGGCTGGAAGCAAAGTTGGAACGGCAGCAACAGTTCCGCAACGGTGGCAGAGACATCTTTTCCGATATGCAAGAATAGGGTTTCGGGTCCGGAGGCGGCCGGTTGGTTGTAAGACACAACCGCCGCGGGAATTTTTTTATGAAAAGACGGGTCTGATGAAACACAGCGAAGTCCAACCCGCGATTCGGAACCGGCCTGGCGGACGGTTCTGGCTGAAGGCGCTTGTTTATATCGCGGTGATTGCCGGTTGGTACGGCTTGTCGCGGGTCTTCCCCCTCGATGCCTGGCTTCTTAAGCTGCTATCCTGGATGGAAGGGTTGGGCGCGTGGGGCGCGGTCGTGTTTGCGCTGCTTTATGTGCCGTCGTGCGTACTCATGCTGCCGGACGTACTGCCCAATGCGGCGGCAGGGGCCATTTGGGGCATCGGCGCGGGAACGATTGCCGTCTCTGTCGGCCGGGTGCTGGGCAGCACAGCCACCTTTTTACTGGCGCGTGGCATTGCGGGCGGCCTGGTCGCGCGGAGCATGGCCGGGGACCCCAAGTTTACGGCCGTGGCAGAAGCCGTGGGGCGGGATGGCTTTCGCTTTGTGGTCTTGTTGCGCCTGTGTCCCCTGTTTCCCACCATCATGCTGAACTATTTGCTGGGCTTGACCCGGGTGCGCCTTGGTGCTTACGTCGCGGGTACCCTGCTCGGCATGCTGCCCCGGACCGTCGTGGTAGCTTATGTCGGTGCCGGGGCGCGTTCGCTGGCGGACTTGTCCGCCGGAAATACGTTGAATGTCGCCGCCCATCCCGTTCTTTTCTGGGGTGGGCTGGCGTTAAGCCTGGTGGTGGCGGTCCTCTTGGCGTTCAAGGCGCGCCGACTTGTCAAGGAAACCACGGGATGAAGTTGCCAGTACCATGAAGGGTGAAGCCCGTCTGTTTCTATCCTGGTTTGGGAAAAGGAAAAACCCATGTTGGAACTTGTTTTAACGACGATGATGATTCATGCCGCGTGCGCCCTTTTACCACTGAACCTGGAAGTGTCCGAAGCGAAAGGCTGGGCGGCCGCAAAATTTGAAGGCGTGACGCTGCCTTTGGAATCTCCGGGGGATGTCATTGAGGTACTCAGCAACCACGGGCCGGTACAGCCCAACGCCCGCGGCGGCGAACCGCTGCTGGTGGGTTCGGAATCGTTTAGCCGCGGGCTCTACTGCCATGCGCCGAGCAGGCTGGTGGTGCGCGTATCCAAACCGATACGACGGTTCGAAGCGGTGGCGGGAATTGACGCCCGTGCCGGTGGCGGCAGCGTGGTCTTCCTGGTAAAGGCGGGAGACAAAGCATTGTGGGATTCCGGCGTCGTCAAGGGAGGCGCGGCAGGCATACCGGTATCCGTTCCCCTGCCCGACGCGATGGAATTCACGCTTGAAGTAACTGACGCAGGCGACGGCATTTCCTGCGATCAGGCGGACTGGGCGGATGCCCGGGTAACCCTGGAGGATGGAACGGTCCTGTGGCTGGGCGACCTGCCGATCATGGAGACGAAACCGCCCGTATCCACGGAACCGTGTTTCTCGTTCATCTTTGGCGGGAAGTCCTCTCGCGAATTGTTGCCTTTATGGCGTGTGGAACGAAGCACCGGGAAGGACGACAAAGACCGGACACGGCACACCGTCGCGTATACGGACCCGGAAACGGGTCTCGCAGTGCGCTGCGAGGGGATTGCCTATCATAAGTTCCCTGTTGTGGAATGGACCCTGTACTTCAAGAACACCGGCGCGTCGGACACGCCCGTTCTTTCGGATATTCTTGTCATGGACGCCGTCCTGCCCTGTTCATCCGCCACGGAGATGAGGCTTCATCATGCCAAGGGTGATGATTGTACGGATACCAGTTATGAACCTCGCGTGGAGGTGCTTGGGGCCGACACCAACCTGGCCTTCGCCAACACCGGCGGACGGCCGACCCAGATGGCGTTTCCCTATTTCAACGTTGCGGGTCCGTCGGGCGGCACGATTTTCGTGGTGGGCTGGGCGGGACAGTGGAACGCGCGATTCACTCGAAACGAAACCGGCCTGGTCCTGCAAGGGGGACAGGAAGGAACCCATTTCACACTCCATCCGGGAGAAGAGGTCCGCACCCCTTTGATTGCGTTGTTGTTCTACACCGGGGACTGGCTGCGCGGGCAGAACCTCTGGCGAGCCTGGATGGTGGCGCACAACATGCCTCGACAGGACGGTGCGCCGCTGAAACCGCAGATTTGCCTGTGCACGGGCAATTACTATCCGAACCTGATGAGTAATGCGGCCCGGGAGATCGCCTTTATCCGGCGTTACGTGGAGGAGGGCATCCAAGCAAATTACTGGTGGCAGGACGCGGGCTGGTATCCCTGTGACGGGGTGGGCTGGCCCAAGACCGGCACCTGGGAAGTGGACCCGGTTCGCTTTCCCAAGGGTCTTAAAGAGACAGGTGATTTCGCGCGTCAATACGGTATGGGCACGCTGGTATGGTTTGAGCCGGAGCGCGTGCATGGGGGCACCTGGCTGGCCGAAGAGCATCCGGAATGGATTTACGGTGGGGCAAAGGGCGGCCTGCTGAAACTGGGCGACCCGGCCTGCCGCGCCTGGTTGACCGACCACATTGACCGGCTGATTAGCGACCAGCGCATTGACTTCTACCGCCAGGATTTCAATATCGATCCCCTGCCATACTGGCGGGAAAACGACGCGGCGGAATCGCCCGAAGGCAACCGCCAGGGTATTACCGAAATACGCCACGTGGAAGGGTATTTCGCCTACTGGGACGAACTGCGGCGGCGCCATCCCGGCATGCCCATAGACTCCTGCGCGTCGGGCGGGCGCCGCAATGATTTGGAAACGCTGCGCCGCGCCGTGCCGCTCCTGCGCAGCGACTGGTACGGGGGTCCCGCAGGCCAGCAATGCCACACCTACGGGCTGTCGCTGTGGTTCCCCTTCAGCGGCACAGGCGTCATCAGCCAAAAAGATGCTTACTGGATGCGCAGTTCGATGGTGGCGGAATTTACCTTCGGCCCCGATGCCGCCGGAGTAGAGGTCATTGATTTTGAGAACCTGCGCCGTTGCGTGGAGGACTGGCGCGCCCTGGCTCCCTTCTTCCTCGGTGACTTTTACCCGCTCACGCCCTACACGCGAAGTGAAGACCAGTGGATGGCGTGGCAGTATCACAGGCCGGAGACGGACGCCGGAGCGGTTCAGGTCTTCCGCAGAAAGGACAGCGTCTACGAAGTTGCGCGGTTCCGGCTGCGCGGATTGGATGCCGGGGCGATATATACGATTGCGGGGCGTGACGGCGAACCGGAATCTACGGCAACCGGGCAGGAACTCATGGAAGAAGGCTTGCGTGTTAGCCTGATAGACCGGCCGAAAGCCGCAATTCTATTGTACCAACAGCAGCGGTGAACAGGCCTCCGGCAATTTGCGCAATCCCACTAGTGCTCCGGCAAAATGTGCATCTCGTGTTCTTTGGCGGCTTCAATTTCCTCCCGGTTGTAGAGGGCGGTGCGGTATTCTCCCCGGGCGAATAAGGCCGCCTGGTCATCATAGTGGGGGTCGCGCACATGGCCTGAATTTCCCGTGGGCAGGATGGTCAGCGACTGGTCGGGCCGGGCAAAATCAATGAGGCGGCGTGTCGAGGGACCGGCGATAATATCGTATTTGTGCGGGGATTTGGAAGGCATGCTGTTGATGGTCTCCCGGGCGCCACCCGATGCGAGGGGGCCGATGTTAAGCAGGCGTCCGATGCCGGGCACGTAGCCGAAGGGATGCTTGAAAAGCAGCCTGTGAACATCGCCCCACCGCCATGCCGTGACGTCTTCCCCCAAATCCTGGGTAAGTTTTTCACAGGCGTGTCCCAGGGACCGCGTCATGATTTGGGCCGCGGTCTCGCGGTCGGGCGTGGTGATATCGTCCCACCAGTGTGTGTCAGTGTCCCGCAGCAGATCTTGAAGGGCAATCCAGCTGTCATCCAGGGAGGTGTACATGAAAAGCTGTTTTTCCGTCAGCTCATCGCCGAAAATCGCCATCAACAGGCTGTCGAACCAGTAGTTGAACACGGTGGCGCCGATGCTGTCTACGTCATTGTAAAAGTTCCATTGGTCCACCTGTTTCAGGGCTTCCTGTTCGTGTGCGCTAAGCGAGGTCTTGTCCGCCCTGGCGAGACGGACCATTGCGGGCGCCATGACCCGCGGCGCGAAGGCCATGTTGTCCATCTGAACGGCACGCAGGTCCTCGATGGTCCAGTCGTCGCGTGTTGCCAGCAGTTCCTCGATTCTGCCGGCGCGGTCGCCCGGTTTGAAATAGCCCTGCAAAGTCGGCATCTGCAACGGCGGCGTACCTACCGGCTTCACCGTGCAAAGATTATTCGCGGTCACGATCATGCCGTCGGGCGGATTCTTCAAATGGGGCGAGGCTTCAAAGGGCAGGTATTCCGTGAACTCATCGCGGCCGGTCCACCCTTCCAGCAAGGCCTTGGAGTCCACATGGGGCGGCCTTAGAGGCAGGAGCCCGGCGGCCCACCATGCAATATTGCCCGCCGCATCGGCGTAACTGATGTTCAGTCCCGGCGAAGTGACCTTTCGCACCGCCGCCTCGAAGGCCTCGTAATCGCGGGCATGGCTCATCTCGTAGAAGGCGGCGACATCGGTATAGGGCACATGTTGCCAGACCCAGCACATGGAAATGGGCGGCCCTTCATAATCGAACAAGAGCCCGAGCAGATCATTCGCGATGGGGCCGTGCGGCGTGATACGCACATCGCAGACCACATCCCTTCCGAAGCGCACCTTGATGGTTTCTTGCACCACCTCGCAGTCCACCCACGCGCCCCGGTACATCACCTGATTTGGATTTTCCGGGTTCACCTTTTCCAGAAACATGTCAACATCATCATTGAAGAACATGGTGATGCCCCAGCCCCGGTCCTCATTATGACCCAGCAGCGCCACGGGAATCGGCGGCAGATGATAACCGTAGTTTTCAACGTCGGCATATTTCAGATGCGCCTCGTACCAGATACCGGGATTCGTGAAGGCAATATGGGGATCATTCGCGAGAATGGGCTTGCCGCTTGCGGTCTTACCGCCCGAAAGCACCCAGGAATTGCTTCCCAGTCCCGTGCCCGCGAATCGGCCGAAGGCGGCGATGGCGTCCAGCCAGCGCGCGGCGCTTTCCAGACCCCGGGAGACCTGCGGCGCTTCGACCGCCGTCCCGGCGCGGTTTCGCTGGTATTCAGCCGCTTCTTCGAGGCTTTCCATAATGGTCACGGGCATCGTTTCAAATTCCGGAAAAAGCATCTCGACGTCCCCGTCGGGATACTGTTCCTTTAACAGGCTCTTGAGGGGGTCTACGCGCAAACCGTCCGCGAAGGTGATGGGCAGAACCGCGGCAACGGAGACAAAATCTTCCACGGTGAATTGCCTGCAGGAAATCAGGAGCGCTGCGAATTCCCACGGCAGGGGATTGGATTCCACATAGGCATTGACGCCGAGTATGAAGGCTTCCAGGGCCGCTTTCATTTCTGGAGGGGATTGCGTCCAAACGGTTGTCATGAACTCGTCCGCCTTGGCGCGCAGGAGGAACGCACGCATGATGCGGTCTATCTTGATGACAGGCGGCCCAAGCAGTTCCGCCAGTTCCCCGCGCGCAAGCCGGCGCATCACCTCCATCTGAAACAACCGATCCTGGGCCATGCAATATCCCAGCGCGAAATAGGCGTCGGGCTCCGATGCCGCGAAGATGTGGGGCACCCCCCAGGTATCCCGAACCACGCGCACTTCACTGTTGACCGTGGGGCTAATCACGGTCGCATCATGATCCGGCAAGCCGGTATGGGCGCGCCAGAACACCCGCAGCACCAGCACCGCTATAACAAGCAGCAGCAGGAGGGCGCCCCATTTCAGAAATCGCCAAAAGCCGCGCACTACCGTTTTTAGATGAAACGCCACTGTTGCCTCCTTTCCCTGTTCAGGGTGATACGGCTATTATAAAAAATGACGGTTGAAACTGGAAAGCCCAAGTCAAGGACCAAAAGGACATAAAAGACTCAAAGGACATCAGGGACGTGAAGGACACGCCTGTAAGGGTGCATCCAATATTTTTCAATCCTTTAAGTCCCCTGGTAAAAACATCTTCCAAATCCCCCAGCCCCTTCACAGCATGAATCCTTCGCTGGCCGGGTCCCACTGCGCATTCGCCAGCACCACCGACGTTACGATTTGAAGTTCCGAAAGATTCCAGTACTTGCCCAGCAGGTAATTCGTTTCCGCCCTGGACAGGACGCGGTAACCGTTCTTCTCATAAAACCGGACCGCCCACGTAGCCTGTTCCCAGGTGCCGATCAGGATGGGTTTGTCCGTCATGTGTTCGAGACAGCGGAGTAGTTGTGTGCCAATGCCGCCGTTTCGCCGTGCCGTGCGTACATAGGCATGGCGGAACAAGGTG
>Ga0116149_1002293_pt1 | contig 21247 bp, 20 predicted proteins | sample AD_UKC057_MetaG_FD_89787 | JGI IMG/M metagenome (GOLD analysis project Ga0116149, IMG submission 89787) | Active sludge microbial communities of municipal wastewater-treating anaerobic digesters from USA - AD_UKC057_MetaG | ecosystem: Engineered > Bioreactor > Anaerobic > Digestate | place: USA... | reverse complement strand
CGAAATATTTGATTTTAATTATGAACATAAATACATAATTTACCATAAATTAATTGTATTGAAATATAGCCGCCACGGATGGCGGCTCTCTTCCGTTAAGTTTGCCGTGCCGTTTCATATAACTAAAATTGGGCGTAAAATCAAAATCTATATAAGTAGATAGTGTTATGTGATAAAAAGTCAAACCAAAAAAAATGTCTGAATAATGGATAATAATTTTATTTTTTGAAAGAGTTATTCGTATAACAATCAAACTACTTTTATTAAAGGAAATGGTTGTTATATGAATGATATTTTAGATCAGCTGATTACAACGTATTATTACAGAAGAAATCCGAAATTTATCTCAAATGATGAAATATTCGATTTTTTTATTAAAAATAGAGATAAAATCGGATATGAGGATTTTCTTAAAATAAGAAGATATTTTGCCAGTACACTTAATGTATACCGAAGGGTTTTTGAAACAATTGCGGCGTGGTATGATGAGCATGATCCGGATGATCCTATTTCGATAATTGATGGAAAGTACAAGGAAAAGCGAAAATATCCTCGAATGTATAATGAATGTCGCGATGCAATGCGGCTCAAGAGATATTCCCCCAAAACAATAAAAATTTATCTTACAGCCCTGTGCGCTGTTAATGATTGGTGCCTGGATAATAAACATGCTCTTCTTGACGATCTTGACGGGAACGATCTCCGGGGATTTTTCAGGTATCTGACGGAAGAAAAAAAAGCGTCCCTTTCAACGATGCGAATCCACAGATTTGCCGTGTCGTATTATTTCCGTCAGATTTTAAAGAAGGATATTGATCTGGCATATGTGGAAGGTCTTCGCGACTCGAAACACCTTCCTGTCGTGCTGTCCCGTGATGAGGTGCAGCGGATTCTGGGCGTGATAGATAATCTGAAGCATAGAACGATGCTGGCGCTGATATATTCATCGGGGCTGAGGCTGTCGGAACTGATTACCTTGAAGGTCAAAGATATCAACCTGGATGAGCTTACGATACACGTGAGGGAAGGAAAGGGCAGAAAGGACAGGATTACGATCTTTTCTGAAAAAATCAAGGATGATGTCGGGCGTTTCATGAAGAACAAGCAGCTGGATGAGTATTTGTTTCTCTCCGCCGTTACGGATGATCATGGTAAGCACCGGCGCCTTTCCGGGAGGACGGTGCAGAAGGTTTTGGAGAATGCGCAGAAGCGGGCGGGCATAACGAAAAAGGCCACGCCGCATGACCTGCGTCACAGCTTTGCCACCCATCTGCTGGAAAACGGCGTTGCCATATCCCATATCCAGAAACTGCTCGGGCATAAGAACATCAGCACCACGACGATCTACACCAGGGTGAGCAATCCGCAGCTGAAGGGGATCCGGAGCCCGCTGTAGCGGTGACAGCTTGCGGCCGGAAGCTGGCGGGTGGAGGTTAATGGATGAGTCCTGCGGCCCGGGCCGGCAGGGGATGCGCCGGTATTCTCTCCCTTGCATATGGTCCGGGCCGGAGCAACGGGATTGTCCGAATGCCGGCAGAGGCATGGATGCCCGGCCTCGCCTATAGTCTCGCCACAAGCCCCACGCCGCATGAGACAAAGTCCACGACCTGCCGCCCCTCGAGCACGAACGCATAGCCCGCGTTGAGATTGATGAAGAGCCAGTCTCGAACCCTGAAGGAGAGGAGCATGCCGGCGTGCAGGTACGGCTCAATCGATGTGCCGCGCGGGACCTGTCCCGGGAAGGTCGCGTACCGAGCGCTGGTCGCGGTAATCTCGACCAGGCTCGCGCCCGCGGCCAGCTCCGGCGACAGGAAGGCCGGCCCTCCGAGCCGGATCCCGTACCGGAGCAGCCCGTAGACGGGGACCATCTGCATGGCCCGCACCGGCTTTGACCCTGACACGAACCGGACGTACCCTGCGCCGGCGCCTCCCGCAAAGGGCGGGAAGGTGTCGTGCGCGGCCAGGACCGCGCAGGTGGCGCCGTAGCCCGCGCTCACCAGCCGGGACATGCGCGAAAGCGGAACCAGGTAGTGCCCCCGCACCTCGATCTCCGGCTCCGCGGCCCGCGAGCCGAACCGTATCTCCTCCGACTCGCCGCCGCAATCGTCCACCGAGCGGATCGCGAACCGGGGGTTGCCCGGGTCCAGGTCCTGTATCGTCAGGGATGTGGCCGGCGTCTCGCCGACAAGGCGGTAGCGTGAATCGTCGCGTCCGTACACGCGGTAGGCGGTGACCGTGCCGTCGCGGTCCGACGGTTTCTTCCAGGAGAGGGAGAGGGCGCGCCCGCCGACGTCCCGGGTCGGCCTGCTCCTGAACAGGCGCGGCGGCGAGGGCGGCATGTTGGTGGTCACGGTGCGCTCGTCGCTCGGCAGGGACTCGGTGCCGTCGTGGTCTATCGCCGTCACCATGACCGTGTACGATGTTTTTTCCCTGAGCCCGCGGATGACCCAGCGGGTCCACCGCGCGTGGCCGGCGACCCGGTACTCCTTCGCGCCCGTCTCCTTGCAGTAGACCCGGTAGCGCGCGGGCGGGCGGTAGGGCGGGTTCCACGCGAGATGGATCGAGTCCCTCCTGCCCCGGCACTCAAGGTCGGTGGGGTTCGACCGCGCCATGAAGAGCACCTTCTTGCGCGGCACGATGAACTCGTCCGGCTTATCGATCTCCCTGCGGAAGGTGTACGCGTCCGTGTCCTCGAACGCCAGGTACGCGGTGAAGGAGCTCCCGTCCGTGAGGCGGACCACCATCCTGCCCATGTAAATGTCCATGTAGAGGATGCGCAGAACGGACGGCCGCGGGATGACGCACCGCTCCCCGCGCTCGTTGGTCACGGTGATGGCCGCGGCGCTCTCGGAAGCGATTTTTCCCCGCACCACCGGGCCGCTTTTCAGGAACACGGACTCGGCCCGGGCGGGCGCGTACAGCGCCAGCGCCGGGAGGAGCGCGGCGGCGATGCGTAATTTCATGAACATGGTTCACCTGCTGAATGACGTACGGCCCATAACGGCACGGATGCGGGAGCGCGGCAATAAATTTTTCGGTGTGCGGGGCTTTTCCCGAAATTAATTTGACAGGGCGGGCCCCGTGCCTTCTCTGTTGTGCGGGACAGTCTTCCCTCGCTGAATAGTATTCACCATTTTTTTCAACACGGGTCGAGAGGTGCACAATGGGACGGCGCGCGGCCGCTCTTATCATCGCTATTGCCCTGTCCGCCGCGGCGGCAGCCTGCCGCGGCGTGATCACGGGCGCGCTCGGAGCCGCGTACGTGCGCTCGGACCTGGTGATGGCCTGGCTCTTCCGGCCGGAAGGGCCGTCGGTTACGTTCACCGTGCCGGCCGGCGGCGCGACGGGCGTGGCGGTCAACCAGTCGGTCATCGTCTGCTTCAGCGAGCCGGTCGCGCTGCCCGAAGGCGCGGACCCCTTCCGCGTCGAGATGATCGACGAGGACGGCGTGCCCGTCGATGGCGGGCTCCCCGTTGCGAGCGGGCTGGCCGGTACCGGCCCGGGCGGGGAAACCTCGGACACCATACAGATCCTGCCGCCGGAGTACGGGTACGGGCAGAACCGGCGCTACCGCGTAATCATGACGGATGAGATCTTCACAGCGCAGGGCGAGCCGGTAGACCCGGGAGATCATTTCCCGCTTGAATTCACCACCGGGGACGACGGCGACGGCGATCCGCCGCGGGTGACCGCCACCGTGCCGCTCGACTACCAGTCCACGGGCCACAAGCGCCCCGTGATCACGGTGCAGTTCGACGACGACGTGGCGCCCGCGACCGGCCGGCTTGCGCTGTACCGGTACGATCACGCAAAGCAGGAGGCGGCGGCTGACCCGGAGCGGATCGAATACCGGGCCGGGTACGCCGGCTCGACGAACAGCATCGCCTTCACGCTGCGGGGCGACCTCGAGGAATACCGCATCTACCAGGCCGTGGTGAGCGGCGTCCGCGACACGTCCGGCAACCTCATGGCCGGCAACCTGACCGGGGATGGCGAAGAGCCCGACCGGTATGCGTGGCGCTTTTTTACGGGCCCGGTCGTGGTTGCGGTCGAGCCCGCTTCCAGCCACAGGTACGGGTTCGGTACATTCGGGAACACAGGCGAGTACATCAACGGCGTGGTAGCCGGGCATGAGCTCCTCGACCGCACGGCGGCCATCATACACGGCAGGGTGGGGGAGGGTGGCCGGCTCTCCACGTTCTTCGATGCGACGAACGGGGGCGGGTTTCCGGACGACGTGAGCGCGATCCGCATCCTCCACAACGGGCGCAACCTCGCAGGAGACCTGGGCCTGGCCCCGGTATGCAAGACCATCACCGGCCCGAACATGGCGCCTCCGCCCGGGGGTATGTTCTATGTGGACCCGCGCTGGGGGCGGTTTCTGCTCCCGCGGCCCGCGTACTGGAGTAAAATGGAGAGCCATGAGAACATGACGACAGGGGCGGAGTGCAGGATGGAAACCGCGCAACAGGTCGAGAAAATTACGCCGCATATGTATTATTATCTTTTTCGTCGTCAAGGAAATTATGAATGGGGCGAAAACCATGTTATAATTTGGCTGAGTAAGGACGGATATGGATTCGGGAGCGTTGGGGGATTGCCTGCGGGCGGGAAGTTCGGCAATTGTTTTACCATGTTCTGGGAGTCTGATACGACAGATGTTTTATTCGCGAGAACAAATAAAATAGAGAGTATGAATTCTCTATATCCCTTCGGGGATCAAATACTTGCAGATTATCGTCAGGGGACAATATCGTTTTGGGGATCGCTTGATACGCATGTTGAAACATATACTTCATGGGGTCATGAGTCATCAGGTGCAGCGCTTACAGAATTGCGAATTGCCATAGCACCGGGAGTAACAATTTTTATAAGCAAGGAACAGAGATCAAAGGTCCATACAAATCAATTCCAGGTAGTAATCAATAATACATATTCCGGGTATATTGAAGGGATGATGATGCATTTTTACATAACCTGGAATCCAGATCGCACTAGCCCCGGTATCTTTTTAAACATGTGGATTACCGATGCTATTAATCCGGAAAATTTTATTCATATCGAACGATCAATTGAATCTATGCATAATATTTCTTTTAAACCTTATATCCAGCTATATGGATCCACCAGCGCTGAATGTAAAAGTGCAGACTGGTTTGCAAGGTCATTGGCCCGGGCCTGGTGCCAGGTGGATAATATAAAATGGTATACGCATAATGTTGGCGATGATCATTCATGGGAGTATAATAATGGGAATGGTCGTGAGGAGGCATTGCATCCGATCTATGGTCATGACATGGACTTCAAACCCATGTTGGAGAATAACAGCGGTGTTGGATATTTTTTTATACCCTAAGGTATGAATCGTAAAGACTGAGATATATTAACACAGGCAAAATAAATTGCCATCTATTGTTAACGCGTGTTAACGCAATTATTTCTTTATTTGAATGATCATTTGAAAATTTGCTGCAAAAATCTGCATATCCCTGTATCTAGGCAATTACATTGTTACCTTTACCCTCGTCGCACCCGGGAAACAGGTCTGTCCCCATGACCATGAGCATGGACGCAATTGCGGATATATGTTTCACGAATTTACCCCTGCGTCAGGAATTTCCGGCGAGCATCGCAGAAGGCCTGTTATATGTCAAGCGCAAGTTGACCACCCCGCTCCGAACAGCGCACCCTCATATATTATTTGACTAAACACACCACTGCCTGTAGTATTTGTTCCATAATTTAAGTGACTGAAAAATACCGGAGGACACCCATGAAAAAGGCCCTTACATTAATCGTCATTATACTTGTCGTGATTGCCGCCCTGGCCGGCATTTTCCACAAAAAGATCAGGCAGGTGTACGGGGCCGTCACCCTGTTCGATGCGGCCGTGATAGATGAAAACTTCAGGAGCGGGGACAAGACCTTCCCCGTGAAAATTGTCCGTCGCGGCGGACCGGTGTCCGAGTTCAGGCGCAGGCCGGCTGACCTGCCCGAAACGTATATGTTCAAAGGACAGGCGAAGAACCTGCAGCAGTTTCTCGATCATACCGGCACGACCGGCATGATCGTGGTCAAGGACGGCGCGATCGTGTTCGAGAAATACTATCGCGGCAACACGGACAAAACCCGGACCATATCCTGGTCCGTTGCCAAGTCGTTCGTGTCCGCGCTGATCGGGATCGCGGTCCGCGAAGGATCCATCAGGGACATCCGCCAGCCGATCACCGACTACGTGCCGCAGCTCAAGGGCTCCGGGTACGACGGCGTCAGGATCAAGGACATCATGAACATGTCATCCGGCATACGCTTCAACGAGGACTACGGCGACTTCTTCTCGGATATCCAGAGGATGGGCCGCACCATCGCCTTCGGCACCTCGCTCGATGACTTTGTCGCGTCCCTCACAAACGAGCGGAAGCCCGGGACCTACCGCCATTATGTGAGCGCGGACACGCAGGCCCTCGGCATGCTCCTGCGCGAATCGACAAAGACCGGCGTGACCTCCTACCTGGAGGAAAAGATCTGGAAAAAGATCGGCATGGAGTCCGACGCGTACTGGCTCGTGGACGGGAACGGGATGGAGATGGTCTTCGGCGGGCTCAACGCCGTGCTCCGGGACTACGCGCGCTTCGGCGTCCTCTACCTGAACAACGGGAAGTGGGGCAACGAGCAGGTCATTCCGGCGGAATGGGTGAAGGCCTCGGTCACGCCCGACGCGCGGCACCTGATGCCGGGGAACGACCCCGTCTCCCACGACTGGACGCTGGGGTACGGGTACCAGTGGTGGATCCCGGAGAACCCGGACGGCGATTTCCTCGCGATCGGGATCTACGGCGAGTTCATTTACGTTTATCCGAAATACCGCGTGGTGATCGCGAAGTCGTCGGCCTATGTCGATTACAACAAGGACGGCGACGACATGGAGATCGAGACGATCGAGATGTTCCGCGCCATCGCGCGGCAGGCGAAATAACGTTCTGTAACCATCAGGCGGCGGCAGATGCCCCGCCGCTACTCTACCGTGATCCGGTACGCGCCGTTTGATACGGGCAGCTTTTCGATGTCGCTGATCGACAGCTCCTGCACCACCTGCTCCCCGCGCAGGACGCGGAGCACGGGGTACTCCTCGGGGACGTGCCTGTTGTATTTTACGCATCCGAGCTCCGAGTACCCGCCGTCCATCGCCGGTATGATCAACACGTACAGCCCCTTCCTGACCGGACGCACCGGCGCGAATTCACCCGACCGGTTGAGCAGGCTTGCCCGGTACCGTGAGAGGTCTTTCGCGGAGATCTCGACCTTCAGGGTGCGCGGCAGGCTCGCGACCTCGACCATGCGGCAGGATCCCGCCGCGATGACGCAGGCCGCCAGCCCCGCGGCTATGAGCTGTTGTCGTATCATGACGTATGCGCCTCCTGTTCCCGGTCCGTGTCAGCGCGCGAAGTAGCGCCTGCCCCTGGTGCGGATCATATACGGGGCGCCCGGATCATATCAAGAACAAAATTCCGGGCACGCCGGCATCCACCGGCTCTTTAATAAATTCTTTACATTTTTCAGCCGGCGGGGTATCACTGCCGTTCATACGGAAAGGGTAGTGCCATGAAAAATAATTCATTCAGGGAACAATACGGGCCCTGGGCCCTGGTCACCGGCGGCGCCTCGGGCATAGGCGCGGAATTCGCCGCGCAGCTCGCCGCGCGGGGGCTTAACGTGGTCCTGGTTGACGTGCAGGCGGAAATGATGCGCGCTCACGCGGCCATGCTCAGGGAAACATTCGGGATCGAGGCCTCGGCGATAACCATCGACATGGCCCGGCCCGATTTTCTGAAAAAGATCCGCCGCGCGACCGGGATGATGGAGATAGGCCTGCTGGTAAACAACGCGGCGTGGGGCTCCGTCGGCGAGTTCATGAACACGGACCCGGAGGAGATGCTCCGCACCGTGGACACGAACTGCCGGGCGCCGCTCGCGCTGGCGCGGGAGTTCGGCCCGGCCATGGCCGGGCGGGGCCGGGGCGGGATCATCTTCCTCGCGTCGAGCTCGGCGCTCCAGGGCTCGCCGGTCATCGCGAATTACGCCGCGACCAAGGCATACAACCTGGTCCTGGCCGAGGCCCTCTGGGAGGAGATGGCCCCTTGCGGGGTGGACGTGCTCGCGCTCTGCCCGGGCGCGACCGACACCCCGGCCTTCAGCAAGTCCGGCGCGAAGATCGCGAACGTGCCCGGCATGCCCTTCATGAGCCCGGGCGAGGTCGTTGCCGAGGCGCTCGCCGCGCTCGGTACGCGGCCGTCGATCATCGCCGGCCGCATGAACAGGATCGCCTCGTTCGTAATGACCAGGCTCCTGTCGCGCGCGAAGGCGGTGCGCTACATGGGGCAGAACACCCGGAAGCTTTACCCGGACAGCGCGGCCCCGGCCCGCCGGCCCTCCCGCTGAGGCCGGACCGTTTAAAGGAGAACCATATGAAAAGGAAGATCTGCATCGCACTCATCCTGACGGTTATCGCCGTACCGATAACTATCTACTTCGCGGCGCCGGGCCTGGTGTACCGGGCCACGATTTCCGTTGAGCGGTGCCGCTCCGGCCTGGCCGCGAAATCCGTCATGGTCGGGGACCACCGCATCGCCTACCTCGAGGGCGGTTCCGGCCCTGTCGTTCTGCTCATCCACGGCTTTTCAGGGGAGAAGGACCACTGGACGCGGTTCGCGAAGCGGCTTACCCCGTCGTACCGGGTCGTCATCCCGGACCTGCCCGGTTTCGGCGAGAGCACCAGGTCCTGGACCGCGAAGTACGGCATCCTCGACCAGGTGGCGCGCCTGGCCGGGTTCATGGAAGCGCTGAAGCTCGGCCCGGCGCACCTTGCCGGCAACTCGATGGGCGGCAACGTGGCCGGCGCCCTGGCGGCGCGCAGGCCGGAGCTGGTGAAGAGCCTCGCCCTGTTCGACAGCTCGGGCGTGACGCCGCCGAAGAAAAGCGAGATGCAGCTCGCGTGGGACCGGGGCGTCAATCTCCTGCTGGTGAACGACGCGGATGATTACGACCGCGTGATGAAGCTGAACTTCTCGAAGCCGATCTGGCTGCCGGGGCCGATGAAGCGTTACTTTGCTGAAAAAGCGGCGGCGGCGCGGCCCTTCAACCGCAAGGTCGAGACGGACCGCCGCGCGGAAACGTACGACCTGGGGCCGTCGCTCGGACTGATCCGGGCGCGCACCCTGATTCTCTGGGGCGGAGACGACCGCATCCTCGATAAGTCCGCGGTCGCGCTGTTCGAGCGGGGGATCCGGAACCATGTCACTGTCATCATGGAACAGTGCGGGCACACGCCCATGCTCGAGCGGCCGGACGAGGCGGCCGGGCATTACCTGGATTTCCTGGAAACGATCTGAGCGCGGCGACGCGCCGATTTTTGGGTACCGGCATCAAATTATTATTGAATTTTTTCCCTGATGGCGCCATGCTTCAGCATTGTCTTTTTTTTTTCATCGGGGTGATACCGGCGCACTGCCATGATATTTGTTGACCTGTCAGCATTGTTTCACGCGTTAAGGGTCGCGTTTTCGCGGGCGTCAGCCTCGCCCAAGCGCGTCCTCTGGGTCATCGTCGCGCTCTTCGCCGTGACCGGCGTCTACGCGCTGAACATCATGGGCCGCCTCCTGGACGAGCTCCTGTTCCCGGAATACCGCGACACGCCGCTCCGCCCCCCCCTGATCATCACGGCCAACCCGCGCAGCGGGACCACGTTTCTGTACGGGCTCCTCGGCCAGGACGAAGAATCGTTTGTGCGCGTCAGGCTCTACCACTCGCTCTTCCCCTCGATCACGCTCTGCCGCGTGTTCGATTTTTTCGCGTGGGCGGACCGCGTTGCGGGCGGGCAGCTCGCGCGCATGATCGCGTGGCTCGACCGGGTCTTTTTCGGCGGATGGGCGGGCATACACGCCATGGGCCTCGAGCGGCCGGAGGAGGACGAGGCGCTCTTCCTGTTCTGCTTCGCGACCCCGGCGCTCTACATGCTCTTTCCCTTTTTCGGCGAGGTGCCGGAGCTCGCCTTCACCGACCGGCTGCCGGAATGGAAGCGCGAAGCCGTGGCGCGTTATTACGCGTCCTCCCTGAAGCGGATCCTGTACGCGGCGGGCGGAGCGGATAAAACGCTGTTATTAAAAAGCGTCCTCTTCGCCGGCAGGATGAAGACCCTGCTCGGCGTGTTTCCCGGCGCGCGGATCGTGCATCTCGTCCGCCACCCGTTCGAGGCACTGCCGTCGTCCATCGACATGTTCTCGGCCTTCTGGCATGTCCATTCGCCGGAGATCGCCGGGGACTCGGAGGAGTCAAGGGGTTGGGCGCGGTTGTTCGTGGAGTATTACCGCTATTTCCACGATAACCGGGCGCTTGTCGGCGGGCCCAACCTCGTGTCCGTGCGCTACCCCGACCTGAAGAAAGATCCGGCCGGCACGGTGAAGGGCATATACGGCACGTTCGGCCTGACGCCGGGACCCGGCGTGATCGAGCGCATCGAGCGGGAGACGATCGGGAACCATGATTACAGGAGCAACCATGACTGCACGCCGGAAGATTACGGCCTTGACCGCCGGTGGGTGTACGATGAGCTGAAGGATATCTTCGAGGAGTACGGGTTCGAGCGTTAGCGCGCGGCCGCGGGATGCGGCATCATTAAAAACGGGGAGACCGCCATGCACCAGAAGGAAAAGGACATGAAGATAGAGATCAAGGTCGACGAGAGCGCCGCGACGGGCATGTTCTGCAATTTTTCGAACATCAGCCATTCGCCCGACGAGTTCGTATTCGACTACATTTTCGTGCACCCGTCGCCGCCGCCGGGCTTCGGCAAGCTCATGTCCCGCATGATACTCACGCCGCCCCACGCGAAGCGGTTCCTCCTCGCGCTCAGCCAGAACCTGCGCGAGTACGAGGAGCGTTTCGGCGAGATCGACACCCACGCCCCGGTCGAAGAGGGCGGGAAGCTGCAGTAGCGGCCTTATGAAAGCGCGAAGGTTCCTGGCGGCGGCCGCGGCGGCGGCCCTGATAGCGACGGCGGCGCAGCGAGCGGCGGCGGCCGAGCCGCCCGAGGGAGTGAAAAACTTTTTCATGTTACAGAAGCTCTACCTGAAGTGGAGCGGCGCGCTTTTCGGCAGCCGGCATTACAACGAGGGGAAGCTGAACCGCTTCCTCGTCGACCTGCTCGGGAAGGAGATTACGACAGACCACGACTTCATGCTCGCATCGCCGGAAGGCGTCGTCGACAAGACCATGGTCTGTATTTTCCGGAACGGGCGCTGGCTGTACGTTCACGGCGACCTGGACGAGGAGTCGCTGAAGCTGCTGGCCGGGGCCGGGTACGAGGCCCTCAAGTCGTGGTGGCGCTCGGGCCAGCTGGTCGCTATTTCCGGGAAGGTGAAATTGTTCAAGCTTGACTGGGACGCGAACGGCGATACGGTGCATCTCTACCTTGATAAGATACGAATTCTGAAGTGACACACGCTCCCGGAGGGCCTTCCGCATATTTTTTTATAACGCGCCGCGGATATTGATTGACATAATCCCGCCAATTTGAAGACTATTGCTTCAAGGCGGGATAATTCCCGCCTTTCAAATATCTGCCGAAACACGTGATTATCGTCTACGGGGCGTCAGATTCAATCATTTCAGCGAGGGCAAGAGGTAGCAATGATAGTAATAGAAAGCATAAACCATATAGGAATAACCGTCTCGAACCTTGAAGAGTCGGTCAAATTCTACCGCGACCTGTTCGATTTCGATCTCATCGACAAGGCAAGCGCTCCCGGCCTGGCGTTCATGCGGGTGGCGGACATCAGCATCGGGCTGTACGAGTCGCCGGGCTTCAAGAACTCCGATGCCTCCAAGCACCGCATCGCTTTCTACGTCGACGAGGAGGATTTCGAAGACGCGATCGACGAGCTGAACGAGCGCGAGATCCAGATTACCTTCGGGCCGGAGAATATCCGCAAGGGCAAGACCGTGGTCTTCCTGGACCCGGACGGCAACCAGATCGAGCTTTCCTACCCGGCCATGTAACGGCTACCGGCACGGCGGCGAGAAGGTGGCAGCAGAGCTTGCATCGCTTCTTTCCCGGAACAGGGTCATCCCGGTCGCCCAATTCGACGACAGCGATGCCGCCCTCAGGACCGCTGAGCTCCTCCTGAAGCATTCCGTCAGCATACTTGAAATAACCTTCCGCACCGCCAACGCGGCGGACATATTGAGGAACGTTGCGGAGCGTTTCCCCGCCCTCACGGTCGGCGCCGGGAGCGTGTTGACCGCCGAAGCGCTGGGCGCGGCCATTGATGCCGGCGCCGACTTCTGCGTGGCGCCCGGGCTGGACCTTTCGCTCGTGGACGCGGCCCGCGCGCGCGGGTGCGCCTTCATCCCCGGCGTCGCCACGCCCACGGAGATGACCGCGGCCCTGAAGCAGTGCGACGTCATCAAGCTCTTTCCCGCCGCACAGCTGGGCGGCGTTGATTATATCAAGGCGGTCACCGCCCCTTTCAGGACAAAGGATTTCCATGTCGTGCCCACCGGCGGCGTGAACCGGGAAAATTTCCTCGAGTACCTCAGGCAGGACCGGGTCATCTCGGTCGGCATGACCTGGATCGTGGACGGCGCCCTCATCAAGAAGGGGGACTTCGCCGCGGTGGAAGGGCGCATCGCCGACGTGATGCGCGCCCTGGCCTAGCGAACCCGCACGATGGACCTCGCACCCCTCCTTTCAGACGCGTTTAAAAAGAGACAGGCGCTCTTCGGCGATCCGGCCAGTACCTGCTTCCGCCTCTTCAATGGCGCCGGCGACGGCCTGGACGGCCTCGCAATCGACTGGTACGACGGGTACCTCCTCGTGCAGTACTTCAAGCCGGCCGTCGGCGGAATGACGGACGATCTTGCCAGGGGGATCGACGCGGCAGGCGCCTTCCTGCCGGGGGCCCTGTCGGGCATTTTGCTGAAGAACAGGATGAAGCAGGAGGACGCGGCCGACATCTCCGCCACGAGGACGAGCTCCCTTGTCAGCGGGTCGGAGCCGCCCGAGGGACATACCGTGACGCAAAACGGCGTACGGGCCGCGGTCGACCTGGTACGGGGGCAGAGCACCGGCATTTTCCTCGACATGCGGGAGGTGCGGGACCGGCTCACGCCGTATTACGCCCCGGACGATACGATGCTTAACCTGTTCAGCTATACCGCCCTCTTTTCCGTGCATGCTGCCAGGTGCGGCATCACGGGCGCCGTCAATGTCGACCTGTCGCGGGCCGTGCTGGAGCGCGCGAAGACCAATTACGGGCTGAACGGCATACGGGTTGACGAACGGGACTTTGTCTATGGCGATTCCCTCGAATGGGCCAGGCGGTTTCGGAAAAAAGGGAGGACCTTTTCCTTCGTGATATTCGATCCGCCGACCTTTTCCCGGAACCGGCAGCGCTCCTTCTCCTCGCGGCGGGACTACGCCGCCTCCCTGGCGCTGCTTGCCGACCTCGCGCCCGGGGGGCATGCCCTGACATCGGTCAATTCCTTCTCCATATCGGCCGGGGAATACCGCTCGTTCCATCCCGCATCGTGGAGGCTCGAGTTTTTCGCGAACGAATCGTCCGATTTTACGCGCGCCGCGGACGCCTACCTCAAGGTCGGACTCTGGAAGATCGCCTGACCCCGGGTATAAGCGCCCACATTCCTCACTCCCGATAAAAAAATCTTGACAGGGCTTGTTTCGGTGTCGATCATTTAAGAGTTACCTGAAAAACTCCTTCCATGGAGTTTTTCAGGGCCGGTTTTAGGAAGTGAATTCCAAAAACCTCACATTTTTCCAGGCTGAAGACTCGAAAAATGGCGATACATCCTTGTATCGCTCGGCAGTCTGCCAAAAACGGCAAACTGCTGAAAGATTATTTTGACCATGCTCACAAGGTCGGGGTGCCATGCTTTATCTTTCTCTGGTGCTGATATTCCTGGGGATACTCATTTTCCTCTATTCGATCATGCTGGACGCAAAAAAGCGCCGGGAGGCGCCTGCGCATACCCCGGCTGTTGAATCCGCTCCCGCCGTGCCCAGGGGGAATGACCCTGTACGGCAGCAGGCGGCGCCATTGCGGAAAAGCGCGGCTCCTGCCGGACGCGGGCCGACACAGGAAGAGCGGGGCGGGATGTCTCCCCTCGCGGGCGCGGGCACCCGGCAGGACGAGCCCCGGCCCCGGCGCACCGAGCGGACGGTCCAGTCCGCCCCTTCCGGGCAGAAGCCGGAGCTGAAAGCCGTCCTGTATGAGGACAGCTCCAAAGTCATTGATTACGCCAGCGAATCCGGGACCATCGATCCCAGCCTCGAAAAATACCGCAAGATACGCCGGCTCGGCAGCGGACATCTCGCGTTAGAAAAGGAAGGGATCAGCTTTTACATGGGTAAAAAAATGTACCGGTATGACTTCCACCGCGTCCGCGACCTGAAAATCGGGGAGCGGCACATTGCCCTGTTCATCGGCGGGAGCGAATCGGTCAAGCTGTTCATATTTGAAACGGGCGGCGCGCCGTTAACGGCCATGGGCGATGCTTTCCGTGAGTTTGTGAGGAGATCATCATAGATGTACGACAGATACAAGAGCAAGCGGCGTAATACCGGCCCGTACAAGCTGATCGCCGCACTGCTCATACTCGGGGCCGGTATCTTTCTGGCGATCAGGTATCATGAGCATCTGGCGTTCTGGAAATACAACCGCAACAAGCTCTACGCGACCGTGGAAGCGGCGCGGCACATCAAGGACCCGCTGAAAAAGCGTGAATCCCTGGCGGACCTGGCTGATACGTTCGAGCGGTACAAGGAAGAGCACCAGGTCAGCCCGGACGCGTTTTTCATATCCGGGGAGGTCTACTACCTGCTCGGCGTGACCTACCTTCCCGGTAATTTTTCCGAGATGTACATCAATGACAGGATGCAGGAGATCAACCCCGAGGCCCGGCGCGCGTTTTTACACGCCATCAGGGATTTAAAGAAGGGAGCGGCCCTGGGAAACGGCACGCTGGACGATTCTTATGCCTTCATGACGGCCAAGGCGGGCCTCTATTCCGGGTATTACACCCCGGCAGAGATATTCGAAATGATCGAGAAAACCGGCGAAACCGTCAAGGCGAAGGACGTGGAAAACATCCGGTTCTATTCCATATTAAATATCATGAACAAGCGCGAGGATTACGGGCTCAAGTTCCTGTCGGATTACGGCATGGTGAAAGACAATATCCAGGGCCTTCTCCTGTACGCGACGGCCGAGCGTGTCGCGAAAAAGTACACCGGCGCCATCATGAGCTACAAGAACGTTCTTACGCGCACCACTGATCCGGCCATACAGAAGCTCGTATACGTAAACCTCGGCAAGATATACTTCAACCAGTCACTGTTCAAGGAGTCTCTCGACCAGTTCACCCTGGCCCTGCAGCTCGATCAAAAGGACACCCTGCCCAAGATATGGATGGGGAAGAACTACCAGGCGATGGGGGCGAAGGACAAGGCCAGGGCCATATGGAGCGAGGTCCTTACGACAGAGGGGGCCAACACCGAAGTAAAGGAATTGCTTGGGACTATTTGAATAAACCGCCCGACCGTGTGGTAGTATGATAGAACCTCTTCAAGCCTGTTCTGTGCGGGGGTGCTCACGGCCCCTCAATACCGCTATTCCGGATGCGGGATGGAAAAATAGAAAAAATGCACAGCGGGTCTATTTATTTCTATTATTAAGGATAATCACTTGACAAAAAATCCGCTTATTGTAGTAGAAATGTCTGTGTCACAGGCACCGGGAACCCCCGGCGGTAATTATGTACATACCGGTTTCCCCCCGTCGTAAGCGGGGGGAAACCCTATATAAAGGCGATAATTTTCGAGTCGCGGCACAAATAACGCGGCCACTCACAGGAGTATTTGCATGTTTCTTGATTCGTTTTATGGCATGTTTTCAAACGATATGGGTATCGATCTCGGTACCGCTAATACCCTGGTGCATGTGAAGGGGCAGGGGATCGTACTCTCCGAGCCCTCGGTCGTGGCGGTGCAGACCAGCACCGGCAGGGTCCTGGCGGTGGGCCACGAGGCGAAGCGGATGCTCGGCAGGACGCCGGGTGACATCGTGGCGATCCGGCCCATGAAAGACGGGGTTATCGCCGACTTCGAGACCGTCGAGAAGATGATACGGTTTTTTATCACAAAGGTCCACAAGCGGAAGACCCTGGTGCGGCCGCGGGTCGTTATCGGGGTGCCGTCGGGCATTACCGAGGTCGAGAAGCGCGCGGTCCGCGAGTCGGCCGAACAGGCCGGGGCCCGCGAGATATTTCTGATAGAAGAGGCGCTTGCCGCCGCCATCGGCGCGAACATCCCCATCCACGAACCGGCCGGCCACATGGTGGTTGACGTTGGCGGGGGCACCACCGAGATCGCCGTCATATCCCTGGGCGGCATGGTTATCGCGGACTCGATCCGCATCGCCGGGGACGAGTTCGACGAGGCCATCATCAAATACATGAGGACCCAGTACAACCTGGTGATCGGCGAGCGTATGGCGGAGGAAGTGAAATTCCGTCTCGGCAACGCGTTCCCCGAGAAGAAGATCGAGACCATGGAGCTGAAAGGCCGCGACGCCATTTCCGGCCTGCCCCGCACCCTCGAGATCGATTCGACCGAGGTGCGCAAGGCCCTGAAGGAGCCGGTGGACCAGGTGCTTGACGGCATCAAGCACGCGCTCGAGAAGACGCCGCCGGAGCTGGCCGCGGACATCGTTGAGCGCGGCATCGTCATGACGGGCGGCGGCTCGCTCCTGAAAGGCCTGGACAAGTACATCAGCAAGGAGACGGGAGTTCCCGTCATCCTGGCGGAAAATCCGCTCACCTGCGTTGTACTGGGAGCCGGCAAGTTCCTCGAGGAATTGAAGCACCTGTATCGGGCGAACCTGAAATAGCGCGACGGGCATTTTCCCCCGGGAAAAAAAGCGTCTGCCCTTCATGCGGTTCGTATATATTAGCGTCGAAGAGATATAAAGAGAAGTGGAATTCATAATACGACATAAGAGCGTAGTTGCGTTCATATCCTTTATCCTGTTCTGCATCGTATCACTCTCCCTCCAATCGAGCTCCTTCACCCTTACCTTTGAAGGGGTGATCAGCGCCATCACCATGCCGTTCCAGAAGGCGTATGACGGCGTCCAGGGCGGCGTGTCGCGGCTCTGGGCCGGTTTCACCGAGCTGACGGAGGTGCGGGAAGAGCTGAAAAAAACGCGGACCAAGCTCCAGCAGTACGAGTCGATGACCGAGGAGATGAGCGAGATCAAACGCGAGAACGACCGGCTCCGCGAGCTCCTGGGCATGAAGGAGCGCGTCGAGTACGATTCGATCCCCGCGTCGGTCATCTCCAAGGATCCGGACAACTGGTTTCGTACCATCATAATCAACAAGGGCTCCTCGGACGGTATCAGCGAAAACATGCCGGTCATCGCCTACCAGGGAGGCCAGAAGGCCGTGGTGGGCAGGATCATAGAGGTCAGGCGGAGCATATCCCGCATCGCGCCGATCATATCGCCGGACGTCAGGATCGGCGTGAAGCTGCAGGAAAGCCGCTTCCCCGGGCTCCTGAGCGGGTACTCGGGAAACTCGAACCTCTGCAAGATGGATTACATCAGCCGGGCCGCCTTTGTCAAGTTCGGCGACATCGTGATAACCTCCGGCCAGGGCGGCGTGTTTCCTGCCGGCCTGATCGTGGGCACTGTCATCAAGGCGTACTCGCTCGAATCAAGCGCGTACCAGCGGGCCATGATCAAACCGATCATCGATTATGATCTGGCGGAGGACGTGTTCGTCATCAAGAAGGACATGGACAAGGACCTGTTCGAGATTTTCGAGGAAGAAAAAGCGGCGGAGAAAGAGAAAGCGGAATGATACTGAAATATGTTTTCACGGGCGTAATCGTCCTGATATCGCTGCTCGTGCAGGGGCACCCCTCGTTCGACGTTCTCCGCATCGCCGGGGTCAAGCCCGACCTTATCTTTATCATTGTCGTCTACGTCTCCTACAGCTTCGGATCTTTTTACGGTGAGGTGACCGCATTCATCAGCGGCCTCCTGCACGACGCGGTCTCGAACTCGCCGCTCGGGCTCCTTGCCTTTCCGAAAGTGGTCGTCGCGTTCGTTGCCGGCATGTTCGGCCGTTCTATATTCAAGAGCAGCATACTGACAATCTCCCTGTTTATATTCATCGCGTCCCTGGTAAAGGGGATCATAACCCTGTTCCTCTGTTACGTGTTTCATGAGGCCACGGCATCATCCGTCCTGAGCATCATTCTACCCGAGGCGTTCTACAACGCCCTCCTCGCGCCCCCGCTCTTCTTCCTCTACGACAAGATTTTCGAAAGCGAACTGGATCGTGAGGGGTACCGGTAAGATGCTGATGCAATCATCCCTTCGGGCGACTCTCCAGGAAGCCTTCCGGGTCAGGATGTATTTTTACATGATCGTGACGTCCGTGGTCTTCGGGCTCCTGCTGCTCCAGCTGGTCAACCTGCAGCTCCTCCAGGGGCGGGAGTACACGGTCAAGGCGCGCCTCAACATGGAAAGCAATATTCCCATCCCGGCGGCGCGGGGCGACATTTACGACAGGAACTTCAAGGAAGGGGAGCGGAACGTCGTCGTCGTTTCAAACCGGCCTTCCTTCAACATAACGACCATACCTGCCAAGTTCAAATCAAAAAAAAAATTGGAAGAGATTCTTGATCTCCTCGCGCGCGTTCTCGGCGTAAATAAAGAAGAGATACTGGGCGAGATAAACACCGGCAACCCATGGGAACGGGTCGTCCTCAAGGAAGACGTCGAGTTCGACACCATTGTAAAGATCGCTTCGCACCAGGACCGCTTCCCCAACATAGACTGGGAGGACGCCTCGGTGCGCGTGTACAACTTCAGCGAGATGTTCGCCCACGTCGTCGGTTACGTGGGGAGCATAAGCCGCGACGAGTACCGGCGGCTGAAGACGGAAGGGTACAAGCATTATCAGAAGATCGGCAAAGCCGGCATCGAGAAGCAGTTCGACAGGATCCTCCGGGGCCGTGACGGGTACGTGCGCCGCATCGTTGACGTGCGCCAGCGGACGGAGGGCGAAGAGGTCGGTGCCCCGCCGGTGGCCGGGAACAACATGGTCCTGACGATCGACTACAATATCCAGAACGCGATCTACGATTCGATGAAGGACATGAAGGGCGCGGCCATCGTCATCAAGCCCTCGACCGGCGAGGTCATTGCGCTGGTCAGCAAGCCGGATTACGACCCGAACCTCATCATTTCAAAGAACAACATTGAAATAATCAAGCAGCTCCAGACCGATAAGGAGCGGCCGTTTCTCAACCGCGTGATCCAGTCCAAGTATCCTCCCGCATCCACCTTCAAGCTCGTCACTGCAGTGTCGGCGCTGGAGACGGAGAAGGCGACGCCCGAGAAATCGTATTTCTGTCCCGGGAAATACACCCTGAAAGGGTACAAGGACCATGATTTTTACGATTATGACGTGCACGGGACCGTCGACCTCTACTGGGCGATAGCGAAATCCTGCAGCGTCTACTTCTACCAGCTCGGGCTCCTGACCGGGCCATCGGTCATCATGCGGTATGCCGAGGACTTCGGCCTCAACCAGAAGAGCGGGATCGATATCCCCGGCGAGGTCGCCGGCTTCGTCCCGTCGCGCCAGTGGAAATACAAGGCGTTCGGGCAGCCCTGGTTCGACGGCGACACGGTCAACATGTCCATCGGGCAGGGCTTTCTGCATGTGACGCCGATCGGCATGTGCGATTTCATAGCCGCGCTGGTGAACAATGGCATCGTGTACCGCCCGGAAGTGATACGCGAGATACGGACCAACGACAACGCCCGCGTGATCAAGTCGTTTCACCGGCAGAAGATACGGGAGCTGCCCCTCTCGCCGCTTACCCTGCAGGCGGTCAAGAAGGGGATGCGGCTCGGCGTCATGAGCGGGACATCGGGCCGCCTCGGGTATCTGAAAGTGCCGGTTGCGGGCAAGACCGGTACGGCCCAGACGCGCTCCATCCGCCAGGAGAAATTTTCTCAGCACGCATGGTTCGTCGGTTTCGCGCCGTTTGACGGGCCGCCGGAAACGGCGGTCGCGACGGTCATCCTGGTGGAATACGGTATCGCCGGAGCGGCAAGCGCGGTGCCGATCGCGGAGAGAATTTTTTCGAAGATGTACGAGCTGGGTTATTTCACTTCAGCCCCTGCCGCGCCGCTCCAGGCCGGACAGGGCCTGAAGGCGCTGCCGGCCGGAACACAGCCCGCGCTGACGCCCGGGTTACAGCCTGCCGCCGCCAGGCAGGCGGCGCAGCAGACCGGCGGGCAGATGCCAGGCGGGCTGCTGTCTCCGGCTGCGCAACAGCCGAAAAAAGCCGCCGGGGCACGCTGAAACGATACGCCGGTATCACCGACTGCGGCGATGATGATAAAAAGGGGACGTCAATGTTATTCAGTAAAGAGGGGTTGAGCAAGATCGATTATACCCTTGTCCTGGCGGTCGTCGCTGCCGTGGCGATAGGGATCCTCATGATCTACAGCGCCGGCTTTGACCCCATTGACAAGGTGAACAACGGGCTGTACCGGAAGCAGATCCTCTGGTTCATCTTCGGCTTCATCCTCATGGTGGGCATGACCATCATTAATTACCAGGCCCTGGGTGACTATTCACTCCAGATATACATTACCCTGATCATCATCCTTATCATTACCACGATCTTCGGGACGCCGGTTCGGAATACCAGGGCATGGCTGAACTTTGGCGTCTTCTCCATCCAGCCGTCCGAGTTCATGAAGCTTGGGCTTGTCGTAATCCTGGCCAAGTACCTCGAGATCCGGGAGCGTGATATCAGCCACCTCAGGGAGCTGGTCGTCCCGACGCTGCTGACCTTTGTCCCGGTGCTGATAATCCTCAAGCAGCCTGACTTCGGTACGGCCGTCATTTTCATCCCCATCCTTCTCACGATGCTGTTTGTCGGCGGCGCAGACGTGTCGCACCTGATCTCGATCGTGCTCATCGCGGCCATCGCGATCGTCCTTCCCATGCTGCTTACCTACCGCGAGTGGGTCGGCGCGGAGGGCTCCAACTTTCTCCTTGATTTCTTCCAGGACACCGGTCTTCTCCTGATCGTTTCCGGCGTGCTGCTGTTTGTAACCGTTGTCACATTTACGCTCCATTTTTT
>Ga0116149_1002284_pt1 | contig 21319 bp, 11 predicted proteins | sample AD_UKC057_MetaG_FD_89787 | JGI IMG/M metagenome (GOLD analysis project Ga0116149, IMG submission 89787) | Active sludge microbial communities of municipal wastewater-treating anaerobic digesters from USA - AD_UKC057_MetaG | ecosystem: Engineered > Bioreactor > Anaerobic > Digestate | place: USA... | reverse complement strand
TCGCCGGTCCGGCTGGCTGGATGGCTGGGGGGCCGCATGCTCCTACCCTTCGGCCACCAACTACGCCGCGACGGGCCGCACGACGGCGTCGTCGCTGCCGCAATCGATCCGGCCCCTCCCGCCGGTCTGGGTCCGCGGCGCCCGGATGGGTCAGAATGTGCTGGGTTCTGTGGCGGGGCAACAGGCCCCCATGCGCCAGGGGCGCGACACGCTGGCCTGCTACGACCTGAAAACCACGGCCGAGAGTCTGTCGGGACTCCGCTTCTGGCTGGTCTGCGGCGACGACGAGGCCCGCCCGATCGCACCGCTGGATCCGGCCTTCGAGGTGCGGCGCGATTACGGCCGGCCCATCGCTGCGCCTGTGGCCGGGAACGAGCGTCGCACCCTCAACTTCATCATCCCCGCCGATCGCACGCGCACCAACGGCTTCACGGTGCAGCTTTGGATGGATAACACGAGCCTCACCGGCTATCGGAATACGGGCCGGGTCCAGCGACTGGGCGAGAGCACTCATCTGGGATTCGACCCGCCGCCAAGCCGCCCGCTGGTGGTCGGCGTGATCGGCATGCAGGTCTCCGTCGGCGGCTACAAACCCGCCCCCGACCCGGGAGCGAGCAGCAAGGTCGCGACGCACCTGCAGGAGGCGATCCCCGCGCTCTGGCCCTTAACGACGAATGACTTTCGGATCGTGCGTGACCTGGGCGACTACCTCTACGAGGGCGAAAACACTGTTGGCTGGTTGTTTTCGCGCACGGCATCGGTCGGCCTGCAAACCTACCTCGCGTGGGGGTTGTCGCGCTTCATCGAGGAGTACAACGCTTCCGCGCCGCAGAAACTCGACTTCCTTGTCGCCGTGGTGCCCGCCGGCTCGCTCTCCGGCGCTTACGGCGTCACGACCGCACGGTGGCATCGCATCTGCCTGGTGGACGAACGCCATCCCTGGGCCGCGCTCCACGAACTCGGTCATTGCCTGGGCCTGTACATGGACACCGAACAGTACGACCTGCCCGATGGCCCGGACGGTCGCGGCAATCTGATCGATAACGTGCCCGGAGCCGACATGGGCGCCCGGCTGCAGGATATGACCGCGTTCGTTCCCGAGGCGGGAGCCCGCTTCACCCAGTTGGGCGGGCGTCGCATCGGGCACTTCCCGTTCGGGGTGGACCCATCCATGCACGATCTCATGGGGAACAACGCGCAGCATTGGATCGTGCCCACCACGCTCGCCGATATACGAGCCGCCCTGCGCGGCGTGCTCGGCGTGCAGCCGGGAGCCGCCCTGGCCGGCGCGCCTCCGCCGACCCGGGGCGGCCGGCTGCTGTTCTCCGGCCTGCTCGAGCACGGTCCGATCCCCCAGTACAAGGTTTCCGGCTACCGCCTGGTCCCGGAGAGCCTCTCGTGCCGGGCGACCACGGACCAGATCAAATCGCCCATCCACAACACGTACACCGACTACCTCGGCGCCTTCGTCGCCTATGACGATTGGGGTGACACGGTGTCCATCCAATCCATCCGGCACGCCATTCCGCAGTCCTTCCGGCCCGAGATCGCGTTCTGGACCCAGACGTTCGAGCTGCCGGGCGACGCGATTCGCTACGAACTGCGCAACACCTTCACGGGCGAACTGCTGTTCAGCCAGAGCCTGGGCGACGCCAGCCTTCAGACCTCGCTGCAAGGGCCCGCGCCGGGCACGGTCCTGCCCGAGGCGGTGGCCTTGCACTGGTCGGCCACCGCGAATGGCCTGCCGGACGGCTCCCTCCGCAGCCAGCTCTACTTCTCGGCCGATGGACTTCAGAACTGGATACCGTTGGGCAGTGAACTCCGCGCGCCGGACGTGGCCTTGTCGTCGCTGGCCTTACCCCCGTCGTCCCAACTCGCGTTCCAATTGGTCACGTCCGACGGATTCCGGGTGGTGGCGCGGCAATTGACGGCCTTGACAGTCGCGGACCGTGCGCCCGGGGTGATCATCCGCTCGCCCACCCCGGGGGCGACCGGACCGGGTGACGCCGGGTGGACCCTCGACGCCCACGCGATCGATCCCGAAGAAGGACTCTTGTCAGCCGGTCGCTGGACGTCGTCGCGCGACGGACTGGTGGGCACGCAAGCGTTGCTCGAGGAGGTGCGCCTGAGCGAGGGCGCGCACACGTTGACGTTCGCGACGCAAGATTCGAAGGGGCACGTGGCCCAAGCCACCGTCCACGTCACCGTCGGCCCCGACCCGGCGACGGACCTGCACCTCGGACCGGCAGATCTGGAACTGAGCATCAGCGGCGCCGACCCGGCCCTGGAAACCTCCGGCCATTTGCAGCGGGGACGGGCGAACCTGCTCACCTTGACCGCGCAGAACCAGGGCTTCACGAACCGTATCCGGCTGCGGTTGTTCGTCACCCCCCCCGACCGGAAACGAGAGCCTGCTCAGCGAGCAAACCGTGGACGCCGCACCGTTCGCCCGTCCGTGGGCACGGTTCAGTTACTGGCCTTCCGCGCAAGGCACTCACCGGTTCCGCGGGCAGATCGAGTCGTTGGTTCAGACCGATCCCAACCCGGCCAACAATATCCGGGAATGGACCTACGAAAACCTGCCGCCGGCGGCGTTTGGCGGACGCTGGGTCGTGTACACCGGCACGCCGGTGGTCCTCCCCGTGCGCGCCACCGATCCCGACGCCGACGCGCTCAGTTGGGCCGTGACGGAATCGCCCGCCCACGGGCAGTTGACGCAGTCCGGCGCGGAGTGGACGTACACGAGCGCCAACTACGTCGGGCCCGACCGCTTCCAGTTTAGAGTCAGCGACGGGCTGCACGACTCGCCCGCCGTGACGGTCACCCTCGACGTGGTCCGCCCGCCCGGCTACCTCTCCTATCCGATCATCACGAGTTACCTTTCGCCGGCGGCCATTGTCGGGCTGCCTTTTGAATACCAGATCACGGCAGAACGCGCGCCGACCAGCTTCGAGGCGTCCGGACTGCCCAGCCCGCTGGTCCTCGACTCCCACACGGGCATCATCTCGGGCCGGCCGGCCGCGGCGGGCACGTATTCGATCAAGCTGACGGCCCGCAATGCCGCCGTCAGCGGCAGCGCCTATCTCCGTTTGCTGGTCCGAACGAACAGTCCCGCCAACGTGTACGCGGCCTGGGCGGGCAACTGGGGGTTGACGGCGGGGCAGGCGCCGAAGAACGGCGATTTCGACGGAGATGGAACGATCAACCTCATCGAGTTCGCCCTGGGCCTTTCCCCGACCGAGCCCGACCAGGTGTCCGACGTGGTGGTGCCGGCCTTCGCGAAGGACGCCTTCACGGTGACCTACCGCCAGCGCTCGGGGGGCCAGGGAGATGTCGGTCAGAACTACACTGCCGACGGTTTGCTCTACCGGATCGAGTACACGGCTGACCTCGCTGCGGGCACCTGGAGTTCCGGGCCAAACTTCGTTCAGTTGGTCCCCGGCCACCGCATCCCGATCGGCAGCGACATGGAAGAAGTCGCCGTCCAACTCGACCCCAGCCTCGTGGCGCGCGCGCGCGGTTTCCTGCGTCTGATCGTCGTCGACGGCCCGTGAACGGGCACGGTGCCCGCCCCCTTTCCCTTTACCCGTTCAGGGGCCAGCCGGGACGGTAGGTGCGCCGCAACAGGGCCTCGGCGTCGGGATGATCGGTCACCCGCCCGGCGGCGCCATCATAAGCGATCTTCTTGCCGACGCGGTAGGCGACCAGGCCGAGCAGCATCGTCTCGATCATGTTGCCGCTGTATTCACAGTCGCACGAGGTCTTCAGGTTCCCCTTGCAGGCGTCGATCCATTCCTGCTGGAAACCGCGCATCTTCGGCAGCACGGCCTCCTTGGCGCGCGGTTTGTAGTAGGTCAGGTCCGCCTTGTCGCCGCCGGGGTAGAGCACGCGCGAGGTGAAGTCCGAAACGAGGAAGCCCTTGCTGCCCTCGAACAGCGCGCCGTGGTCGATCTTCGTCAGGTCGATGCAGCGGTTGGGGGACTCGGGCATCGCGCCGCCCTGATACCAGGACACGCGGATGGGCGGGCGCGCCTGGTTGGCCGGGAAATCGAAGTGCATCTCCAGTCGGACCGGGGTGACTTCGGGATGAAACGGGTCGCCTTTGGCCTCGGCCGAAGTGGGGAGAGCGGCATCGATGGCGTTCCAGGCGATGTCCATCGTGTGGCTGCCCATGTCGCCCACCTGGCCGCTGCCGAAGTCCCAGTACATGTTCCACTGCAGACAGTTCATTCCCGGGCCGCCCGAGAAGTACCCGGGGTTGTAGGGATGAAACGGGGAGGGGCCGATCCAGAGGTCGTAGTGGAGGTGCTTGGGCGGCTCGCCCTCTGCGGGAAGATAGCCGGGCCGCGGGATCTGGCGATTGCCCCAGGTGCAGACGCTCTCGAGTTCGCCAATCGCGCCGTCGAGCACCAACTCGCGCACGCGGTTGAAGTTCTCGAATTCGTGCCGCTGGGTGCCGACCTGGGTGGCGACCTTGTGCTTGTTCTTGAGGTAATTGGCCCGCACCACCCGCGCTTCCTCGACGCTGTTGCCCATCGGCTTTTCGAGGTAGAGATGGTGCCCGCGATTCAAGGCCCAGTTGCCGACGAAGGCGTGGGTGTGATCGGCGGTACAACAGACCACCGCGTTGATATCCTTCTGGTCCAGACACTGGCGCCAGTCCACGTAGGTCTTGGCCTGCGGAAAGCGCTTGGCGCCAAACGCAAGATGCTCCTCGTTCACGTCGCAGAGCGCCACCACGTTCTCCCGCCCGATGGCGCCGAAGTGGGCTTCACCCCGCCCCCACGTGCCGATCAAGGCAATGTTCAACTTGTTGCTGGGCGCGTCGGCCCCGAACAGCCGCGTGTGCGGCAGGATCAGCATGGCGGTGCCGGTTGTGGCTGCGGATCGAAGGAATTGGCGTCGTTTCATGGTGGAGGGGTGCGAATGGACTTCAGTTCTCTCACAGGTTGTCGATTCGCGCGGCACCCTACCGAACCGATGGAGCCGACACAACGGAAAAGGACGGGCATAGGCGGCCCTCACGGCGATGGTTTCAGTGATTGGCCGAGGAAGTCGCGATAGGCGAATCGCCCGATGAGCCATACCATCGTCTGAAGATTCGATGGGTCTGGTAGACCCGCTGCCGCAACTCAGGACACCGCACCGCATCGGCGCCGGCCTTGGCAGCCTTGGTCGCGGCTTGCTCGATCTTCTCGAGAGGCCGGCGATCGAGTCGGCGAAGATCATCTGGACGTCCGTCACGCGCAGGCGTTTCGGAGCAGAGATTGCGGAGTTCGGATTCACAGCATGGTCCAGTTGACTTGCTGGGCATGCAGTCGATCCGCGGCACATCAGCCATTGCGGGCAGCAGGAGCTCGAGCGGATGCTTCACACGGCCTCAAGCGACCAGCCGTTCTGGTAGTCGTCGTGCAATTGCCGGGTGGCCTCGGGCGAATTGGTGAAACTCCCCCGGGCGGCGTCCCATTCCAGCAGCTTGCCAGTGCGGATGGCGATGTTGCCCAGCAACACGATTTCGGTGAGTGGCTCGGCCCACTTGAAATTGCAGCCAGCCGGCTCTCCTCCGCGGCATGCCTCGGCCCACTCGCCCCAGGTGCCGCGGCGGCGCGGCAGCGTGCGCGGCACGGTTTCCAGGCGCTTGCCCAGGGCTTCGGGAAACACTTGGAGTCCAGCCCAGGTGTGGAGCAAGGCGCCCTTCTCGCCCACGTAGAGCGTCCCTTCGTCCGGCAGCGGACGTCCTTCGAGGTGCCGCGGCGTGGCAGGCCGCAAACCGCCGTCGTACCACACGGCCCGCAGCGGCGGCTTCGCGTCCCGCGCCGGGAAATCGTAGGTGACGATGGAGGCCAGAGGGGCCGACTCGGCGAACACCCGTGTGGCGGAAGCATAGATCCGCGCCGGCGAGCCAAGCTGCAGCGCCCGGAAAGGCGTGTTGAAATGATGACACCCCATGTCGCCGAGCGCGCCGGTGCCGAAGTCCCACCAGCCGCGGAAATTGAACGGGTGATAGACCGCCTCGATGCCAGGATTCCAGTCCTTGAGGTTCATCTGCGCCAGCGCAGGCGAGTCCGCCGGCCAATTTCCCTTGAACGGCCGCAGCGCTGCTGGCCCCAGCCAGAGCTTCCAATCCAGATCTTTTGGCACCGGATCTTCGCCGGGCGGGCGGGTCATGCCTTGCGGCCAGACCGGCCGATTCGACCAGGCGTGCAGTTCGCGCACGTCGCCCAACGCTCCCGAGGCGATCCATTCGCAGGCGCGGCAGGCGGGTTCGCTGGTATTGGCGGCGGCGGTGACTTGCGTGGCCACGCCGGCTTCCCGCGCGGTCTTCACGACCAGACGCAGCTCGTGCACGGTTCGCGTAAGGGGTTTGACACAGCAGACGTGTTTGCGGCGGCGCAACGCGGCCAGAACAATGAGCGCATGCGTGTGATCCGGTGTGCCACAATAGACCGCGTCGATCCGGTCGCCTTCAGCGGCCAGCATCTCCCGGAAATCGCGGTAGCGCCGGGCTTCAGGCCAGTGGTCGTAGGCCTTCTTGGCGTAGGAATCGTCCACGTCGCACAGGGCGACGATCTGAAAACCGGCCTCGGCGCACTCTTTCAACTGGCCGAAGCCCACGCCGCCCACGCCCACACCGGCGAGCGCGAGCCGCGAATTGGGCGAACGGCTTTCGTCCGCCCCTACCAGTCGGCTGGGAATGACGGTGAAGGCGGCAGCCGAAGCTGCGGAACGGGCTAGAAATCCGCGTCGTGAGATCATATGAATTCAGTCCTGATCGTCCCGGCCCAAGCTCGGACGAGAAACGGGTCCAGCCAAGGTCGGCGTGATCATGGCCTTTCACCGGTCCAGTTTCAATCCAGGAATCCCGTTCGGGAGGCGATCACGGCACGTTTCGGAGATTCCCATTGATATGGGTAGCCAGTCGTGCCAATGTGGGTCGCCATACAATGAAAACGACGATTGAAATCGCCGACGATATCTTCGAGCGAGCTCAGCAGGTTGCGCGGCGGGAAAAGACCACTTTCCGCTCGCTGACGGAAGAAGGCCTGAGGCTCGTTTTGAAGGAGAAGCAGCGCAAGCCCTCCTCGCTGCCGCCCTTGTTGACCGTGTGCGGCAGTGGCTTGACCGACGAGTTTAAGAACGCCGACTGGGAAAAGATCCGCGACGAACTTTACCGGGGGCCAGGCGCATGATCGCGGCGGACACCCAACTGCTGGTTTATGCGCATCGTGAGGACAGCGAGTTTCATGTGGCGGCCAAGGAGTTGGTTGAATCACTGCGGCAACAGCCTGCGGCTTGGGCCATTCCGTGGCCGTGTCTCCACGAGTTTATCGCCATCGCCACGCACCCCGGCATCTACAAACCAGCATCCACTCTGGCACAAGCCCTGGGTTTTGCGGAATCCCTGTTGGCGGCGCCACAATTGCATCTCCTTTCCGAAAGCCCGGGTTACTTCGAAAAGCTACGCGACATTTCCACCGCGGCGCGGTTGAAAGGCCCGCGCATCCACGACGCGCGCATTGCTGCCTTGTGTCTGCACCACGGCGTGCGTGAATTGTGGTCGGCGGATCGCGACTTCTCGGCTTTTCCGCAACTCAAGGTGCGTAATCCGCTGGTGAAACTCAGAAAGTCATCAGGGCGATAACAGACCTGATGAGGAATTGGCGTCGGTTCATGGAAGTCTATTCAGCGAGTTGCTTCTTGGAAGTATCCGGCGCCCACCAGATGACGATCAGGCCGAGCAGGTAGATGAGTCCGCACAGGGCGCCCACCTTCGGATAGGATCCGCCCATGGCGGCGAACAGCACGCCGGCCATCAGGACACCGGCAGCGGTGGCAAACCGGCCGACATTGTAGGCGATGCCGCTCCCGGCGGCCCGCACGCGTGTGGGAAACAACTCCGGCAAGTAGAGCGGCAGCCAGCCAAAGAAGAGCGTGGCCACGAAGCCTTGGGCGAAAACAATCGGCAGGAAGGATGCCTGAAGCGGCGCCGTGCCGAGAAACATCAACGACGTCAGCGCCGTGGCGCCCGCGCTGATGAGGGCATAGGCCCGGCGGCGACCGAGCCAGGCGGCGATCTGCGCGCCGAAGAAACTGCCCAGCATGGCGCCCAGCGCCCACCACCCCTGCGTCACCGCCTTGTAGCCGGCGGCGGACGTGCCGCCCACTGTGTCCGCCCAGGGAATCATCCACTTGCTGGCCGCCCACGCTCCGACCATGGGGATCGAACCGAGCAAGATGCCAATCACCAGAAGGCGGAGCAGCGGCGGGCGAAAGAGTTCGCGGAGAGGTTGATTCGTTGGTTGCCTCCTCGACCCGGCCCTCTCTCCCGAGGGGGTGAGGGAGGATCTCGCAGCGCGCGCGGCCAACCAGAGTGGCGACTCCGGCAAGGCAAAGAGCACCAGCAGTCCCAGCACGGCCGGGGCGGCCGCCAGCCAAAAGATCCAGCGCCATGACTCCGGCGTGATGTGCCAGGTGCGGGCAACCTGCGAAAGCACCAGGATGCCGGCGTTCAGCGCCGCGCCCATCAAGCCCGCCACGACCGGGCGCGATTTGTCCGGCCAGCATTCCGCCGCCAGCGCCACGGCATTCGGCCAGACACCGCCCACGCCGAGGCCGACGAGGAATCGGAGCAGAAGCATTTGTTCCTGAGTCCGCACCAGCGCGCCGAGGCCGGCGAACACGGAATAGAACAGGATGCTGATTCCCAAGGCCCGCGTGCGGCCAATGCGGTCCCCAAGACTGCCCAGGAAGATTCCGCCTACCGCGGCACCGAGCATGAGCGCCGCGGTGAAGCGTGCGAACCAGTCGCCGCCGAGCGTGGGCGTGTAAGCGTTACCCAGCAGGCTTTGGGAAACCGAGAGTGCTGCGACCGGCATCAGACCGAGTTCCACACCATCGAACATCAGCCCGCCGATGGCGGCAAACAGCACCGCATAGCGAGCCCGGGGAGAGAGGGTTGCAGCGCTCATGATGCGCGCCTCCCTCCCGGCAAGCGGAGGACTTCCAGAATGGCGGAGTTATCCAGTTCGCCCAAGCCGGCCGTCTCAGCCTGATCGAGCAGGCGCCCATGCGTTTGCGTAAGCGGCAGCGGCAGCCCTGCCGCGCGCGCCGCCTGGAGCATGAGCCGCACGTCTTTGAGATGCTGAGACAGTTTCGCCTGCACGGTGTAATCGCGTTCCACCAGTTTGCGCCCCTTGACATCCATCGCGCGGGAGTAGGCGTTGCTGCCTTTCAACACTTCCAGCGCTGCGGCGGGTGCCACGCCCAGCGCCTCCGCGAAGGCCAGTCCTTCGGCCAGCACCGCGCGGTTCAAGCCGAGGACCAGGTTGCTGATCAGCTTCATCTGCGCGGCGCTGCCACACGGACCAACATGGAAGACCTTCGCGCCGATGACCCGCCAAAGATCGGCGCAGGCATCGAAGGTGGCACGGTCGCCGCCCGCGATGACAGTGGCTTCGCCGTCGCGGGTTTGCTTGCTGGAGCCCGAGATGGGGGCGTCAAGATAGCGAACGCCGCGCGCGGCCAGGCGTTTCCCCAATGCGGTCGTCTGTTCCGGTTCGCCGGTGGTGGTGTCCACGATGATCTGCCCCGGCTGCAGCCCGGCGTCCATCTGTTGCAGCACCTCCGCCACCACCTCGCTCGTGAAGAGACTGATAATCACGCGCCGGCAGTCAGCCAGCGGGCTGTCACTCCATTGCGCGCCTTTGGCGATCAGCGGGGCCGCCTTCTCGCGGGTGCGGTTCCAGACCGCGACGCCGTAGCCGTGGTCGAGCAACCGCTCGGTGAGCGCCGTGCCCATCAGGCCGAGGCCAATCACTCCGATGCGTTCCTGCTCCGGTCGTTGGATCATGGCGGACCTTAACCAAAGGCCGTCTTGGCCGACCATCGCAAAACTGCCGAAATCCATGCCATAACTGCCCGCCCGACTCACGCGCGCGACCGCTCGCGAAACTGCGTCGGACTCGCGCCCGCCACACCGGCCAGTTCGCGCGCGTGCCAATCACGGGCCGGATTGGCGAAGACCGCCTCAAGCACCCGCGCCACCGACGGCGGAACGGCGGTCTTGGGCATCGTGAAGACCTTGCGCGCGGCCAGCAGTTCGCCCCACGGCTCCGTCAGTTCGGAATGCACCGCCCACTCAGACTGCGGCGGCCGGCGCTGAACCAGGCGCCGCAAGCGGCCCAGGGGCAGACGCAGCACCTCTGGCGGCAGAGTGAAAAGGGGGTCCGCACCCAACAGTCCCAGCCAGGCCTTCATGCCGCTCGGGTTCGTCGCGCGACACCGAACCGATGGACAGCACATGCCACAGCAACGTAAGCGGTCAAGGGGGTGCGGTCTATTCAGGGTGATGGCAACTGGTAGAGTTGGGGGATGCCCGCCGGACCAGACGAACAGGCGCATCAAGAGCTCCGTGTAGTCTTTGTCGCGCATGTCCGGTGGCAATTGGGATTCACGGCCGGTCGTGAGTTGCGGAAAGAAGACGGGTGATTCCGTCGTGGTCACGCAGGTATGCAAGTGGACCTGTTTCAAGGGCGCGGTGGTGTGGTTGACCACAGTGTAAGCCAACTCGACCGATTCGGCCCGTGGGACTGCCTGAAAGCGGACGGTAATTCCCTCCGGGTAGGTCCACTCATAGCGGCAGCTTCCTGAGTTTGTGGACCAGGCTGACTGAGATGCTGCGTTGGGCGGCGCAAGTTTCACCCGGAACAAACCAAAACCGCGGTTGCCATCGAGCACCGCCTCACACGTGCGAAAATCCAAGACGTTCCCGGCCAGTGCTGGATGCGAGACGTTCAACCCGCCGGCTTCGCTGCCGGGGCGCGGCGACACATGCAAGAGCCCCTCCGTCCAGCCGTTGGCCGGAACCAACAGGGCGAAAGCCAAACCCGTCGCCTCGATTAAACGATTCGCCATATCACGGTCTCCTTTGCATGGGACATCACATCAATAGCGGCATTGGATGACTTCGTGGATGTCCGCAATGGTCAGTTCCACCCGGTTGCCGCGCTTCTTGAGTTGGGTGGTCCGATTCATCGCCCTCGCGCTCTTCAGACCGTCGCGGAATTCGAGGCTGGCCCGGAACATCGGGGCGTCCTCGATCAAGCCGGGCAGGACGTAGGGGCGCTCCTTGACGGGCGTGGTTTGCGGCGTGGCGTTGTAGGCGATCAGGTGGATGCGCAGGGTGCGCGTGGCCGGGTCATCGGTCACCACGGCCTCGACGTTGGCGGGCGCGTCCACTCGGACGCGCGGGCTTGGAGTCAACAGGCGCACGGCGTTGGCAAACAGTTTGCGGGCCTCGACGATGTGATGCTCGCCGGCGGTGGCGAAATCAGGCGAACAGGCGAAGGTGAGCACCACGCCTTTCCCGACGAAGTTGATGAGCACCGCTGGCCCCACGACCTGGCGTGCGCTCAGCGGCCAATCGGCATTGTATCCCGCCGGGTTGGCGAGTGAGGCGCGGTGCGAGTCAAGCAAATCACCGGTCGATGCGGCCGTGGTGGGCTCGTAAATGGTCGCCGGACCGCGGACGAGGAAAGGCCAATCCCGAGGAATGGGGTGAAGGACGGCGGACCGGTTGAGCTCGACCGAGGTCCAAGGCCAGCCACCGCGGGTCGGATCACTGACGTTGCCACGCATCCAGTTGTCCGAGCCTTCCAACCGCACTTTCACCGTCGCCCCGATCAGGCCTTCGAGCGTTGAACCCGCCAGCGGCTTGCCCATCCGATCGAACTGGCCGCTGTGGCCGGTAATCAGCAACTTGCCGCCGTCCTCGACGTAGCGGCGAAACAGGTCCACTTCGCGATCCGATAGGATGCCGGCGTTAGGCAGGCAAACGACCGGGAACTGCTTCAAATCGTCCAGGCTCAGGTTCTCATCGAACAGGAAGCCGAAGCCGAGATGCTCGTAAACGCACGCCTTGTGGGCGCCTTGCACGCTTTGGAACCACGTCGCCGGCTTCTCCCGTCCGATCCAATCACGCGAACGGGCGCTGAAGTAGATGCCCACATCGCGCACCGGGGTATGGCCGAACTGCACCCGCTTGTCCCGCGCTTCGCCGAGCAAAGCACCGATGCGATCGTAGGCCACCGGATCGAGCCAGCCGTCGTAGGCGGTTTTGTCAATCATGGTCACGAACGCGCCGTGGGCGAGCAGCGTGAACATCTCCCAGCGCATGTCGTTCAGCGGGCGGGTGGTCTGGTCGTGATACATGCGCACGCCGCGCTGGATCGCGACCTGGAACGGCTTGCCTGGGGTGGCGGCGCGATACCATGCGGCGTTGAAGCTCGCCGAGAGCGCGCCGAACGCCCACAAGCCGGCTTCGCCCGTGACGAAGTCGCCGTTGCCGGCGTGGCGGACCGGCGTCTGGCCCACTTCCCAGGAGAAGGGCGGATTGCCGTGATAGTTGAAGTCCACCGTGGCGCGCGGGTCGAGACTGCGCACGTAATCGGTGAGCATCTTCTCGAACCGGTCGCTGGTGGCGTAGCGGAACTGCAGCATGCGATCCCAATCCTCTTCCTCCCAGTTCACGCCCTTTGGCATCGGCCGGCCATATTCGGCTTGGAAGAGCTTCTGGCAATGGTCGCACCAGCAGCCGTGAGGCGGGCCAAAGCCTTGATCCACCATATCGAGGTGGAAGCCGGCGATGCCGTAAGCCATCATCTCGGCGAGCAGGGCCTTGACAGCGTTCGTGTAGGGCGTGTTGAAGCAGACCAGATGGTCAATCGGTTTGCCATTCGCCTGGCGGGCTTTCCATTCCGGGTGCTGGCGGAGTTCGTGGGCCGGATACTGAAGCTGGCAATAGGCAATGATGGGCAGGTTGAGCTTGCGGCCCTCCTCGACCGCCTCGCGCAACACGTCGCGATCGCCGAAGCTGGCCGGTTTGGGGACCAACTTCGAGTTGTGGAAGGTATAGTCGCCGTCCCGCACCCACAGCACGAGGTATTCGGCGTTCGCCGCAGCGCAGCGGCGGGCGATTTCCGCCCCGTTGAAGTTCCTCGCGTAGTCCGGCGCATGCTTGCCGCCGGCGAACTGCGCGCCCGTGGGGCCGACTTCCATGCCCACCAGGGCGCCGCTGAACCAGGGGGCTTGAGTGGTCCCGGCCCAGACTGCGGGCACGAGCAGTGACAGGAAGAGGATCATCCCGATCCGGAAGACGGAGAGGACGGTGTTGGGGAACTCAGTGATCGAGGCGGTGGTTTTCACTTCGAGGATTGAATGGAAAGTGTGCGTTGGTGGCGTCATTGCGCTGGGATCATCTTTCTCCGCCAGTCCACATGATCAGACCCGTTCGCATGAGTTGCTTGATTGGATGTTCGTCGGGCCCCTCATATTCGTCAGTTGTCGGGGGCGGGGTTGCTCCTTCCGTCTTTTTCGTCGCCATCCCTGCGAACGTCGCACCTCGAGCAGCGCAGGCTGCGGAGTTGACCTACGAGCTCCACACGCTGGGCTGGAAGGCGTTTCAGAACCACTGTGTCGCCATTGTCGGAGAGACCTGGGGCCAGACCGTGCGGAGCTTCTTCGACTCCCGGGACGGCGCATTTCACGGCACATGATGGCATGGCCGTTGACGGGGGTTCGGGGAACGAAGTAGCGTCGGGGCGAATTGTGAGCCCGACGGTCGGTTCCATGCATTGTCCCGTCACACCCAGGCGATGGCCGTGGATGGCCATCGGAGTTCTTTGTGTTGCCCTCTTCCTGAACGGTGCTGAGCCTGACGCGGAGAATTCGCCTTACGAAATCGGTGGGCCGCTGGCTGGCCTGAAGCTGCCGCCGTACAAGACGCACCACGGCGAGGCGGCGGGACATCCGGGCGACAGCTTCGGGCCCCCTCAACTCGATCTCTATCCCGGCAGTGCCGAGCAATGGCGTGCCTACTGGTTCAAGTATTGCCCGGTGCGCAGCATGTTCGACCGGCAGAGCCTGATCACGAACTGGTTTGCGCCGGCGATCCCCGGCGGTCCCAAAGCTGCGGAACGCTATGGGCAGCCCGTCTGGAAAGTGGACGCCCATGGCGATCACCAGCCCACGGGGCAATTCGAGCCGCCCACCGATGTCGTGCGCATCAAGCCGGGCGATAACATCCTGTCAGCGGATCTCGGGGAACTGCCCCAGGGCGTTTACTGCCTGCGCATCATTGCCGCCGTGCCGGCTGACATCAGCGCGGACGACTTCCGGAAGAACCTGTTCGTGGTCCTGGGCGTGAACGACAAACTCGATGGTGGCGACTCGACGTATCGCGTCCGCATCGGGTATTGCGACCAGTTCTACAGCGTGGCGGAGCTCTACTTCCATGCGGTGGAGCAGCGCCGCTTCCGGGCGACGCTTCGGATGGACCCGGCGAGCCAAGTGCCGCTGCTGGTGCGCAACGTCACCCTCGACGATGCCCTGGCTGGCGTTCAGCGGGGCGCACACAAGAAGAAGGCTAACGATCCATTTCCTGCCGAATGGATCCAGCGCATTAAGGATGCCGAAGCCAAGCGAGCGGCCGATCCAGTCGCGATGGACCAACGCCTGAAGCGCGACGCCCTGATCTGGCAGAACTATCCCCACGTCAACCGTCGATTTGCCTATCTGCTCGACTCGACGCAGGGCGGCATGCGCTTGCGTGCGCCGAATACCGTCAAAGGAATGGCTGAGCAGGCAATCGCGGAGCAATTCGGCGCGTGGGCGTTTCCCGCCCCGGCCTGGGAGTTTCCGCATTCGCGGCATCCGGAGGTGTTTCTACGCAATGAGAAGCTGAACCTCAACTACACCTTCGCCGACCTGCAAGCCGGCCGGCCGCTACCGGACCCGTTTCCGTTCAAGGATGATGGCAACGGCGTGGTGACCGGCCATCCGGACGGCGCAACCGGCACGGCATGGACCCCGATCGCCTCGGCCGTCCAGGCCTGGGTCGGACGGACACACTGCAGGGCCAACGATGCATTGCGTGTCTTTCCCCCGAATCCGGGCCAGCCGGCCGATCGCGATGCCGACACGCTCCGCGATGGGTTGATCGCGTTCCTGCGATTCACCTATGACCTGCCCACTTATGACCCGATCCAGGATCTTGGGACGATCCTCTGTCAGAAAGGCGCGTTCGGCCGCTCGCTCTATGATCGCCAGCGCGAAACCGCCGCGAGTTATTACAGTTGGTATACCGAGTACGCCAACTTCGCCGAGCTGTACGACAAGTATTACGATTTCATCCAGAGCAACCAGTCGCTGGCGGATTCGCTGCATCGCTTCCTGCCCTGGATCAAGACCCCGCAGGATGTGATCGATCTGTGCGATTCCTACCTGGTGCAGATTACCACCCGGCGGATCCTGCGCTACCACACGTATGTCTCCCCGGATGCAGCCCTGCGCATGGCCACACTCCTGGGCGAACCCCGGATCACCCAGCCCTGGATGGAGTGGATGTTCAGCCGCACCTTCGTCTATCCGCTCAAGCTCATGGGCATCCAGCACCTGATGGCCTCGGCCTATGACCACAGCGGCATCGAGTTCGGACGCAGCACCTTCTATGGCATTGGTGAGAATGCCGCCAACCTGGTGGAGGCCACCGAGAAGTACGCCGCCGCCACCGGAGATCGCACCTTCTCCATGAACGATCCGGAGCGATATCCCAAGGGCCGCGCGGCCATGTACTGGCCGCTGGCCATGTACTGCTCCGGTTGGCAGGCCCCGCGCATCGGCGATGTGACTGGGCCCGACAAGGGACCAGAATCGTTTCTGAACAACTCCGAGTCTCTTCTGCGGAAGGGATGGAACCACACGCGTGATCCGCGCTTCGCCGCTATCCTCGTCCACCTGGGCTGGACCCGGGGGTACCCGGGGGAGAGGTTGAACGAACTTCAGGCCGCCGCCGCGCAGGTCAAGCGCATGCCGTGGTTCGAGAACGAATCCCGCATGCTGCCCAACTGGGTCGGCGTTCTGGAGGGCGGCACCCAGCACAATGACATCCGGTTCCGCCGCAGCGCGATGGTCCGCGCCGGCTGGGGTTCCGGCCACCATCACGCCGATTCCCTCGACCTGCAGGTTTGTGCGTTCGGCCTGCCGATGCTGTTGGATGCCGGGCAGCGCCCCGGCTACACCGCGCCGGCCAGCGGCCACTCAGCGGTTCACAATGTCGTCACCGTGACGCCCGCCGGCCAGCCTATGCAGGCCAACCACGTGAACGCCTGGGTGCGCGGCGTCCTGCACAGCCCGGAAATGGCCTATCTCCACGCCCATTCCGGCGAACCGGTGAATCTCAACCGCGGGGCTCGCCAAGTGGCGCTGGTCAGCGTGGATGAAGGCCGCGGGGCGCAAGATCTCCCGATCGAACAACAGAAGCCCGGCATCAAGCTCGATCCCAATGTCACCCTGCCGAAGTCGTATGTCTTCGACGTGGTGCGCACGGCTGGGGCGGGCGTCCACCGGTATAACTTCCACGCCATGGTGAATGATCAGTTCGCGTGGAATGCAACGGACGTGAAGCCGGCTCCCGAAGCATTCGACGGCGCATTCAAGGCGAGCCAGGACCGGTCATTCATCGGCAAAGCTCCCGACTCCTTCCAGGCCACCTGGCGGCTGCGCCGAGAGACGGCCGACCAGGAGCCGATCTCGGGGACGGAGCAACAGCTCCTGGGCCTCAACTACGATCCTGCGTCGCCGCCCAAGTACGTCCGCCTGCAGCTTCCCGGGGTCCAGGATGCCGCGGTTCAGCGCGGCGAACTGATCACACACAATCCGCCTTGCCCGGTGGTATACCAATTCACCTGCGTCGGCATCGAGCGCAAGGTGGCCGACGTGGGCTCCTGCTTCGTTGCGCTCATCGAGCCCTATGCTGGCGAGCCATTCATCCAGTCGGCCGCGCTGCTTCCTATCGCCGGGAATTCCGAGGACGCCCGGCAAGCGGTCGCCCTGGAGGTGCAGACCACGACGGGGAACCGAGACCTCCTGCTGGCCGATGGCGCCCCCGGCGTCATCCGCCGCCTAACCGCGCCCCCAGCGCGGTTCGCGGCCGAGTATGCCTGGCAATCCGTGGACGCCCAGGGGCTTCACACCGCCGGCATGATGGCTGGCACGCTGCTGGCGACGCCGGAGGTCCGCATCCAGTGCGTGGTGCCGGAATTCGTCGGGACGATCAGCCGAGTGGATTACGCGAAGCAGCAGGTCGAGGTGGCAGGCGGGTGGCCAGCGCAGAATCGGCCGGTGGTGGCCGAGATCGGCCCGCCGGGACGGAAGGTTAGCGTCACCGTGAAATCCGCCCGTCCGATGGGAACTGGCCGCACCCTGCTGACGCTGGCCGAAGGCGCGCAGCGTCTCCTGACCCAGGCAGAGGTCCAGGAGAAGACCCACGAGGTCATGCCCGTCGCCGGTCCGTTGCCCGATCCGCTCCCGAGTGAAGAGAAGGACTGGACGATCAGCAACGCCGACGTGAGCAAAGTATGGAAGGCCGACAAGGGCGGCCGGGGCTTCCTGGTTCGCACCCCGATCACTGCGCAGGATCTCGGATCGGAAAGCGATCTGTGCGTCTGGGATTACGGTTTGGGCGACCAGGTGCGCCAGGCGAGTTCGGTCGTTCTGCGGCGGATCCAGCCCGGGGTTTATGAAATTGCCGCGAGCGCGGATGCAACGATCGAGTTGCCCGGCTCGGCGGGCGGGATCAGAACTGCCGATGGCAGCGAGACGCCGCTCCAGGCGGTCAGTGGCTGGATCGAAATCAAACTCAAGGCGGGCTCGATGGCGGAGGCGCCGGTGGTCGTGCGGGTCAAATAGCGCAAGCGCGCTGGGATCGAGACATTCCGGTCAGGTTGGCCCTGGCGCAGGCCGGCGTCCTGACGCCCGAAGTTCGGGAGCTCATGGGGTTTCAATCGGCGGTCAGCCGGAGGCAATCGCGACCCTGAGAGGATACCACCCGGAAGAAGCGCGCGTCGGTTGCACCGTCTGGAACTGGCGTGAGCGGCGGCGGCCGCTCCGCGCGCGTCGAACACCCAGGAGACCTGATTGCGGTTGTGACGGCTGCGATTCCAGACTTCGAGGCCCGGGCGGGCCGGTCGAACTCGCCGACCGCGGCGTTTTGGAGTTCGCCCTGGCGCAGCGTTTCCCACCAGAGCAGGCCGCGCTCGAAGCTGGCCACGCCCACGGGGAAGGGCTCAGACTATAACAATGACGGTGTGCCGTATTGCGCCGCTCCTATTACGAAGTTGGGTCCCCCGGAAGGCCAAACCATTTCCAAAGCTCCCGATTGAATGCTCTCATTTCGGCCGCCGTGCGAGGCGCATCTCCGCACGGGCGCAAGGTGCCGATCCTTCTGGCTCACGGAACTTCATCCAGGAGTGCGGTGCAAACGAGCATGTCCCTCCGACTCACTCCCGGGCGGTGGCTTGGAAGACCGGGAACATCGAAACGCGGAACTTGGTGCAGCCGTAGGGAACGAGCGCGATTCGCTGCGGCGACGTCGATTTCGCAATCGGTTGTGACGGCAGCGGGTTCTCGGGCGTCGGTGTCCAGTCGCAGGCGACGGCATTGACGCGCAGTTGCACCGGACCATCGAGCGGCCAGTTCCATCTGTCGGGCATCGGCTGACGTTCCACGCTGATCCCGGGGTTCTGCACGTCCAGCGCGTAGTTCCACCTGGCCGATGGATCGGGCGTGTTCTCGTCCTTGGTGTCCGGAATCGGCAACGCGAACAGCAGCGGGCCGCAGGAGACCGAAGCATACGGCGCGCCTTCAATGCTGTTCTCCGCCGGGATGGCCACGCGCGTGACACGGTGCGCGCCGTCGTAGGGCGGGCGCGAGGCGGCGTCGCGGCCCTGCTGGACGACGGGAGTCATCGGCAGGCGCAGGCGGACGGTGTCGCCGGGCTTCCAGTTCCGGTTGACCCGCACGAAGCCCTTGGCGTCGCAATTGGCGGAGACGGCGGCCCCGTTCACTTCCAGCGAAGGCGATTGGCACCAGGCAGGAATATGCAGACGGATCGGGAAGGCCGCCTCCCGCGCGGGCTGCACGGACATTTGGATGGTGTCGTCGAAGGGATAACCGGTCCGACAGGAGATCGTGACCGGCAGGCGATCGGCGACAAGCGCGTTGACTTTGCAGGGGCTGTAGCTGACCGCAGCCAGGCCGTTGTCGTGCGTGGCCATCCAGAGATGCGTGACATACCACGGCACGATGCGGTTGAGCGCGGCGGTGCAGCAGAGCGGCGAATGCGTGCGCCGGTAGGAGCCGCCGCTGGCGCGAGGACCGTGCGGGAAATCCGGCGACGCATTGGCAAAGCGATTGGGGCTTTGGAAATAGACGTGCGTTTTGAAATCGCGCGACACCGTGGCCGGCCCCGCGTTGAAGAAGGCGCGTTCCAGCCGGTCTGCCATGCGTCCGTCGCCGGTGACTTCGAGCAGGCACACCTGGCTCCAGACATAGCCCGCCACGTCACAGGTCTCGCTTCCCCGAAACGCGCCGGGGGGACCGTACCATTCGTCGGAGACCGGCACGCCGTGGGGCTGCATCGCCACGCGTTCGAGGAGATCGTGCCAGCCGACCGCCGCCTCGAGGTAGCGCGCGTTGCCGGTCCACAAGTAGCCCACGGCCCAGGGCGTGGTGCTCTCGATGAACTCGACCACGTGCGCGTTGTCGACGGCGGCGCCCGGCCACAGATCTGGGGCAGTCCGGTAACGCTTCACAACCGGCCTGAGCGCGATGTCCTCACTCTTGAACATGGCGTCCAGGGCGGCGGCGACTCCTGGATGCCCCGTCCAGCAGTAGGTGTCGAAGGCCGGCCAGGGATTCGACATGTTGCCGGTGACGGATCGCAGGCAATCCGGGTCCGAACCATAGGCTTTGACCAGCGCGTCCAGGACATGCGTGTCGCCCGACCCGGCGTAGAAACCCGTCAGCGCGCGTCCGAGCAGCCCGCTTGCCCAGAGCGGCCAGCCATCCAGCGCCGCCTCGACCGCCTTCCGGTCAGCGGGATTACTGCGGTCAAGCCACCATAGAAAAAGCAGGCCGTTGGTGTTCATGCGGTCGGCCACCGCATAGAGCCGCTTCTTCGCCTGCGCGATGAGCGTTTCGTCATGCAGGGCGTAACCCAAGCGGGCCAGACCGTCGAACCAGTAGCCGCCGCCTTCGTAAGGCCAGGCGCCCTTGTACCACAAGAGTCCTTCGCCGGTCATCGTGTGCTCGGGAGCCCAGGCCCGTCTGAACTCATCGTCGTATTCATCCATGTGGCCCGTGAATCCGTCGCGCGCAGCCAAACACCAATCGCGCAACCAGCCCGCTGGTTCCACAGCCCCGGGCGGCAACGCGAGGAATGCCGGCCGCGTCGGCGGCTCGAACGGTCGCGCGTAGTTCGGTGATTCTCGAGCGGTATCGGCCGCGTTGGCCACGCCAGCCACGGTCGCCGAGAGGACCAGCGTCGTCACGAACAGGAGACGTTGTGCATTCATTGGGTAGAGGCGGCTGTAAATCGTCGTTTCATTGCCCGGCATGGCACGGACGATAGCGAAATCGATGCGAAGGGTCAAAATGATGGTCTGATCGCTCTTCTCCAACCGGTCTGATGGGTTGAAGGTCGACGCGCATGAAGAGCCCGGATACGAAACTCCGCGATGCCTTACGGAATGTCCGGCTGGCCGTTCCTGGCTTTCAACTGTCAGCGGAGCATCCCAGGGGCAACGTGTGCGAGTTCCGCTTATGGCCGGCTCCTGCTGGCCGAAACTCCGACGGCAGAGGGCGACGCCCGCCGAGAGAAGGGGCGAGCGAAGATGGATCTGGGAGTCAATTTGAAGCACCCCGACCACGCGCACTGGAATTCGAGTCCGACTCAGGGTACGTTGGCGCTTGAATGGACCACTTTTCATCTGAGGGTGGAGCCGTGGATTCGCCGATCGGTTCTGCGCGGTTCACGACCACCCACTGGTCGGTGATTCTCGAGGCGGCGCGCCCCGAGGCCCCGGGAAGCCTGGATGCCTTCGGCCGGCTTTACCGCGATTACTGGCCTCCGTTGTACGCCTATGTCCGCCGGCGTGGATACAGCCACCACGAGGCTGAGGACCTCAACCAGGGTTTCTTTGTCTCCTTGATCGAACGAGACCGCCTGCGGGATCTCGAACGGGGCGGCGGACGGTTCCGGTCGTTTCTGCTGACGGCGCTTCAGAACTTTCTCGCCAATGAGTGGGACCGGGCCACTGCGGCCAAGCGGGGCGGCGGGCAAGCCATAGTAGCGCTGGATGCCGTGGACGCAGATTCCGGTTTCCTGACAGATCCGACACAGGCGGCGCCTGAGACTGGCTTCGAGCGGGAATGGGCCTTCACGGTGATCGAGCACGCCATGCGGGCCCTGGCGTCCGAACTT
>Ga0116149_1002279_pt1 | contig 21342 bp, 20 predicted proteins | sample AD_UKC057_MetaG_FD_89787 | JGI IMG/M metagenome (GOLD analysis project Ga0116149, IMG submission 89787) | Active sludge microbial communities of municipal wastewater-treating anaerobic digesters from USA - AD_UKC057_MetaG | ecosystem: Engineered > Bioreactor > Anaerobic > Digestate | place: USA... | reverse complement strand
TGGGCGGATTATTGGCCGGTATAACCCTCGGCGCGCTGGCAATATTCGGTTTTATTAATAATATCCTTGACATATGTTTGCCCGACATTCAATGGGTGTATGAAAAATGATCGTCATGATGTCAATCATAAACTTTTTTTGCATCAACAGGCACAAAGAAAATATCTGCATACGAGAATGGCTCCGGGTCATTTATTTTCATGACATGCTTTCTCAAAAAGGGGCGGATCATATATGTTCAACGGGCAGGAACAATATTTAAACGGACATTTGATTAAATTTTTATTAAACGCAATGTCCGTAAATATATTTCCCATGTTTTGACCGATCAGAAAGCAAGCCTGGGCGTTCCCGGAAGGGAATATCACCGCGACATTGTACCCGGCATTGCAGAGCTTCCCTTTCCGGTAAAAACAGCTCATGATATCCGCGGGCGAATTTTGAGGCGTTCCGAATCCGAAATTTTTTATCTCTTGCCCGGTGTAGGCTTTGGGATATTGCTTCCATCGATACCGTCCTCTAAACGGAACAAACGTGATGTCGATTCCCTTCTCTTTGAAATAGGATCGATATTTTTCAATTTCACTGTACAGGGGTGGATAAGCCACCACGTGCGCGCTGACGTTGAATCCTTTTTCTTTGAGGAGTGTGAAATTCTCTATATATCTTTCCAACAGGCGATGTCTTTCTAATTCTTGGATATGCAGCGACCCGCAAATTTCCAATACGTTTCGGGGATCTATTGTTTCGCTAAAGGTTTTGATGTCCGGTGATGTTAAATTGCTGAAAATAGTGATGTAGTTTTTTTCTGTGATTGCTTTGCAGGCGTCAATAAAATTCGGAACAAGAAACGGTTCGCCTCCCGTAAAACTGATTTTGAAAACCTTCTGCGACGCATCAAGCGTCCTCATGAACGCAGGAATGTTGATATCGGCGCTTCTGTCATGTGTTAATTTCGCCTTTGTTTCTCTGTACACTCGAGCAGGGCCTTTCTGGAATGACTGCGCAAGCAGCTTGCCCAGATTAGCCGTTACAATTTTTGTCGAATTTAAGAATCCCAAATCGTAGACTTTTTTAATGAGCCTGCTCGGATCGCTGGCATTACAATACGCGCAATTTAAATTACATGCATTGGTGACAGTCCAGAACAGCCAGGCATCGTACGGCGCTTCTTTTTTCTTGTTATTGTTCATAAATTTTATTGATAACGGTTCCCTGTAGCCTGAAACATAAAAAACGAGGTCCGGTCTGTCAAGATAAACTTGGCTGATCCGTGTCGGGTGGGCAAGCAGCTTTCCATTGACAAATGCGATTACATTGCTTTATGTCTTTAACATTAATAAAAAAGAACCTTAACTATGAATAAATGCGCAATCATTATCGGTGCCGGTCCCGCAGGATTAACTGCAGCGTATGAACTGGTCACCAAAACCGATGTCAAACCCGTTATTATTGAAAAAACAAACGATATTGGCGGAATTTCAAAAACGGTGGTGCACAACGGTAACCGGATGGATATCGGAGGACATCGGTTCTTTTCAAAATCGGACACGGTCATGAAGTGGTGGCGGCAAATGCTGCCGATCCAGAGCTTTGATGTAAAAGATGAAAAAAGAAAAAAACCCTTTATTCATTCAACGCCGGAACCCGATCCTGAAAAAACGGACAACGTCATGCTTGTCAGAAGCAGATTGTCCCGCATTTTTTATCTGGGGAAGTTTTTTGATTACCCGATCAAACTGAACTGGAAGACGATATCCAATCTGGGGATGATCCGCATCCTGAAAATAGGATGGGCCTATTTTTTGATTAAGATATTTCCGGTGAAAGACATCAGCTCGCTGGAAGGTTTTTTCATCAGCAGGTTCGGTAGAGAGCTTTATGAAACTTTTTTCAAGGATTACACTCAGAAAATCTGGGGGGTGCCCTGCCATGACATTGCCGCCGATTGGGGTGCCCAGAGGATTAAAGAATTGTCCATCTCCAGAACGTTGCTTCATGCGATAAAAGCAAATTTTAAAAAAGACAAATCCATTGAGCAGAAAAATACGGATACCAGTCTGATTAAGCAGTTTTTGTATCCGAAACTGGGTCCCGGGCAAATGTGGGAAACGGTTGCCCGTCTTGTGGAGGAAAAAGGCGGTGTCATGATTAAAAACGCCGAGGTGACCGACGTAAAGATGGCGGATCACAGGATTCGTGAATTGACGTATTACAATCATTCCACAAATACGAAATCCACAGTGGCGGGCGATTATTTTATTTCGACGATGCCCATTCGGGATTTGATGTCGGCGCTGGGCAGCGCTGTCCCTGCGGACGTAAAAAACGTCAGCGATGGTTTGCCTTACCGGGATTCCGTGACGGTTGGTTTGCTTTTAAATGAATTGAAGATCAAAAATGAAACAACAATTCCCACGTTAAATCATCTGGTCCCGGATAACTGGATCTATATTCAGGAACGCGATGTGAAGGTCGCGAGGATGCAAATATTCAATAATTGGTCGCCCTATCTCGTGGCCGATATCAGAAAGGTCTGGATCGGACTCGAGTACTGTTGCAACCGGGGTGATGAATTGTGGCAGAAGCCGGATTCGGATTTTATTCAGTTTGCAATCGACGAATTGCATAAAATTGCCATGATTGACAAAAATGAAGTGATTGACAGCGTGATCATTCGAACGCCCAAAACGTATCCTGCCTACTTTGGCACTTATTCGCGGTTTGGCGTGATCAGGCATTTCGTCGACAGCATAGAGAATTTATTTTTAATCGGCAGAAACGGCATGCATAAATATTACAATCAGGATCATGCCATGCTCACGGCCATGACGGCCGTCAACAACATCATTTCGGGAGAAACAGCGAAGGACAATATCTGGAACATTAATGTAGGCGAGGAATATATTGAAACGGAAAATGATTAGTCCGATAATTTCCAATATTCAAAACAGCAAAAATATTGTAAATATTTTTTTAATATTTATTGCACTGCTCCTTCTGGCGATCCTACCGATCAACAAAGTCCCTGTTCATTATCAGAATGCCGATAGTTATAATGGCGAGCTTACGGCTTATTCATTGAACTTTGTTAACAACTGGCTGAACGACGGCATCATTCGTGATAAATTTGTGACGTATTGCGATTACGCTTCGGTGGAATTTGAAAATAATCATGATCGCAATATGTATCTTTCTTATCCTCCGGGAGCATTCCTGCCGTTATATTTAATCGCCAAAGGCATCGGAGCCGGCGACGTATCGGTAGGCTTTATTAAATACTTCATCCAGGTTGAATATTATCTTTCCATCCTGTTCTTAGGGCTGCTTTTCTATGTCTGCCTGAAAATTCTCCACGTCAGATCCCGATGGGTCATGATTGTTCTGCCGGTAATATTTTCTTCATTATGGGCGTTTCTTCCCTACAACGTATACTACCTGAAAAATATCTATTTTACGGACCAGGCGGTCATATTATTGTCCATCATTTTTTTTCTCACAGAGTTTGCGTTATATGATGAATCATTAGGAGCATGGAAAAAAATCCTTCAGGGCCTTTCCTGCGCAGTGTTGTTTGCGGGCATTTTAACCGATTACTATTTCTATTGCATCGCATTCGCTGCAATTTTCTTTCGGATATTAACGGCGTTTCAGGATCATCCCCGGAAATCAATCCTGCATAAATTGTTTTCCGGTACGTGGCCGCTGATCATGAGTGCGATAGTCGCCACGGTTTTATTTATCATTCAGCTCATATGGAGTCCGAACGGCTTAAAATTGCTGGTATTAACTTTTTTGATCAGAGCCGACAGCGGAGCAGATTTCGGTGGTGTAAACGGACTGATCAATCATTTTAATATCGGCTTTTCTGTTTTTTCCATACCCGTTTTAATGATGACGGCGCTTTTTTGTTTTATATTTCCGTTTATGCGGAATAAATATGGTCCGGATAAGCAGATGCTTGTCCGCTGGTTGAGTACTATCGTTTTATCGGCTCTCTTGCACACCGTCATCCTTCGTGAGCATTCCATTATTCACGAATTTTCCATGTTAAAATATAACCTTGTTTTTGTATTTATTGTGTTTTCGTTTGTCTGCTGGATATATCTGAGCTACAGGACCCGAGAAGCCGGTGGCGTCCGGAAGGTATTGGGCCTTGCCGTGCTCATCATCCTGGGTGCGCTTCTTTTCAGTTTTAAAAATTTAAATGCTTATGGACAATTTTTCTACGCAAAAAGAATGTTTACGGACCATCATTCCATTGCTCATTTTATAAAAGCCAATACGAATTATTTTGATGTTGTGTATTCACCTGATTATGAAATTTACTGGAATCAGCCCCAGGATCTGGCCATATCTCAAAAGAGAGTTTATAAAATTTCAAGCCTTGAAGAAATTCCTCATGATCGTTTGCCGGATGGCGCGATGATCAATATTCTCGTGGACAGGGATACTGTCATGAAAGAGGCCTGGAAAAAACTTGTGGGGCAAAAAAATATTTTTACTGCATCGGATAATCTTTATTTGTTCAAAATTCCTAAAAATATATTCCCTTCTGTCGTGAACTGAAAAACAGGAAAGCCTTGCCGGGTTAAAATAATTATTTTTCATACCGGGGTTTATTTTTCTTCCGGTGCGTTTTGTGTTGCGGATGAGCTTTCGGCTGTTTTTTCCCACGACGGACAACTTTGTCCGCATTCAATTTTGTTACATACTCTTTGGAAGCAAGATATTTATCCGCGAAGGAAACAATAAAGGACTCCTTGAATTTTGGCGGCACCAGTGTCAGCGGCCACATGTGTTTGACGACAATATCCTTTTCGATGTCATTCAATGAAAAATGCTTTGTCGCATTTTGCAGGGCTATCTTCGGATGTTCGATGCCGTGGAATTTGTCCTCGGGAAGATCGGGAACGTCATGATTCCGCCAGTCATACAGAAAGAAATCATGAAGCAGAGCGCCGCGGGCGGTCGAGTGATAATCAAGCTTCAAAAACTTGCTCGCTCTGTAGGAGAAATAAGAAACAGACATGACATGTTCGTAAATCGAAGAAGTATGATGATGGTGCTCTTTAAGCTTCAGAAATTCTTCGTGCTCGTAAATATCTTTAATGATTTCATAAAATTCATCTTCAAAGGGTTTGCGTCCTTCGATATTCTGCCTGATTTTGCTCATAATGGACTTTAAAAATGAATTAATCCTGCCTTTGATTTCTTTGTCAATATTGCTGTCAATGTACTTGCTCAAATGGGGGAACGCAGTGCGGAGTCGTCTTAAAGAATTGAATATCTTCTCAATTTCCGCATTGCTCAAATTGAAATATTCGGCATAGAGATAGGCGATCTTCTTTCTGAACGCGGTAATCGAGATCACGGAGAATATGAAATCGGTCAGGCCGTAAATGACAAGGATGGCGGAAATAATATTTGCGGACGATTTATCCGGAAGCTGCGCATATCGTAAAACCAGCGGATGAATGAATGTGACGAATGCCGTCGCCATAATGGTCCACAATACCGAAAACAGAAGACAAACTCTGCCGTGAAGATTAAATTTGTTGCTGGAATAATCCCATAATTTCAGCTTAAATATTTTTTCAAACAGAAATCCGGTGCCGTATTCAATGGTCGTTAAAATGATGCCGTAGACGACCAGCTTCACGGGTAACGGCCAGTTGTGGATTATGAAATCCAGCAAAATAATAAAGGCGGCGCCGAATCCGTAAATCGGTATGAATGGCCCGTATAAAAAGCCGGCATTAATGAGTTGACGCTGTGTGAATGAACGGTAGACGACTTCTATAATCCACCCCATGAACGAGTAAGCGGCAAAAAGAATAATGATCTGGGGTATGGTTATATTATCTAATATCATCAGGTGTCTTCATCACATTGTCGGAGTTTTGTAAGATAGTTGCTGAAAATTTATAATATTCGCCATTCGCTGTCAATTAATCTCTGTTGTGACGATCCTTCAAAGCAAAAAACGGCGCGTGGTTGGACGTGAAATATTCCGGCGTGCGCCTGACGATGGGAGCGATGGCCGGATGCCTTTTAAACGTTTTTTCCAGAAAAATGCGCACGGCGGGTCTGTGCCAGCCGAGAGGGTGTTTGAAATTCCTGTAAAGAGATAAATCGCCGTCATAAAAATCGCGTGTGGCCAGACGTTGCGCCTCGATACTTCGTGCCGGTAGATTGAAAATTGCCAGATTCAAAAAATCAATGCAATCATGATGGCTGACTACGAAGTCCATGGTTTTTAATGCGCTGTTTTCATGCTCCGGCGGCGTACCGAACAGAAAATAGCAGTACGCGGCAATACCTGTCTTTTTTAAAGTTTTTAAAACTAAAGAAGCCGTCGATAGTTTAATGCCCTTATGGAGTTGGTCGAGAACATCCTGATGGCCGGATTCAATGCCAAGCTTAAGCATGACGCAGCCGCTTTGTTTCAAGGATAAGCAAAAGTCTTCATCAGCCAAATGCTCAGTTATCCGGGCAAAACCATACCAGGGCGCCCCGGGCGGATGTTGCGTCAGCGCCTTCAACAGCGATGGAGAAATGGAACTGTCCAGGAAATGAATCAACGTCGGATTTTCCTGTCGGGTCAGTTTATGCAAATCGTTCCTGACGTGAGAGATGTCCGAAGGGAGATAGGCGTTGCCCTCCGCCTTTTCCGGGCAAAAGGCGCATTGATGCCAGTAGCAGCCGCGCGCGCTGCTGTAGGGGAGAACTTTGCCGGGCGAAAGGTATTCGTCCCAGGGGAAACCATAATAATCCGGCGATGAACAAAGATATCTGTTGCTGATATTGAAAATTTCCAGCAATCTCCGTTCTCCGGCGCCTTCAACGATTTCATCAACGAGAGAGCCGAAGATATCTTTCCGGACCCCGCTTTTCATCCAGGAGGTGATTAAAGAACCGCCCGCGATAATTTTCTGTCGCGGATTCATTTGTCTGATAAAACCGATCATGGCAAAAGCGCAAAGCGCCTGACTCAAGTAATTGATGGAAAAACCGATAAAATCGGGATTGTCATTGAGCGCTTGCGTAAGGCGCTTTTGGAAATAAGGATAAAAAGGATTTCGTCGAGGTATTTGCGCTGCCGCCAGTAAATCGGCGCTTTTTACCGGAGAAAGAATGGGGTCCTGATAATCGGCCAGCGACAGATTCACCTTCGCTGTGCGGCCCGCCACATTCAAAATGCGGTTGATATCTTTTACAGCCCTCTGATAACGGCTTTTGCTTTGATAGGCGGCGATAGTTTTTACCGCGGCCAGGTTTTGTTCCAGATTTTTTTCGGCACGTTTTGTCCAGGTATCGGTTGATGTTTTTCCCGGGGAGGCATTCTTGAGCAGAAAAAGCATTCCCTCCAGATTGGCGTCAATGACTTCGTGCGGAATGTGGTTTTCAGTCAGGCACGCGGATAATCTTGCAATACCGGCCGGCGGCTCCGAGCTTTTGGCAACCGGCGGGTGGATTAAAATGATGTGTGTGGGCATGCTGCTGTCCGTTTTTCCCAAAAGGAATTTTACGGTTTCCTTAATATTTAATCTTCCCTTAAGCAAGGCTGATTTTAATGAGACCCAAATTTTAATGAAACTCAGATATTACAAACGAAGTGCGGTAATATCTGTAAGTCGAATTATCCCCGAGGCGAATAACCTAAATACCCAAAGGGCACCATGGGGTCACTATAGGCTGAGCGGGATAATTGCGGGCCTAATTCCCCGCCCCTTGAGGCGCAAGTTTCTTTGGATACCCCGCTGATTGCGGCATCCCTTTGAGCTTGACAGTCATGACGCTTTACGCAATAGTGCGCTTGAATTTCAAAAACAAATTGTTATGTTTCGAATGTGTATTTTAAATTTCAGGATTGCAGCGATTAACCGGTAATTTGTGAAAACAAAGTTGAATTATATATTTAAAAGGATATTGGTTCCGGCTATTGCCCTGCTTATGCTGTTAACGGCGGCAGCGGCATTTGCGGCAGAAAAATATCCGGCGCATCGTGGAACCGCGGTCAATGATTTTGCCGGCGTTATTGATGCTGAGAGCGCCGCAAAAATGGAAGGGCTGGCGCGGGAAGTGTTGCAGAAGACAGGCGCGGCGGTGGTGGTGGCAACCGTGCCTTCCATCGGCGAAAATGGAGATTACAACATGTACGCCAACGGACTTTATCAGGCGTGGGGGATCGGCAAGAAAGGCGAAGATAAAGGCGTATTGATTTTTCTGACGGTCAAGGAAAGAAAAATCCGCATCGAAACCGGCTATGGCGTGGAGGGAATTCTGCCGGACGGGCGGGTCGGCGAAATCCTTGATCAGTATGTTGTCCCGTTTCTCAAAGAAGGCCATTACGGCAAAGGCCTGTATAATGCGATGTATGCATGCAGCGCCTACATTGCCAAAGACGCCAATGTTCAAATCACCGGGGCGTCCCTCCCTTACAGCACGCCAGCGAAATTGAATAAAAGAAAAATCGGCCTGCTGGAAATAATTATTTTTTTCATTGTTGCCGCAATCCTTTTGGGAACCAGAACAGGACGTGAAACTCTCTTGCCCCTCCTGATTTATGTACTGTTAAGTGGCGGGCGCGGAGGCGGCGGCGGAGGGTTCGGCGGCGGTTTCGGAGGGTTCGGTGGCGGCATGAGCGGCGGCGGCGGCGCCGGACGAAGTTTTTAAATCACTATTTAGAGGATATTTGAGATGACAAGAATACCGGATAAACCACAAGACATTTTTATTGCTTTAACTGAAGACTATAAAAAAGCCTTCGGCAATGATTTGGTCTCTCTGATCGTTTACGGGAGCGCCGCTGCCGGTTATTATGTCAAAGGCAAATCGGATATCAATCTGCTTGTTATCTTGACAGCGGAAGGCATGGAGAGGCTTGAAGATTCTCTGCCCGTCGTGAAAAACTGGAGAAAACGCAGCGTCGCGGTTCCCTGGGTGATGACCAGGGAATTTATTTGGAAGTCGCTGGATTGCTACCCGATCGAATTCCTGAATTTGCAGGTCAACCACATATTAATTCATGGCGAAGATGTTCTGGCGCCCTTGCAGTTCAAGCCGCAGGATCTGCGTCTGCAGATTGAAAAGGAACTCAAAGGGAAACTGATGCTGCTGCGGGAAGGTTATCTGGAAACGGAAGGGAGTTCGCGACAGATCAGACAGTTGATCAGCCGCTCTCTGACGGCGTTTGTTTCCATCTTCAACGCCCTGATTTATTTGAAGCAGGCTGCCGTACCGCATCAAAGACGCGAGACCATCAGAGAGATGGCCAAACTTTATACTGTTGACTCCACCGTGTTCTTAACCTGCGCCGACATTAAAGAAGGCGTGGACAAACTCTCCGGGGGAGAGGTTACTGGAGTTTTTAAGAAATATCTCAGGGAAGTAGAAAATATTTGTAACATCGTTGATGCTTTATTGTGAGACTCAAATTTTAATGAAACTCAGATATTACAAACGCAGTGTGGTAATATCTGTAAGTTGAATTATCCCGCAAGCGAAGCTTAGCGGGGCAAAAGCAATCCCGCGCAGCGGAGGGTATATACCCCGCAGCTTGCTGCGGAATTAAAGCCCAAGGCGTACCTTGGGGTAACACCCGTGATCATTATAAATTTAATATTATAAACAGGAGGTAAAACATGGATTCCAAAAAGAAAATAATCATCGTCATTCTGGTTGTTATAGCGCTTCTGGTTGTCAGTCTTTATTCTTTTTTTGCGGGCAACTACAACAACTTTGTGAGGCTGGATCAGGCCGTTAAAAGTTCCTGGGCGCAGGTGGAAAATCAATTGCAGCGGCGCTATGATTTGATTCCCAATCTGGTGGAAACGGTCAAGGGGTATGCCAAGCAGGAAAAGGATGTTATGATTGAAGTAACCAACGCCCGGGCCAGAGTAGGCGGTGCGACATCCGTGCCCGATAAGATTGCCGCCAATAACGAACTGTCCGGAGCGCTGAGCCGATTGCTGCTGGTGGTGGAAAGATACCCCGATCTGAAATCCAATCAGAACTTTCTGCACCTGCAGGATGAACTGGCCGGCACGGAGAACAGGATTGCCGTGGAAAGGATGCGATACAACGAAGCGGTTAAAATATTTAATCAGACCATAAAATCATTCCCGGCCAACCTGCTTGCCGGCATGTTCGGTTTCCGGGAAGCTGCGTTCTTTGATGCGCCCAAAGAAGCCAAAACAGCGCCCAAGGTTCAGTTTTAGCTACTCACATTTTTATAAATCATAGAAGCCCCCGAACATCGCAGAAAATGTTCAGGGGCTTTTTTTATTCCTAATAGTTATAGTTGTTATCATCCTATTACTATTATGAATTTGTTATTAAGCATTTCGTCTGCTAGCGTTTTACTCGTTTTAAAACAAGTAATATGAAGGTCATTAGAGAACATCAGTAATGAATCAAGAGCGCTGTCTGGTCACTTTTGTTAAATACCCCGAAAAAGGCAAGGTTAAATCAAGATTGGTTCTTGGCGATGACGGTCATGTGGCTGATCTCTATCATTGTTTTATTGAAGACCTGCTCGAGAGAGTCTCTTCAGATGATTACGGGTTTTTCATTGCTTTTGATCCGCCGGAGAAAGAAAAAGATTTTGCAGAGCTTTTCGGTAAGGATTTTTATTATATACCTCAAACCGGAGCCGATTTGGGAACGCGGATGCACAATGCTTTTACCGTCTGCTTTGCAGAAGGTTTTCGATCGGTGGTGCTTATCGGCAGCGATAGTCCTGACCTTCCACGCGAAATTATTAATGAAGCTTTTGAATCGCTCAAAAGTTGTCACGCCGTTATCGGGCCAACGTATGACGGCGGATATTATCTGATCGGCTTTTCGAAAGATTCATTATCCGAGATCTTTTTTGAAAACATGGCTTGGAGCACGGACAGCGTTTATGCGGAAACGATCAGAAGGTTCGATCAGGAAGGGTTGTCTTTTCATGTTCTGCCTCCATGGAGGGATATTGACACCGTGGATGACGTCCGGGCTCTGCTGAAAGATTGTGAAAGTTCTGATTTCAACCGGTCGAGAACGGTCATATTTTTGAAGGAAAACGGTTTTACGGCGGTTGGTCAATGAGAAAGAAAATTTCCATCATTATTCCCGTCCTGAATGAAAGCGGGGACATCAACAACACCATTGAGCACCTAAATGGTTTGATAACGTCAACAAATGTGCCCGCTGAAATCATTGTTGTCGATGGCGACCCTCAGGGGAAAACAATAGCGGTCCTCAGAGACAAGAACACCATTACAACAACAAGTAAAACCGGACGGGCGAGCCAAATGAATAAAGGCGCTGCTCTCGCCACAGGAAAAATATTTTTGTTTCTGCATGCCGATACGCGTTTGCCCGATGAAGGTTTAAATTTGATTATTGACTCCTGTGACGGGAAAACCGCAAAAGCCGGAGCGTTTGATTTAAGTATTGCCTCGGAAAGAAAAGTTTTTCGTTTGATTGAAACAATGGCCAATGTCCGGTCGCATCTGACCGGAATCCCTTACGGAGATCAGGGCCTGTTCTTTCATGCCGATTATTTCAGGGCGCTGGGCGGTTTTGCCGACATTCCCATTATGGAAGATGTGGAAATCATGCGTCGCATGAAAAAAAGAGAAGACAAAATCGTCTTTCTTAAAGACACCGTTCAGACATCGCCGCGTCGCTGGCAGAAAGAAGGCGTCTGGAAATGCACGCTTCGCAACTGGTCATTGGTATCCTTGTTTGTCGCCGGCGTGAAACCTCAGAAGTTGGCAAAATTTTACCGGATACATGAAGCAGGGTAAACAGCATAAATTAACAGGAGAATAAATTGGCTGAACAAAATTCTTTAAAAAATAAATATTCCCCGGGTAGTGGAAATATTTTCCGTCAGATTCTGGCTAATCCCTGGCTTGAGCGGATTGTTCGTTTTGCCCTGGCTGCCGTTTTCATCTACGGAGGCGTGATTAAATTATTTGCTCCCAAGCCTTTTGCCGCGACGATTTCCACCTACCATATTGTCCCGGAACCACTTCTGCCGGTTGTGGCGATAGGCCTGCCGTTAATCGAAACAACTGCCGGACTGGCTCTGCTTTTTGGCCGAATATGGGGGCTGCATCTAATAACCGGGCTTTTGGCGATGTTTGTCTTTGTGCTGGGATATGGAATCCTGACAGATTTGAATGTTGATTGCGGCTGCTTCGGCGCCGAAGAACTGGACAAGCGCGCCGGTCTGCGTGCGGCATTTTATCGTGATCTCGTGCTGATCGGTTTGGTTGTTCCTTATCTTTATATCTACAGATGGATCAGAAAAAAGCCGGAGACGATCAACAAAATTATAAAGCAATAATGATTATGAAATGAGTGTTTGATTTCCAGCGGGAATCTAATTTTTTAAATAACTAAAAGAAAAGGAGAAGAAAAATGAAAGTAAAGAAAAGTTTGATGAGTGTTTTAATGGCGGTTTTGTTTGTTTTCAGCGTGGCCGGTGTGGCGATGGCTGCCTGGGGAACGGCTGAGCTGGATACGGAAAAGATTGCGGTGACCTTAGTGGCGGAAGTGGAAAGAGGCGGCTATAAAATTGTTGCCACGCAGGAACTGAAGAAATGGATTGATGAAAAGAAACCCATGCTCATTGTGGATACCATGCCCTTTGAAGCCAGCTATAAGAAACAGCATGTTCCCGGTGCAGTCCAGATGGAATTCCCCATTCCCGAAATGACATCCATTGATGACAAAACAAAAGACGCCCTGATAAAACTTCTGGGCCCCGACAAGGATCGTTTGATTGTTTTCTATTGCGGTTTCACAAAATGCACTCGCAGCCACAACGGTGCTATGTGGGCCAAGAAATTAGGTTATAAGAATGTTTATCGCCATCCAGGCGGAATCAAGGGTTGGGTCGAAGCGGAATATCCGGTTGCAGAGGTAAAATAATTGTCTGATTTCAGCAAAGATTGTACGGATTGCGGAGCTTGTGTCGATGCCTGTCCGTTTATGAAAGAATATGGGACACCCCGGAAGATTGCTGAGGAAAAACCGGAAAAGGTTTTCTTTTGCACATCCTGCCGTCGCTGCGAGGCGTCGTGTCCGTTGGATCTTTCACCGGCGGTATTTTTCTTAGAAGCAAAAGAAAAACTGATTCGTGAGAATCAGATGCCCATCGAGGTACAGAAGTCAATAAACGGCGCCAGAGCGTTTGCCAAAGCCGGACACGGATTCCCATTTTCTTTTTATGCAAAAACAGAAACAGTCTTCTGGCCGGGATGCGGGCTTGCCGCAAACCGGCCGGGGCTGATCCTTAAAGTGAAAGGCATCTTAAGCAAGCATTTGCATCAGAAAGTCGGACTGGTTCTGGACTGCTGTTATGATCCGGTGTTTGGTCTCGGCGATACACAGACAACCTTTGTCGTTTTAAAAGAAATTAATAAGCGCCTGCGTGATTCAGGCGTCAAAAAAGTAATCACAGGCTGCCTGAATTGTCATAAGCTTCTCTCGGAGCATCTTCAGGATATGGACGTTGTCTTTATCCTGGAGGTGCTTCCTGTGGAAGTATTTCAGAAGCAAAATAATGAAGCTATTTATCTTCATCATCCCTGTCCATCCTGGCGATGGAAAAAGATTCCTGCCGCGGCTGAAAGAGCAGTCAATCATATTTATCCGGCAAACCCATCTGATAACGGCATAGAAAAATCAGAATCCCTTTGTTGCGGTCTTGGCGGGGGACTGAATTCAGTTTCTCCGGAGATGGCCGATTGTTTTCTGGACAATATAATACAGGAAGTAAATGATAAAACGGTGATAACGTATTGCGCGGGTTGTCAGAATCGTTTTTTGCAGCGGGGTATAAAAACGGTTCATTTGCTAGAATGTCTGCCAAAAGCTGCACCTCGTCAAACGGTTCCTTCTCCGGTCAGACAATGGATTAACCGTTTGGCTTTGGCAACTTCCGCAAGAATAATGACACCGAAATTTATTATAATGTTTGCAATAGCTTTGCTCATCGCCGGCGGTGTTTATTTAAACCAGCAGGGGATTTTTTCAGCAGACGTATTAAAGAATCTCCTGGAGCGCCATCCGGTAGCGGCGCCTGTTATTTTTCTTTTTATCTACGCCATTGCGCCGGCGCTCTTTCTGCCCAGCATTCCCATCACGCTGGCTGCCGGTTTTTTCTGGGGGCCGGTCTGGGGGGTAGTTTTCTCGATTACCGGAGCGACGATCGGGGCCTGCTTGCCCTTTTTTCTGTCGCGCTACCTATTGCAGGATTTTATCAGGTCAAAAATTTCTACCGAACGCTGGCAGTGGCTTCAGGATAAAGTCAATCAGCATGGCTGGAAGGCCGTGGCTTTTACGCGCCTGATTCCTGTGTTCCCCTTCAATCTGCTCAATTATCTGTTTGGTTTGACTCCCATAGCTTTTATACACTATTTGTGGAGCACGTTTGTATTTATGCTGCCGGCGTGCATCGCGTTTGTGGCTTTCGGCAGTTCGCTCAGTGAATTGATCATGCGCGGAAATGTTAAAGGTGTCATCATCGGCATCGTCATTGCGGCCGTTGCTTTTCTGATACCTGTTTTGTTGCGTCCTTTTTTCCGCAAGATCGGGGAAAATAAAGACACTAATATAACGCCATAAGAATCATGATAGGGAATAAAAGAATACTCATGATACATAAGACGGTTTTACTATTATTAACATTTTTCATTGTTACGGGAGCGATAACGGCGCTGGCCGAATCAAATGTTCTCTTCCGTATCAATTTTGACAGCTTGACCGATTGGGAACCCCTCACTTTTCCGAAGATCAAGGCGCATTCAAAATACACGCTGGTCTCAGAAGGAAACAAGTCGATCCTCAAGGCTGAAAGCCGGGCTTCCGCTTCGGCTATTGTTTATCGCCGCACTTTTAATATTTATGAAAATCCTCGATTGCATTGGCGCTGGAAGGTGACAAAACTGTCCGATCGCGGCAACCCCAAAGAAAAAGCGGGAGACGATTATCCCATCCGCGTTTATGTCATGTTTCAATATGATCCTGACCGTGCCTCTCTAGGAGAAAGTTTGATTTATAAAGCCACGAAAGCCCTCTACGGCAAGTACCCGCCGCACAGCACGCTCAATTATGTCTGGACGGGGGCAAACATTTCTGAACGATTTATCGCCAGTCCATACACGGGCAAAGCGTACATGGTGGTGCTGGAGAGAGGAAAAGAAAAAGTTGGCCAATGGGTGGAAGAATCGGTCAACGTTCTGGAAGATTATCGCAAAGCCTTTGGCAAAGAGCCTCCGGCCACGGCGGGAATCGCCGTCATGAGCGATTCAGATAACACCAAAACCAGCGCGGAAGCCTATCTGGATTTCATTGAAGTGGAAAAAAGCAAATAAATTGTGGAGTAAAAAAATGCGTATCAATGATTTTATAAAAAAATCTCGGGATGGCGGCAAATTTACCAAAGATGAATTACTGGAAATGCTGGGTTATCCTGCTGACAGCGATGTCACCTACCGGATGATGGCGGAAGCAAAACGTATTTCCCGGGAACTAACCGGCGACAGGGCGGAAATACACGCGCAGTTTTCCTTGAATCTGGAACCCTGCGCCTGCAACTGTCTGTTTTGTTCTTTTGCCAAAGCGAATGGGATTTTCAAACAGAAAGCCAGAATAACTCAGGAAGAGGCCGTGGCATCCGCCCAGCAACTGGAAGAAGAAGGCGCCAATGCGGTTTTTATCATGACCACGGCGCAATACCCCTTTGGCAAGTTTATTGAAATTTCCCAAGAGGTGAAAAATAATCTTAAACCCGAAACCACGCTGATCGCCAATGTCGGCGATCAATCGCTGAGCAATGCAATCAAAATAAAAGATGCCGGCTTTGACGGAGTTTACCATGCCCTCCGGCTGCGGGAAGGCATCGATACCGCCATCGATCCGGAACGCCGCAGAGAAAGCATCCGTCATTTTCAGGAAGCCGGGTTAAGGGTTGGAACCTGCGTGGAGCCCGTGGGCCCTGAACATTCCAATGAAGAAATCGCGGAGTTGATTCTGTATACGGCAACTCTGAATCCCGCATACAGCGGTGCCGCACGGCGGATCAGCATTCCTGGAACGGACCTGGCCAGAAAAGGAATGATCAGCGAACTGCGAATGTCCCAGATTGTGGCGGTGACACGATTGGCGATGCCGGAAACGGTATTAGGAAACTGCACGCATGAGCCCTGCACTCTGGGGGCCGCCGCCGGCGCGAATCTTTTCTGGGCGGAGATCGGCGCAAATCCCAGGGATACACAAAAGAAAACGGAACAAGGACGAGGGCATACCGTTGAGCACTGTCGTACCCTGTTTCAGGAAAGCGGCTGCGGCCTGCTGGAAGGGCCGTCGCGCTTTTATGCAGCCTAGCGCTTTTTTCAGGAGAATTCCGAATGAATCGCGGTGTATTTCCGCTGACGAGGTGGTATCATACAACAATCAAGACGGGAATGATGTTAGCTGATGTTGTATGATATTGAACAATCAATATCATAAAAGAGAAGGAGGAAGCCATGAAGTACGGTGCAAGAAATCAGTTAATTGGAAAAGTGGAAAGCATTAAGAAGAGCGCGGTGATGTGCGAAGTGAAAGTCAAAACCGGAGGCGGTGATTTCATGGAATCCGTGATGACAACGAATTCTCTGAAAGAGTTGGGCATCAAAAAGGGAGATAAGGTTAAGATTGTAGTCAAGGCAGTCAATGTGCTGCTGGTGAAAGAATAGCATTTCAATTAAGTATGTAATCTATTTCAATTGCGCCGTAATGGATAAGAATGCATTGTTTAATCTAAGCTCATTGCGGCGGAAACATTATTATAGCCCTTCAGTATAACTTCCTCTTTGTTATTCCTTTTAGTGATTTGACTTATTCATTTTGGTCATATATACACCCGGCAGCTGGATGATGCTTATCCAATGGAAGGAGAATATATGACTGAAAATTTAGCAAACAAAGAATGGGAACCGAAGATTGCGGCCATCGTCTGCAACTGGTGCACTTACGCGGGAGCTGATCTGGCCGGTATCAGTAGAATTCAGTATCCACCGAATGTGCGCATTATCCGCGTTCCCTGCACGGGAAGAATCAATCCTTTTTATATCGTCAAAGCCCTTCAGGAAGGCGCCGACGGTGTCCTGGTCTCCGGTTGTCATCCGGGCGAATGCCATTATATATCGGGGAATTTAGTTGCGCGGCGCAAGTTCGCGACGTTAAAAAGTTTCCTGAATTATATCGGTGTGGAAGGTGACCGCACCATGTTTACCTGGGTGTCGGCTTCCGAAGGCGACCGTTTTGCCCAGGTCATCAGGGGCGTCACGGCCAAGGTGAAGGCGCTGGGGCCGGCGAACAAGCTGGTAAAGAAAAATATAAAGCATGAACCATAGATTAAATGGATTCGCTCATTAAGGGGATCATCAGGAGGGTAATAAATGCTGACGGTTACGGACAAGGCATCAGAAGTCATCAAGGATTTCTTAAAGGATAAAAAACCGGGGGTGTCCATCCGCGTGTTTTTGAACATGGGGTGTTCCGGCCCCTCTCTCGGGATGGCGTTGGATGAAAACAGGCGTGAAGCGGATGAAGTGATTTCGGTAGACTTAACAACGTTTGTCATTGAAAAAGACCTTTTAAACCGGGTCAAACCGATCAATATCGACTTCATTACAACACCTCAGGGCGCGGGTTTCAAGTTGACATCCAGTTTGCCCGAAGGCCAGGGGTGCGGTTCCTGCAGTTGTCATTAAATTTTCGGGGGAGACACGATTTTCCTTTTTTTCGTATCATGACGAAAAACAAACCGATCACAAATAAGTTCGCCGGCAGCGGCAAATTGCCGGCTGGAGAAAAACCTACCGGGGCAATTTTATGCCTGAATGTGGATATTGAAAGATATTTTGAACACATTGAACTTGATTCAGACTATTTAAAGATTCTCCTCTTTAAAACGATCTTGAGGATTGTTCATTCCGGCTTTCGACAGGATTTATCATTTGGATCGGTTGTTGAAGGCAATACTTTTTCCGGAGGATCTGCGGAAGTCACCAACAATCACTGTATTCGAATAAATTCTAACCGATTGAAAAAATATCAAGAGACAGTTGCGATGGCTGTCATTGCTCATGAACTTGCCCATGATCATCTTAAGCATTTCAAGAATTGGAAAAACAATTTAGATAATGAACACAAAGCCGACAATCTGGCCAGGGAATGGGGGTTCGATATTGACCTGTTTCGCAGGATATGCGGCCCCCCTGGCATCAATGGCCGGTTACTGCAAATAGCCATCATCAATAAAACATGCCGTCACGGTATGTCGCAATCGATATAGATGAAAAAGGAAAAAGGTAATGTCCGTTTTATTTAAAAACTGTCGCACATGAGCTATCGGCGAGGGACCTGTATGGTTCCGAACAGATAGCCCTGCCGCTTCTTTCCCCCCGCAGACCAACTAGCTTCCAGCCTGTCCTGCCGCGGAAAGACGGCAATGAACAGGAAGGGGGCCACGTTTGGTTGTCAAAATCCAAACCAATATTTCAAACAAATAGATCATTACGCAATAAATCTTATCCTCGTGAATATGATGTTGCAGGAGAAGAGTTTCTATTGGCCTGGAATGCGCTGATTTAACTTTAGGCATAATGAATAAATATTATTTTAACTAATTGATAGGAGAGATGAACATGAGTGATACATTTTTATTAAATGGAAAAGAGACGCCTTTTCAACAGGGGCAGATGATTCTGGATGCGGCAAAAGACGCAGGAATTGAAATTCCCACGCTTTGCCATCTGAAAGGAACCACGCCAACCGGCGCGTGCCGCGTTTGTTGTGTCGAAGTCAAGGGGGCACGCGCGCTTCAGGCGGCCTGTTCCACACCGGTATCAGCGGGTATGGAAGTATCCACCAATAGCGAGCCGGTTCTTCGGGCAAGAAAATTAAATGTTGAGTTGCTGCTTTCCAGCGGAAAACATAATTGCATGACCTGCGAAGCCAACGGGAACTGCCGCCTGCAGGATCTGGCCTATTTCTATAAAATTACCGGTTTACGATTTGAAGAAAAAGCCATAACGGACATTCCGCCGACAGATGATCAAAATTCCTTTATCGTTCGCGATTTCAGTAAATGCATTCTTTGCGGACGCTGTGTTCAGGCCTGTAATGAGGTCGTAGTCAATCGCGCCATCACGCAGGGTTATCGCGGCAAGGACAGCAAGATTGTCACCGGCGGCGACCTGCCTTATGACGCTGACGACAGCGAATGCGTTTTTTGCGGACAGTGCGTGCAGGTTTGCCCGGTTGGCGCCCTGATCGAGAAAAAATGCAAGGGGCTGGGACGAACCTGGGAACTCAAACAAGTCCGCACAACGTGCCCTTACTGTGGCGTCGGCTGTCAGCAGATGCTTCATGTGAAGGGTGAGCAGATCGTGAAAATTACCGCGGCGGAAGACGGCGCGCCGAATTACGGAAAATTATGCGTCAAGGGCCGCTTCGCCTACGATTTCATTTACTCGAAAGACAGACTCACCACGCCGCTGATTCGTGAGAAAAACGGCGATTTCCGCAAGGCCTCCTGGGATGAGGCCCTCGATCTGGTGGCCGCAAAATTTAAAGAGATCATTGCCCAGCATGGGCCGGATTCCGTTGCCGGCATCAGTTGCGCACGGAGCATTAATGAAGATTCCTACAACATGCAAAAGCTGTTCAGGGCCGTTTTTCAGACCAATAACATTGACCACTGCGCCCGTGTTTGCCATGCGCCGACCGTCGCCGGTTTGGCCGCGTCCTTCGGATCCGGAGCAGGCACCAACTCCATTGCCGAGTATAAAGACGCCAAGATGTTCTTCTGCATCGGAACCAACATGACGGAAGCTCATCCCGTGGCCTCTTACTATGTCAAGCAGGCAAAATTAAAGGGCGCAAAGCTCATTGTGGCCGATCCCCGCTGCAATGAACTGGCAAAAATGTCCGATATTTTCGCCCAGATCAAGGTCGGTTCCGACGTGGCGTTCCTCAACGGCATCATGAATGTTCTGATTAATGAAGATTTGTATGACAAAAAATTTGTGGCGGAGAACTGCACGGGCTTCGATGAACTCAAAAAGGCGGTCATGAAATATCCGCCCAAAAAAGCAGCCGAAATCAGCGGTGTACCCGCCGAACAAATAATTCAAATCGCTCATGAAATGGCCGCCACCAGGCCGTCGATGCTGATTTATACGCTGGGGATAACAGAGCATTCCTGCGGAACCAACAACGTTATGTCCTGCGCCAATCTCCAGATGCTCCTGGGCAACATGGGCGTTGAATTCGGCGGCGTCAATCCGCTGCGGGGTCAGAACAATGTGCAGGGCGCTTGCGATATGGGCGCATTGCCGGTTGTTTTCCCGGGCTATCAGAACGTGACCGTACCCGAAAACAGGGAAAAGTTTATGAAAGCCTGGAAAGTTCAGTCGCTTCCCGACAAGCCGGGATTGATGATCAACGCCATGATCGAAGGATTACTGACGAAAAAAGTACGGGCGCTTTGGGTCTTCGGAGAAAATCTGGCCAATGCCGAACCCAATATCGGTCACACTGAAAAATGCCTGAGCGTGGCAGAGTTTCTGGTCGTTCAGGATATTTTTCCCAACGAAACAACAAAATTTGCCCATGTGATTCTTCCTTCCGCGTCCTGGTGCGAAGACGAGGGAACCTTTACCAGTCTGGAACGGCGCGTCAGCATGGTGCGGACGATCAAAACACCGCCCGGCATTGCCAAACCCAACTGGTGGATCTTCAAGGAACTGGCAAGAAAAATGGGGCATGACTGGACATCAAACAGCGGTCGTGACATTTGCGACAAGGAACCGGCGATGCTGTGTCCGATGTTCAAAGGGATACTGTTTGACCGCATTGAGAAGGATGGATTGCAATGGCCATGTCCCAGCGTGACGCATCCCGGCACACCGATTGTTCACAAAGACGGGAATTTTATCCATGGAAAAGGCATACTCAAAGGTCTTGAATGGACACCGCCTGAAGAAGTCGCCGACAAGGATTACCCGCTGGTATTGAGCACCGGACGAAGGCTTTCCCAGTATCACACCAGAACGCAGACCGGGCGAAGCGGCATGGATGCCATATACAAACGGGAAACGGCCGATATCTCTATTGCCGACGCCAAGGAAAAGAAAATAGAAGACGGAGAAATGATTCTCGTTAAATCCAGACGCGGCAAAGTGGTTGTGCCCGCCCGGGTTACGGATGAAGTTCCCCAAGGCATGGTCTGGATGACATTCCATTACCGTGACGGCAACTGCAACTGGCTGACGAACAATGCGTATG
>Ga0116149_1002277_pt1 | contig 21350 bp, 21 predicted proteins | sample AD_UKC057_MetaG_FD_89787 | JGI IMG/M metagenome (GOLD analysis project Ga0116149, IMG submission 89787) | Active sludge microbial communities of municipal wastewater-treating anaerobic digesters from USA - AD_UKC057_MetaG | ecosystem: Engineered > Bioreactor > Anaerobic > Digestate | place: USA... | reverse complement strand
TTTTAATAGTTGTTGAGAATTTGGATCACTACTTTCCATTTCTTTTCTTTCAGATTCTAAAAACTCTCCATAAGAAGAAATATGCTCTTTTTCTCTTAACCTTTGTTTTGCCCTTTCATATCTTGTTTTACTATCTGCATCTATAAATACCAAAACAAAATTAGGTAAACTTTTTAGTTCTTGTATTTCTGCAGGGGTTCTTATAGATTCTATAACAAAATTTTTATCTAAACCTATTTGTTTTATCCTTTCAACTAATCTTTTTGCTAAAATATTTGAACCATACTTTTCTCGTAAGTCATTTCCTATCTTTTGAAGATTATCTCTTGTTAGTTCTATATTTCTTTTTTTGCATTCTTCTCGGATCTCATCAGAACAAGAATAAACAATAAATCCTTTTTGTTTTAAAATATTTGAAAAAACACCTTTTCCAGATGCTAAAAAACCAGTAACACCTATTATCATTTAAGGTTCACATTTATATAAAAATAAAAAAAGAAAAAAATTAAAAAGCAACCTTTGGGACTGCTTTTTCTGTCTCAGGAATTTCTAAAAAATCCTTTTGTTTAAATCCAAACATTTTTGCAAAAATGTTTGATGGAAATGTTTGTATTTTATTATTATATGACAATACAGAGTCATTAAAATATTGTCGGGAATATGCAATTTTGTTTTCAATACCAGATAATTCTTCTTGTAACATCATAAAGTTTTGACTTGCTTTTAATTCTGGATAGTTTTCAACAGCAACATTAAGTATACCATCAATTGCTTTTGTTAATTTATCATTTGCTTTCATAGCCAAACCTCTATCATTTGCTTGCATTGCTTGTGATCTTAATTGTGTAATTTCTGTAAAAACTGCTTTTTCATGTTTCATATATCCTTTAACAGTTTCTAAAAGATTTGGAACTAAATCATATCTTTTTTTTAACTGAACATCTATTTGTGCCCATGCATTTTCTACATTATTTCTTGCTCTTATTAATGAATTATAGGTTGCCCAAATTACAATTAATAGAACAAAAATTACAATAAGTAAAATTATTAACCATGTAACCATAAATTTTCCTCCATTATTTTTAAAATAAAAAAGTAATAATAAAATAAAGGATGTTTGAGTTTAAAAAGATATCTTTTTTAGTTAAGATTTAACAGGGATTTGTTTTACTGGCTTTGTTAATTGTTTTGTTTTCGGGATTTCTAATGTTAAAATACCATCCTTATAATTTGCAGATATCTTATCTTTATCTACATTATTAGGAAGTTCAAAATATTTATAGAACCCACTATATCTACTTTCAAACTTATATTCTCCTTTTTGTTTTTCTTCTTTTTTATTTTCAGTTTCTGCTTTTATTTCTATACCTCTATCAAGGGCATTTACCTTAATATCATCTTTATTAACACCAGGTATTTCTAATCTTGCAACAATTTTATCTTTTTCATCTTTAATCTCTGTTAAAGGTGTTCTAAAACTAGTATTTAATTGCGTTAACTCTTGTGGTGTAAAAAACAAAAACCTATCATCATTAAAAAATCTATTTATTAAAGTATCCATTTCTTTTTGCATTCTTCTTATATCATCTAATAAACTATAATCATTTTTTGTAACAACACTGTTTTTATTTTCTTTTTTTACCATAATTTCACCCCCCACTTAAAACACAAAAAAAGAAGATTAGATTATAAATATGACAGTACATTCAGTATATTATCTCTATATAAATATAGAAAAAAAAATTTTTAAATATATTTAAAATTAAAAAAAAGAAAAGAATAAAAACAAAAACTATTCTTTCAAAGCTTTAATATGAACATCCTTCAATTGCTTTTCAGAAACAAAATTTGGTGAATTTTCCATAAGGGCAACACCATTTTTTGTTTTTGGAAATGCAATAAATTCTTTTATAGAATCTTTTCCTTTCAGAAGCATCAACAATCTTTCTAAACCAACAGCTAAACCACCATGTGGAGGAGTACCAAACTTAAAAGCATCAATTAAAAAACCAAATTTTTCTTTAATCTCTTCATCAGAAAGACCTAATATTTTAAATATCTTTTTTTGAATATCAGAATTCCAAATTCTAATACTTCCACTTCCTAACTCTACACCATTCAATACAAGATCAAAGGCTTGACTATCTAAACTTAAAAAATCTTCTTTTGTTACACATTGATTTAATCTTTCCAAAGACTCTTTTGTTGGCGCAGTAAATGGATGATGTGCAGAAACTAATCTTTGTTCTTCATCATTCCATTCAAAAAGAGGAAAATAATCAACCCAAACAAATGCAAACTCTTTTGGATTTGTTTTATCTTTTCTTAAATCTGGTTTATCTGAATTATATTGTTTCATAGCTTCTTTATATGTTAAATGTGGAAATGGGGTTTTAATCTTTATACCCATTACCTTTTCTAAAGTATATGATAAATATTCTTCATGTAATTTTTGAATATCTTCCATGGTTACAAAAGACATTTCTAAATCAATTTGTGTAAACTCTGGTTGTCTATCTCCTCTTAAATCTTCATCTCTTAAACATTTTGCAAATTGATAATATCTATCAAAACCAGAAACCATTAATGTTTGTTTATATACTTGGGGTGATTGTGGTAATGAATAAAACTTTCCAGGATGTAATCTACTTGGAACTAAATAATCTCTTGCACCTTCTGGTGTACTTCTACAAAGCATAGGTGTATCTACTTCTATAAAATTTTGAGAATTAAGATATTCTCTAACTGCAGAAACTATTTTATGTCTAAACAAAAAATTATCTAAATTTTCTGGTTTTCTTAAATCTAAATATCTATATTTTAATCTAGTTTCTTCTGAAGGAACAATATTATCTATAATTGAAATTGGTAATTCTGAAGAAACATTCAAAACATCTATTTGATTTACTAAAACCTCTATTTTACCAGTTTCTAATTTTGGATTTTCTTGAGGTTTTTTTTGTACAATTCCTTGTACTTTTATAACATATTCATTATGGATATTTGAAATTTCTGGAAAATTAGAAATATTCTCTTTTGGAATAATAATTTGAGTAATTCCATATCTATCTCTTAAATCTATAAAAACCATTTTAGACATAGATCTTATAGAATGCACCCAACCACAAAGAATAACTTGTTTTCCTACATCTTTTTCTCTTAGTTCACCACAGGTATGTGTTCTTAACATTTATTTTCACATTTATTATATTTTGGTATAATTCTTTTTTGTAATTACAATTTATCTACATTATAATATTTCTTTTTTCTAAAAAGATTCTTTATTTTTGTAAAAATATTTTGTTTCTCTCCAAATTTTGGTTTTTGTACATTTGGACCTTTTTTTCTAGGAACATTATAAGACATAGGTTTTGCTTTTTCTTTCCAACCTTTAGAAGAAGAATCTTTAAAATCATTTAAACCATTATCTGAAATACTATCTTTCATAACATACATATCATTTATTTCTGTCATATTCATGGATTTTTTTGACATATACATCTTTCTTTTAAGTTTTTATAAAATATAAAAAGTTGTAAATATATTTAAATATATGTTTTATGGTTTTCTTAAGAGGAGGAAAAAATAATGGTAAGGCGTCCAAGAATTAACGTGTTTTTTAAAAAAAATAAAAAAATTTATTTTTTCTGACTTAAATAAAATCTATGTATCTTAGTTGTTTCTATATATTTTCTTATTTGAGAATCTAGTTCTTTGGAAAACATATGGTAACCCAATGATCTTGATAATTTATAATATGAAAGATCAGAAAGATCATTCCATAAATTGTTTTGTATAATTAGGTTTTCTAAATCTTCTCTTTCTTTTGTACCTTTATCTGGAATTTTTACATTTTCATATTGTTTGATTAATAAAGAAGCATTAGCACCTACTATTCTTTCTAAATTATTTTGTTGAGAATAAATAATTATAGCTTCTTTTAATTTTTCTAATTGCTTATCTAATTCTCCAACAATTTGTTTTCTTTTTTCTTCTATTTCTGCATATTTATTTACTAGTTGAACACCTGGTTCATTAAGAAACTCATTTTTTTCTAAGTCCTTTGTTTTTAGTTCATGTGCTTTCATTGGACAAACAACCTTATATTCACACCAATCACAAAGTGCAGAGGTTTGTGCAGGAAATTCATTGAATTCTATTGCTTTTTCTATATCTTTTATGTGTTGTATAAACTCTTTTTTTAAATCTTCTAATTCCAAATTAGTTTTAGAAGTTCTTAATTCTAAATTTCCAGAAAGAAAATGCCAAACAAGATCTATTTTTTCCACAAATGGATATAATTTTTTGACAGCAATAGCATATAATGGTAGTTGTGCATCTTTTTCTATTTGTTCTTGTGTTTTAGGAACATTGTTTGTTTTGTAATCATGGATTTCTATGAAATTATCAGAAACTAATGTTAATCTATCAATATATCCAGTTATATTATATACACAACTAGTTTCTGGATCAGAAATTTGTAAATTAAATTTAAGTTCTGTACCTAATGTTTTGCCTTGATTAAAGGGTTTATATTTTTCATAATAATTTTTTATAAACTCTTTTCCTGTTTGTTTATAGTTTTCTGGAGATAATCCTTCTTTTACAATTGTAATTTGTGTTTTAAAATATCCAGAATCCCATTCTTTGTCATAATAGTTAAGAAGATCTTCTAAACTATTTAATTTACTATATTTTAAATCTTCATATAACTTTTGTAAGGTTGAATGAACAATTGTTCCTAAAAAAGATTCTATTGTTGTAGAGGGTGGTATTTCTGGTTTTTCTAAATAATTATATTTAAACTTTAAAGGACATTGCTTAAATGTTTCTATACGAGAATATGAGAAATCCATAATTTTTCTTGCTTTTAAATAAATATAAAATATATAAAAGAGGGTTTATTTTAAAAAGATATGGGAACCAAATGCCCAATTTAAAAAATTATAAAAAATATGTTTTTTCTATAACAAAATTTTTTCTGAAATTTACATCTTTTGAAATTGGTATATATTTTACTTGAGAGGAACTACTTATTTTTTGTTTATATAATTTATCATATTCTCCTTTCTTTACAATTGAAAGAACAGGTGGATCTAATCTTCCAAATTCATGTCTCATTTCTCTATAATTATTAATGTCTTCTTCTAAAGTTTCTTCTAATTTTTTTAAAAACTGTTTTGCTTGATTATCTGTTAATTTTGTCTTTGGTTCAATTAAAATCTCATATCTTGGTTTTTCTTTAAAGTCTTGTACATAAGGTGCAAAAGTAAAATGGGTTACAGAAATTTTTTGTTCATTCAAAACTTTTTTCATAACAGCTACTAAAGAAACTTCTGAAGAGAGTTCTCCAGCAATATTTAGGTATTTATCTCTATCATAAAATTGTAAAAGTGGAAGTTTGTTTTTAAAATCTTTAACAATTATTATATCTTCCATATTGTATCTATATAATCCATCAGAAGTTGTAATAATTAAAACATATTTTTTATTTTTTTCAAGTTTATCTAAAGTAATTGGTTTTACATTCTTTTTACCATATTCTTGGAACTCATAAAAAATATGTGGTAAAGGAGTTCCATAATCATTATCTTTTTCTAAACATAAAGTGATTCTACCTTCACTTGCGTTTATTCCTGCATCTCTTATGGAAATCTCTTTTCCTATTTTTTGAATAAGTGTATCTAAATAAAAATAATTAAAAGGATATTTAAAACATTGAACCAAACAAAGATTTGGCCAGATTTCAATAGGTTTAAAGTTTTTTAAAGAAAGAAGTTGTTTTGCTCTTTTTGGATTTATTTTTTTTAATTCATTAATTAGTTTTGTTTTATTTTTTTGAATATAATCAAAAAATAATATTGCTTCAATTGGTGTACTCATACCTATCTGAGTAACATCTTTTTGTAAACTATGTATTGCAATTTCATGAATTTTTGTATCATAATCTAAAATATTATAATATTTTAATGGGCAACTAAGTTTTTTTGTTATAAACTTAGGGGTATTATATGAAAGATAACCAGTAATACTTCCATAAGGAATACCCCCTTTTGTATATCCATTAAAATAGGGCCCAGAAAAAAATAATGTATCTCCTTTTATTACTTTGGGATAGTTTTTTAATAAAAATGAGCCCCACAAAACATATTCTTTTAAAGAATAATTAAATCTATTTTTTGTAACTGGAATTAATTTAGCAGAAGAACTTGTTCCAGAAGTTAATGCAAAATAAATAACTTTTTTTTTAGTTAAAACATTTTTTTGCCCATTTTTTATTTTTTCAATTTCTTCAGAGATATCTTCATAAGTTATAATTGGCACTTTTTTTTGAAAATCATTAATTGATTTTATGGATTTAAAAGAATATTTTTTTCCATATTCTGTATTTTTATTTTTATTTATAATTTTTAACAAAATCTTTTCTTGAATTTTTCTTGGATTTTTTTGTTGTGCTTTATAGTCTGATAAATATCCAATATATCCATACACATAGTTTGGATCAAACTTCTTCTTTATTTCTTTTTTTGCCATATTTTGTCTATATATTTAGAAAATAACCCTTTTTATTTATTATTGTTTTAAATAAATAAATAGTCATTTTAAAAAAATAATGCATATTTAAAAGAATGGTAGAGTCCAGATTATGTTAGTTAAAGAAAATCACCTCAATTTAAATAAAAAAACAAACAATCTAGAAAAAGAGTTACAAAACTATTTTGCAAAAGATTATTATGATGCAAGAAATAAATTTAGAACCATTAGCAAGCAAAAAAAACTAAAAGTAACTTCTAAAAAAATAATTAATGACCTAACTTGCGATATAGCTATTTATGAAAAAAAACCAAAATCAAAAATAATAATATTCGTAAGTGGAGTTCACGGTGTTGAAGGATATGTTGGATCTGCATTTCAAATAATGTTTATTGATAGATATTTAGATATAATCAAAAATAAAACATCTGTTTGTTTTATACATGCACTAAATCCATATGGTTTTAAAAATAATAGAAGGGTTAATGAAAACAATGTGGACATTAATAGAAACTTTGCTGATTTCCAAAATATAGAAATAAATCCCAAAATTAAGAAAATTATTGAAGAATATAATTATTTATTTTACCCAAAAAATTTTAAAAAAAAAGATTTATACAACTCATTCATGAAATCAATTATCCAATATGGAAAAAAAGAAACAATAGGCACCATGATTATTGGGCAAAACATTTATCCAAAAGGACTTAATTACACAGGAAACAAATTAGAAAAATCAAGTAAAATATTTATTGATTTTATTAAAAAAATTACTAAAAATTATAAAGAAGTTATATTAATAGACCTTCATACAGGAACTGGAAAAAAATATAAAATACATGGAGAAACACACCACCCAATAAAAAGCAAAGAATACAATTATTGTAAAAAAATAGTTCCAAAACTAAATTCCTATTCAAAACAAAAAATATATAATAATTATTCTTTAGGGTTATATTTTCTTAAAACTAGCAAAGCTAAACAAAACTATGAATTGGTAATTGAATTTGGTACAGTTTCAAATTTTTCAAAAATACAATCCGCAAAAAAATTAACAGAACTACTATTAAAAGAAAATATTTGTACAAATAAAAAAGTTCCTTTTAAAGAAAAAAATAAAATAAGAACTAAACTTAAAAATGCATATTTCCCACAAGATAAAAAATATAAAGTATTTGTATCAAAACAAGTTGATAAAATAGGTAAAAAATTATTAAAGATTAATAACTAATTATTTTAATTAAACACATTAAATAAAACACCTAATTACACAATAAGTGGACAAACACTCTCTTTCAAAAAATATATAGTAACTAAAAACATAATATATACAAGAATAAAAACAAATTAAATGGTAATTTTTAAAGACAACAATCATTTGTTTATTTATGGATATAGAAAAATTATGAAAAAAATTGAGAACTTTAAAAAAAACAAAACATTAAAAATGAGAATATAAAATGAAAATAAAAGACATTGCATCTGAAAACAGACCACTTGAAAGGTTAGAAAATAATGGATGTGAGGCTTTATCAAATGTAGAACTTCTTGCAATAATTATAAATAGAGGAACCAAAGAAACAAATGCAATTGATTTAGCAAATATTATTTTTAATAAATATTCTTTAGAAAACTTAGAGAATTGCACATTAACAGAACTTAGGCAAATAAAAGGAATTGGAAAGGTAAAAGCCGCACAAATAAAAGCAGTTTTGGAATTACATAAAAGATTTTCTGTAAACAAAAAAGAGGTTAATTTAAAAATCTATAATCCACAACAAGTTTATGAAATTTTAAAAGGAGATTTAGAAAACAAAACACAAGAAATTTTGTATGCAATTTATTTGCGTGGGGATAACACCATAACTAAAAAAATTATTGCAATGGGCACATATGATCAATCATATATTCCACATAAAGAGATAATAGCTTTTGCTCTTAAAGAAAATGCAAAAGGGATAATCCTAGCACACAATCATCCAAGTGGATTCTTAGAACCATCAAAAGAAGATAAACAATCAACACAAAAAATTGCAAAAATAGCAAAAAATTTAGATATGGAGCTTATAGATCATATAATAATAACACATGAAGGATTTTATAGTTTTAGAAAAAATGGGTTAGTTTAAATTAGTATTAAAATTAATTAAATTAATTAGTAATTAAAATATTAAAATTACTCATATTTTGTTTTATAGAATCTAACAATTCTATTTTAATTAAATTTAATTTTTCTAATTTCTGATATTCTTTTGAAATTTCATCATTTAAATTACTTATTTCTATTTCAAGTTGAGATTTTTCTCTTTCTAAGTCTTGCAATTTATCTTTAGGAATATTTTTTTTCATTTGTGTTAATTCTTGTTTTCTGGTAGTGATCTCTTTTCGTTTTATATCAAATTCAGGAGTGTTTAGTTTAGAATCTTCTATTATTTTAAAAAAATCAGAACAATCGTTTGTTAAAAAATATTCTTCAAATCTTTCTTTATAATTTTTAATAATTTCCATTTTTTTAGGATCAGAATGATAAATATTTGTTAAGTTTTTAAAGTCAATCATTGTTTTTAAACTATAAACATCTTTTTCTAAATTATATTCATAAGATTGTATTTCTTCTTTTTGTTTTAATTGTGCCAAATATTCTTTATCTTGTTTTGTATCATCAATTTCTTTTAATTTCATTGCAATTATATCTTCTTCTTGTTTTAGTTTTTGAGTTAGTTGGTTTGTCTTTTCTTGGGTCTCAATAATTGTTTTATTAATGTTATGATATTGATTTAATTTATTTTCTATATCCTCAATATTTCTTGATAAATCAATAATATCTTTATTATCATCAACAATTTCACTTAGTGCTTTAGAAAAATCAGAAATTGTTTTTCTAATATCAAATAATTCCTTTTTAATTAAATAAATTGCTCTTTGATAATCCATATATGACTTTTTTTCAAACTCAAAAAAGGTTTTATTAATCCAAGAAACAAATGTTTCTAAGTTTTCTTGCTGATTTAATGATTGAATGTTTCTAATTAAATTTTCAACATAATTAAGATATTTAGTTAAATTTTCATTTACAATTTTTTTTAATCTTTCATCAGCATCTATTTTTTGGAAATCTATGTTTTCTAAAGTTTTTATTTGTTCTTGTATTTCATTAATAAATTCATTTGATCTTTGATTTATTAAAGAAAAAATTTGTTTTTCTCTTTCATTTATTTCATTTTTTTTTGTCTGTAGCCATAGTTGTAGTTTATCTATTGGAATTACATTTGAAGGGGTAGAGGATACTGTAACTTGCTTTTTTTTTTGTTTTTTTTTTAATATTTTAGAAAAACACATATTTTGTCTTTTTTGGTTTTTTAAAAAACAATATTTATTTTATCTACCAAAACATATATAAAATAAGTTATTTAGAGTTCTCTAAATAATCTTTTAAAAAAATAGTTTTAAACTTTTCAAATTGATTTTTCTTAATTGAGGTTCTTGCATTTTCAGTTAATTTATGCATAAATCTAATATTATGAATAGATAATAAAATCATTGCATTTGGCTCTTTGATTCTATAAAGGTGATGAAGATATGCTCTTGTATGGTTTCTACAAGTATAACAGTCACAGTTTTTGTCAATAGGGGTAAATGAATATTCGTGGTTTTTATGATATATCTTTAAAGGACCATTTTTTGTAAAAACAACTCCATGTCTAGCCATTCTTGTTGGATAAACAGAATCAAAACAATCAATACCTCTAGAAATACATTCTAAAATATCTTCTGGGGAACCAACACCCATCAAATATTTAAACTTGCTTTTATCTATTTCTGGGAGAGAAGCATCTATTGCCTTATACATTTTAGGTTTAGGTTCACCTATTGCTAAACCACCAATACCTATGCCATCAAAAGGCATATTATTAAGTGATAAAGCACATTCTTTTCTAAGATCTTTATAAACACCTCCTTGAACAATTCCAAAAATTTGTTGTGTTTTTAAATTGTGTGCTTTAAGAGATCTCTGTGCCCAATCAATGGTAATATCTACTGCCTTTTTAAATTCTTTTTTTGTATGATTTGGTGTTAGCATATCATCTAAAACCATCATTATATCAGAACCTATAATTTTATTTATTTTTACAACATCTTCAGGACTATAAAAACAAAGATCACCATTAAATGGAGATCTAAATTTTAAACCTTGTTCATTTAAACTAACAAATAATGTAGGATCTCCACCTTGAAAACCACCACTATCTGTAATAATTGGTTTTTTCCAATTTATAAAATTATGATAACCTTTTGTCTGTTTAAGAATAGAAAGGCCAGGTTTAAGAGAAAGTAAAAAAGCATTTGAAATAAACATTTGTGTATTTAATTCCTCTAATTCCCTAAAAGTTAAATATTTCCCTGCCCCTTTTGTAACAACTGGAAGGAAAATAGGTGTCTGAATGTTTCCATGAGCTGTTTTTAATGTTCCTGTTCTAGCACAACTATTTTTATCATTATAAATAATTTGAAACATAATCTACCTTTTTAAAAATTAAAATGACCAAAAATAGTTTGCCCAGTTTTTATGTTTTCTATACCAAAGGTAATAAATAAGATAATTAACATAAAGATAGCTAAAAACAAATACACATAATTAAGTGTAAAATAAACTAATAATACTGACAAAGATAATCTTGCAATTATATTAAATACACTTTCACTTGTTTTATAAATACCATAATACAAAGGAACATCAACAGATCTTGTTAATTTAAAAAAATACGCTTCTGTTGTTGGTTCAATAAATGCTGCACCTATACCTGTTAATATCATAAAAAACAAAGATAAACGCATATTGTAACTAAAAACAAATGCTAAAATAGAACATAAAGCAATAATAGAATAACCAATTATAAAAAAAGATTTTATGTTTAAATTTACAAACCTTTTATTTATAAATAATTCAAATAGAATTAAAGGGATCATTACACTTCCTAAAAATACACCTATCATATATGTTGATAAACCACTCTCTAATATTAGAAGAGGCATAAAAATATAAATTACTGACCAATAAATATATAAACCACCTCTTAAAACAAACAACCTAATATTTTCTTTGTTTAAAAAATATGTTTTTATATTAAAAAAAACATCAGTTAAATCCAATTGTTTTGTATATGCTGTTTTGAATTCAATGTCATGCTTATAAGAATCTATTTTAAATATTAAAAAAAACAAATAACTTATAAAAAAAGCAGCACCTGCTATTAAAAAATTATATTTTATATTTAAGTTGAAAATTACAATACTTGCGATAAATGGACCAACCATCCAACCAATATTATTAAATCCATAAAAATGTTCTTCTGTTCTTTGGATGTTCTCTAAACTTGTTGTACCTCTCAATAAAACTGCAGTGTTTTCCCATTGAACTGTTGTTGCCATAAAATATAAACAACATAAAACAATAAACCAATAAATATTATTAAAAAAAAATAATAAAACAAGAATAGCAACAGTTAATAATGTACAATATATCCATACTTTTTTTGTGGGGTATTTAGAAAAAAGTTGTGTTAAGAAAACATAACTAAAAAAAACAACTAATGTTAAAAGAGCAGTAATCAATCCAACTTGTGAAGGGTTATTTATTAAATTCTCTAAAAAAAGGCTATACACTGTATTAAATATTGCTAAACCAATACTTACAACAAATGTCACAAACATAAGTTTAGATGATGGCTTTTGTAAAATTGGAAAATAGCCATATTTTTGTGAATCAAACATATTTTTTCCTTTTTTAGATTATTTCTTTTTTCATTTAAAATAAAACATAATTTCCAAAACACAAAACAAAAACTACACTAAATAAAATATAGATTGCTAATCTTGGTAAATATTCATAAATTGGAAAATTCTTTATTTTTAATTGCTTTATATTTTGTATATCTTTATTTTCTAAAACTAATTTCCCTTTCAAATTAAGTTTGCCCATAACTTCTTTTGAAAGATATTCTTTTGCAATAACGTCCCCTTCTTCTAATTTAGAAACTGGTTTTTGTTTCAGATAAATATACTTATTAATTTCTGGTTGGAAAATACTTACCAAAAGACCTAATAAAATTGGAATTAATAGTATATATAGATATTTAGACATATTTCCAATAAATATAGATAAACAAATTACAACTATAAAAAAAATAAACAAAAATAAATTATTTAAAACTAAATTTTTTCTTTTACTAACTAATTGCTTCATCTTTTGGGAGCCTAATTTTTTGTATAAAACTATTAAATATTTTAGAGAAACAAACAATACAGAAAACAAACAAGAAATTAAAACAACCCATAGAATAAATAATTCACCTTGATAATAAGGCAAAACAAAATGGATACCTAAAAATAATTTTATATCTCCACCACCAAGTTTTCCATAATAATAAAAGAAAAAACCCAATATATAAATTACAATACCAATACCTAATACTTTAAAAAAATACAATTTACCTAATGGAACTAACGCAAAAAAAGAATCGTAAATTAAAAATAATAAACCAATAATTATTAAAGGTACACTTAACCAATTATGAATATATCCTTTTTTCATATCAGTATATGCACTAATTCCACATGCAATAATTAAAATAACCATTTTTAAAATAAACAAATCAATCATAAAAAATCATTTTTAAAAATTTAAAAAATTTATGTAAACTTCATATTTTTAGTCATTTGTTCCAATTTAGACATATCCATATCTTTAAATTTAGACATATCTATATTCTTCCCACCCATCATTTTTTTAGCCATATTTTCCATGCCAGAACTACCTAATTTTTTAAAGAGTTTTTTCATTTTTTTAACATGTGAAATTAATTCTTTTACATCTTCTGGTGTTGTTCCAGAACCTTTAGCAATTCTATTTATTCTAGATTTTGTTAAAGCAGACGGTTCCATATCCAATTCTTGTTTTGTAAAAGAATTTAAAATAACTCTAAATTTTTTAATCTTTTCTTCACCTAACGCCATTTGATCTTTTGGTATTCTTCCACCAATCCCTAAAAAGTTCATAACTTTTGTTAATGGCCCCATTTTTTTTGCAGCATCTAATTGTTGCTTAAAAAGTTTGAAAGTAAATTCTCCTTTTAAAATATCTTCAGGATTAATATCTTTCATATCTTCTTGTATATCTGCTTCATTAATTTTTTCTAGAAGAGATTGAAGATCACCAAACCCTAAGATTCTTGAAAGATATCTATTAGCATCAAATATTTCTAAATCATCTAACTTTTCTCCTGTACCTATAAAATAAATTGGTGATTTTGTTATATAACAGGCAGTTAAGGCACCACCACCTTTTGCAGAACCATCTAGTTTTGTAATTATTACACCATTTACACCAATTGCTTGATTAAACCTTTCAGCTTGCTCTTTTGCAGATTGACCCATATCTGCAGAGATTACAAGAAAACAATATTTTGGTTTGAAGACAGAATATATTTCTTTTAATTCTGTAATTAATTCTTCATCTAATGCACTTCTTCCAGCAGAATCAACAATTATAAGATTTGCACCTTTATTTTTAAGAAAATCAAGACCTTCTAATGTCACTTTTTTTGCTGATTTTTCATTTTTGTTCCCATAAAATAGAAAATCTCCTTGTGTAGAAAGCTGTTGCAATTGTTCATAAGCTGCAGGCCTATAAGTATCTGCACAAATTACACCTGGATTAAGCCCTCTTTTTTTATAAAATTTAGCTAATTTTCCAACACTTGTTGTTTTACCTGAACCAAACAGGCCACATAATAAAATAGATTCAGGATTTTCTGGTAATTTAATTTTTGTGCCTTCTAAATCTCCACCAATATATTTTAATAAAATTTCATAACAAGTTTTTACTATATGTTCCTTTCTTGTAATTCCAGGAGGAAGATCCTCCAAAGCTTTTTCTTCAATTTCTTTTGAAATTTTTAAAACAAGTTGTATATTTACATCTGATGAAATTAATGCTTTTTGAATATCTTTAATAATCTCTTTAATTAAAGATTTATCGGGATGTACAGAAAATCTAACTTTATCAATTGCATCTCTTAATTTATCTTCAAAACCCATAATTTATCTTTATTTTTGTTATAAAATATAAAGAAGTAACAGTTTATAAATAGTTTCTAAAAAATTTTATTTGCTTTATTTCATAAGGCTTTAGAGCTAACAAATTTCTAAAATGTAACCAAATTGGAACTGTTTCCAAAGAAAAAAACAAACTTAAAAAAATAAAAATTTATTCATAACCAGCATCCTTTAACAAACTTTCTTTTCCTTTCATTTTTTGCCTTATTGGAGAAAGTAATTTGTCTATTTCTGTTGCTAAACCATTTTTTAAATCTAAAGGATGTAATTCTTTAGAAACAAATGCTTTCTCTAAATCTTCTGAAGTTTTAAAAGATAATGGGCCGCCCCATTTTTGAGGTCTATCTATTATAAATTCTTCATGATTATCTTGTTTTTGAGTCATAATAATTCTTTTTGCAAAATCTAAAACTCCATTATCTATATCCCCTTCTGGACAATATGCTGTATTTAATTTTTTTTGAATGGTTTCAAAATCATCAAGTAAATCAATTTTTGAATTTTGAATAGAAGAAGACATTTTTCCATCTTGTGTTAAGCCCTTCATTAAAGGGAACATAATTTCTATTCTTGGTTTATATCCTAACTTTGGCAAAACCTCTCTTGCTAGAACCATTATCTTTCTTTGATCTGTTCCACCTAATTGAATATCTACATCTAAATATTGTTCATCTAAAATTTGGATTAATGGATAAATTAAACCAGAAATTACAGGATTCTCTTTAGCTTTAATTACATCACTTGAAGCTTTTGTTGCATTTCTTATAGAAACAATACTTGATAATTTATAAAGATCCATAACAAAATCTTTATTCAATTGATAACTAGAACCTCTAATTATTTCTATATCATCTAAATCTCCGCCCATTGTTTCAATCATAGAAGAAATTACAATTTTATAATATTCATATCTTTTTTCTAAAAAATTCCAAGGGGTATTATCTAAAGCACCATGGATGTCTGCAAGCAAAATTTGTGACTTTATACCTGCTTTTGAAAAATCAGCTAACTTTTGTGCCCAACAAAAATAACCAATATGTGGTCTTCCTGTTATTGCAGTACCTATATATGCACTAGGATGTTCTTTTGTATTAATTAGTGAAACTAATTCTTGATTTGTAAGAACTTCACAAGTATTTCTTTTAATTAAATTTAATTTTTCATTTATTTCCATAATCTTTCTCAATTTCAATTATTGATTATTATATATAATACATAGTAGAAAAGTTAATAAATCTAAGGAAAAAAAAGAAAATTTATAAAAAATTACAAAACACTATATGATTCTGTCAATAAAAAATTGAGGAGTAAACTTTTCTAAATCATCATATTCTTGACCAGTTCCAATAAAAAAGATTGGTTTTTTTAATTCATTTAAAATTGAAATTGCAACACCGCCTTTTGGATCTGTATCAATTTTTGTTAAAATAACACCTGTAATTCCAACTTCACTATCAAACTCTCTAATCTGTTCAACAATAGCTTGGCCTGCTTGTGCTTCTCCAACATAAATTGTTAAATGAGGATTTACAACTTTTTTTATTTTTTGTATCTCTCTCATTAAATTTATATTTGTTTCTTGTCTACCAGCAGTATCAATTAAAACAACATCAATCTTGTTTGCTTTTGCAGAGGCCACAGCATCAAAAGCAACAGCTGCAGGATCTGCACCATAGTTTTGCTTTATTAGTTTTAAACCTAAATTATTTGCATGAACTTCTAATTGATGAATACTTCCTGCCCTAAATGTATCTCCTGCTGCTAAAATAATTGATTTACCTTGTTTTTTATAATAGTTTGCAAACTTTGCAATAGTTGTTGTTTTGCCAGCACCATTTGGGCCTACAAACAGTATTATTAAAGGTTCATCTTTTTGTTTGTGTATATAACTATTAATGTCACAGTCAATGTTTAGCTGAGACAACAAACTTAATCTTATTTGTGATTTTATATCTTCCAAAAGATTATTTTTAGAATAAGAAAACTCTGTTAATTTTTGTTTTAAATCAGTAATAATAGCATTTGCAGAATAAATACTTACATCAGCTTCTAATAAAGACAATTCAAAATCATCTAAAAAATCAGAAATTTCTTTTTCTGATAACTTTATTTTTGAAGAAAATAAACCTTTTATTGAAGAAACTAAACCTTTTTTTACCTCTGCCTTTTTTAATTCTAAATCTTTATATTCTTCTGAAACTTCTTTTGTTTCTTGAATTGTTTGAGAAGAATGAGTGCTCTTGAGCTGCCCAAGATTTGTTGTTTTTTCTTCAGAAGGTTTAGAAATAGTTTTTTTTATATCTAAAGATTGAGTTGGTTTTTCTTTTTCAATCTCTTTTTCTTTAATAACTTCAGAAATCGTTTTTGCTTCTTGAAATTCCACTGATTTCTTTTGAATAACATCTTGAGGTTCTTGTAGAACCTCTTTAGTAGATTCTTTTTCAATCTCTTTTTCTTGTGGTATTTCAGATGGTGTTTCTTGTGGGATCTCTTGTGGAGTTTCTTCTACCTTTTCTTGTGTCTTACCAAAAATCTTTTGTGTAAAATTTTTTATTTTGCCTTTTAAAAGATTAAACACAAGAAACCACCTTCATACTTTAAACAGTTCGTGAACTTGTGGATGATTTCTTTTGTGAAGAAGGGTTTAATTTTTCAAATGCACTTGATACTGCCTTTAACAAGTTAATTGTTTTATTATATTCTTCAATTAACTTTTTTCTTAAACCTTCAATTTCATGTTTTCTTTGATCAATATCTTTTAATATTTTAGAAATATCTTTATCAATCATTACCCCACCAGGTAATGTTATTTTTGCAGATTTTTTGTTTAAAACCATAGAATCTATTAAAATACCTGCACCAATATTTACTAAAATATTTGTATTATCATCTTTCATTTTTTCTATATCTTTTAATGCATTTTCTGCTTGTGCCATTTCTAAAGATAAAGAATCTAATTCTCTTAATTTGTTTAAAATTTGATTTAATTCCTTCTCTTTTGCTTGATATAAAGAAATTGTTTGTTCTCTATTTAAAACAATTCTTTTTTCATTTGGTTTTGCATTTTGTTCTTCTTTTTGTTTTTCTTTTACCACAAATCTCACCATTTTTAAATTATAATTTCTGATCTAATATCATATCATCAATTTTCATTAATTCAATATTACTTGTATTGTTCCCAACAAATAAAACATCTTTATTTGAAATTACATCTTTTCCAATAAATGAATCCCCATAATTAAGAGTAGTTGATGTGCCATCAACTTTAAAATTGTCTTTTAAAAATTTAAATTCATTTTCTTTAATACGAGGATTTGCAATAAAAAAATAATCATTTACATAAACATTTGCACCAGGAAGATCTAATGTGCCTATTTTTTTAGGAATAACATCAATTTTTAAAAATTTATTAATTTTAGAAATTGTTTCTGCCTTAACAAATGAACTAGAGACACCTATATTTTTATTTATTGCAAAAATATTTCCAAGAGCATTATAATCATTTACAAACTCTATTTTAACTCCTTCTTTTTCTAGAATGTTTAATTCTTTTGGTGTAATAGAGTCTTCATTTACAATTAATTTGTTTTTTACACCTGTTAAATAAATACCTATTAAAGAAGAATCATTAATAGTTGTTTTAATAATTTTTGCATTTATATTTTTTTTAAAAATTGCTTCTTCTTTTTGAAGAATAGTACTTGGAAGAATACAAAAGTCATCATTTAAAAAAGAATAAACACCAAGGTATGGTGATTTTAAAATTGTTGATTTTATTAATTTCATTTTTTTTCGTTTTCATGTTCTTCTTTTGGTTTTTCTTTATTTTCTTTTTTTGAAGATCCTTTTTTTTCTGTAATTTCTTTATTTTCTTTAATTGGTTTTGCACTAATTTTTTTTTCTTTTGGTTGTTCCTTTCCTTTTTTTAAAAACTCTGAATATTCTTTTGAATCTTTTAAAAAAACATACACCTTATTATTTTCAATTTTTAAATTTACTGAAATTCTTCTTGGTGGCTTTTGAATACCTCTTTTCCAAATATAACTATTTACTTCAGAAGAAAGAACTACATCTTCTTTTGTTTTTCTTGTATGTTTATAAATAAAATCATATATTAAACTAATAGCTACATTTGCTCTTTTTGTTCTTGGCTTTTCATATGCTTTACTTAATGGTATTACATAACTTTCTGATGGCATATTCCTTCACATTTTATTTTTTTATTTTTGCTTTTTTATGTTTCCTGTATTGAGATAAATTAGTTGTATTTCTTTTTTTTGTTTTTGGTTTATATTTTGCAGATTTATTAATTTTCCCACTTTTTATAGGGCTCTTCTTTTTGGCAATTTCTGCTTTATGAACCTCTTGTCTATATTCATCTCCAAAATGGGTTCTTCTCCAGTTTCTCTCAGAGGTTCTATTCCAGATTCTTTTACCAGATTTTTGGATTATCCATACAGGAGTGTTAAGATAACCTGGGCCTTGTTTTTTTCTTTGGGTAATTAAAAATTCTTTTTTTTCTCTAGATTTATATTTACTCATAAATATTCACTTATTTTAATATTAATCTGTCTTATAAATTTGCAACATTATGTTGTCCTTCTTTCATAAGAGCTTTTTTATCAGATTCTTCTTTTACAAGAGCTTTCTTTTCTGACAATTGAGGTAATTTTTTTTCTTGAACAGAAACTTCATCTGTCTTTTCTTTTAAAGAAGTTGCTTTTTTTTCTGGATACATCTTTTTGTATAAAGATACAGCCAATTTATCTAAATATTTTTGCCCTTCTTTTGTTATAGCCCTTCCGCCTTTTTCATCTTTTTTAACATAACCTAATTTTTCTAATTCTTGCAAAGACAAACGTATTATTTTTCCACCAGCTTTTTTAAATTTTGGAGGTCTAACACCTCTCCTTTTTTTTCCACCATAATATGTTCTTAAAGATTCAACATTTACATTTCCTGAAATATACACACGTCTTAAAATAGATGCCATTCTTATATACCACCAATCTGGATTTTGTGGTGCTCTTTCCCTGTGACTTCCTGTTTTTACGTAATATGCAAAATCAGGCATTTTTATTTTTTTATTTTCCTTTAAATCTTTTGCAATCTCTTTAATTAATTGAGATCCAGAAACATCATAAACACTTGCCAAATTGCTCACCTCTAGATTTTTAAAAATATTTTGCCTATTATTCCTATTTTTGAAAATTAATTATAAAAATTAATTATTTATTTTTAATTGTATAATATATTATATATAGTTCTATTTAAATATGTTTTCTTAAATGTTTTTTCTTTGGATATTATGTACTTTTGAAGGGTTATTTAATAAAAAAGAATTATTTTTTAAATTATTTTTTTCTTGCCCTTGTAATTTACTTAAATTTATTTTCTTTATATTCCCGCAATATAAACAATGTAATTTTAAATATTTTTGATATTTCTTATTAACTTTTCTTGCTTCTGTTCTTATCAAAGTATTTTCTGAACCTCTTAAAGAATAACAATTTTTACAAACTTTTAAATGAATCTCTGGAGGTAAACGAAAATTTATGCTTTTTGCTAAATCTATTGCTATTTTTATATATTCTGTAATGTATGGGTTGTTTTTATTTTTTTGGTCAATTGCAAAATCTATTAAATAAAATATTTTATTCTTAATCTTTTCTTTATCTTTCATATCTTATAACTAAGATATGCACCCGCCGGGATTCGAACCCGAGCCGAAAGCTTGGCAAGCTTCCATACTAACCACTATACTACAGGTGCATTTTTTTTATATATTATAAAATTATGGTAAAAAAGATTTATAAATAATAGCTTTTAAGAAAAACATGTAATAACTTAAATAATAGTTTATAGTATTAAAAGATTAAAAAGCAAACGCAAAGTGTCCAAGATTTAATGTGCTTTTAAAAAAAAAGAAAAAGAAAAAAATTAGAGTTTAGCTAATGTCTTTTCTTTACCTTGTTTTTTTGGTTTATCTAACTTTGGGTTTTTTGGTTTGTTAATTACTGTAAAGTATAATATAACCAATATAATAACAACACCACAAACAACTAATACAGGAGTCCATGAAAACTTCTTTTCTTGAACTGGTTCTGTTGGTTCTATTGGCTCTTGAGATTCTTGTATTATCTCTATTGGTTCTTGAGGTTCTTCTTCTCCTGCTTCTAAAGAACTATAGGTTATAATTTGTGTTTTTTCTTGTTCTTTATTTCCTGCATTGTCTATTGTATAATATTTTATTAACCATGTTCCTTCTTGAGTTATTGGAACAGAAAGCTTATTGTCTATTGCTTGTGCTAGTTGTGGAGTACAACCTGTCTCTTTGTCTTTGTTGTATATACAGTAGTATATCTCTTTTACACCAGAAACATTATCTGTTGGAACTATGTTTACAATTGTAGGTTCTGTTATTGTGTGTGGAGCATCAACTGTTGTTGTTGGAGCTGTTGTGTCTACCATTACATTTTCTATGACTTCTTTTGTAATTGTACCTGCTTTAGTTTTAGCTTCTATTGTAATGGTATGTATACCATCTGGAATATCTGTAAGTGCAAAGTTTACATCTCCTCTAACTTTGTTGCCATCTGTTATTATTATTGGTTCTTCATTATTTAATTGTACACTACATGTTACACCAGTGGCTCCTAAATAATTAAAATCAAGATATATTGAATTATTTGAAATAATTG
>Ga0116149_1002275_pt1 | contig 21361 bp, 17 predicted proteins | sample AD_UKC057_MetaG_FD_89787 | JGI IMG/M metagenome (GOLD analysis project Ga0116149, IMG submission 89787) | Active sludge microbial communities of municipal wastewater-treating anaerobic digesters from USA - AD_UKC057_MetaG | ecosystem: Engineered > Bioreactor > Anaerobic > Digestate | place: USA... | reverse complement strand
GCTTCGTTCCTCGCAATGACGGGGTAAAAATTGCTTTTTTCTTATGCCTCAAAGTTTCAACATGTTATAGGATGCGTTTCTTAGGAGGTTGTTGGTGCAGTCTTTGGACGGAAAGAATCGGCTCCCCGGAGCGCTTCTTTCAGAAACAGCCGGTCCACCCCCTGTTTTTTCATGTCCGCAAGACAGTTATGCCGTTTTGATTCTACGGGACACAAAAGAACGGATGAAATACCGTTGAGCGAACGCGCCTGCCTGGCGTCAGGCCGACACTGGGCGCTGTAAAACAACGTGGCCGGCACGGCGCGCTGCAGGTAGTCCCGCAGCGGAAGTTCGGGGTCTTCACGGCCCAGGAGTTTCTTGTTGTGCTTCAAGAGGTAGAATACGCTCAGGATAACGAGCAAAACCTCAACATAGGCGCCCGGTTCGCATATAAGTTTCTTCAATGACAGCGCCTCGTGAAATAAATTGCTCCAGCTGCCGTACCGTTCCAGCGGGAAAGCCGGATTGAAGGCGATAATGCGGTGTATGGGCGCGCCGCCGCTGATACGGAAGGCGGCTTCCCCGCCACCGGACATGCCGATGGCGATATTTTCCTTTGCGCCCACGTGCTGCAGGGCTTCGCTCACGATGCGCCGGTAGAAGGCGATTCCATCTCCGGAGCCGTCCGGCGCGCGCCGGTAGGAACTGCGAAACACATCCCGTACAAAGATAAAGTTATAGGTTCCGCCCGTTTCCTGCAGCATCTTTTTGAATTCAAACCTGGGCATGGCGGCGTACAGCACGGCCATGCCCGCGAAAGCGACAATAGTCGTCTCGGCGCCGTTGTCTTCCACTTGCAGGTAGAGTGTCGTGTCCGTCAGACTGCCTTCCGGCCCTTCCAAACGGCCAAACTGGTTTTCTTCTTCCAGAGCGGCCGCGATTCCCGGCATGAAACGGCGCATAAAGGCGCGCATAGAGGCATTAAGCCAGCGAGACATAATTTTCCTTTTCCGGCAACTCAGTCATAACGGCGGCGCAAATCTTTCCATCGAATGGCGACCAGGTCAAAAAACATGCGGGCGGCGTCACTGACAGGGTTCACCTTGGATTTGGGGCTGTTGGCCCATTTTACGGGCAGCTCAAGGATGCGCAATCCGTGTTTGGCGGCGATATACAGCAGTTCCGCGTCAAAACTGAAGCGGCGAACCGTTTGCCGGGAAAAACAGAGGCCGGCGGCTTGCGCGGTAAAGCCTTTGAATCCGCACTGGGTGTCCGGGTAGGAGGTAATGCCAAGGGCCTTCTCGATAAGATTGTAACAGCGCCCCATGTTTTCCCGGTACCAGGCCTGACGCTGTCGAATAACGGAACCGGGCAAAGACCGGCTACCGATGATAATATCCGCCTCATCCTCAAAGAGAGGGCGGCAACGGCCCACTTCTTCAATGGGCGTGGAGCCGTCGGCATCGTAATAGAATCTGAAACGCCCCGCGGCCAGGTGCAGCATGCCGACACGCACGGCGTCGCCTTTGCCCCGATTTTCGGGCAGGGAGTCCAGACGGATGGGAATCGGGCTTGACGCCTGAATCCGGCGCACAACACCCGCCGTGCCGTCAATACTGCCGTCATCAACCACAATAATCTCCGCTTCATACCCCTGTTCGCTAAAATATTCCGCAGCATGGACAAGCGTATCGCCGATGCGCTCCGCTTCATTGTAGGCCGGGATTACCAGGGAAAGATACATGATGACTCCATGCGCTTGTGCCGGAATACGCCCGGGTTACCCTTCAACCCTGACGTGCCGGGTTGGCGATACAACAAATCACCGTCAGCTTTACGTTTTTCTAATTCGCAGGCTTGAACCAGATGTTGCGGAAACGAACGGGATTGCCATGGTCCTGCAGAAGCAGGGAACCGGCGGCGGCTTCCTGGTCGCTGATGCCGCCCGGTGTACCCGACGCCAGTTCCACATCATCATGAATCAAGAGGCCATTGTGCAGCACATGGATCCGGGCGTTTTTAATTTTATTCCCGGCAGTGTCAAATTCAGGCGCCGTGAAGGTAATATCGTAGGTCTGCCACTGCAGCGGGGGAAGGACGGCATCCACGGCAGGCACGGCGAATTGATAGATGCCGCCGCAAAGGTTGTCCTTGGGTTCCGAACCGAAACTGTCCAACACCTGCACCTCGTACCGGCCCAGCACATACACCCCGCTGTTGCCGCGGCCCTGTCCCGATTCCCGGGGCATGAACGGCGTTCTGAATTCGAGGTGGTAGGTGCCGCCGCCATATTCCGCAATTGTTTTGAAGTTACTGCCGCAGACTTCCATGGAACCGTCACCGCCAAGACACCAGGTATTGGGCCAGCGTTCCCAAAGATCCGTATTGCTGCCATCGAACAGGAGCACCGCGCCTTCCGGCGGCGCCATGTCAAGGGTGGGCGGTTGCAGGAACACACGCTTGAGCGCGAATGCGGCCGGCAGCGCGCCCTCCTTCTTGAGGGTTCCGGTCAGGGTCTCGCCTTCTATGCGCGCTTCAAAGGCATGGGCGCCCCCCAGACTGTCCAGCGTCAGCGTATCCTTGAATTCGGCGATCCCGTCCCGGGTGCGGCCCTTGATTTCCAGGCGCGCTGCCGATGCTTCGTCGACGCCGATGAAAAGCACCGCGCGGTGCGCAACCTCGCTCAAAGCCACCACCTGGGCGCGAATATATCGGGAGGACCAGTCCGGCGAGGTAAACGCGCCCTGGTAGTTGCCCATGATGGCGTCATCCTCCTCCGCCCGGGCGCCCGCCATTGTTACCGTTAAAAGCAGTGTTACGACAAACATCGACATTTTCATACGTTGTTTTCTCCCGGGAAGTTGTTTTCGGCGCTCATGCCCGCTGGTAAAACAGCCGCTGAAGGGAACCGCGCCACGACACATGTTTATGACATACACAATACCGGTATTCTTTCAATTTGTCAACGTTGCGGCGAGTTGGGCCGCACCATGCATGGCGAGCGCCATGATGGTAATCTGGGGATTGACGCCCAGCGCGCAGGGAATTACCGAACCGTCCATGATATAGAGATTGGAAATATCATGGTATTGAAGCCCGGCATTGACCACGCCGGTTTTCTTGTCGGCGCCCATGGCGCAGGTGCCGGTGGGATGAAATGCCATCAGTTCCAGGCCGCCGGGTTTAATGGGGCAGGCCTCGAACTTTCGCAGTTCATCCACGGAATGAATCACAGGGTAGGGCAACGCGTTAGTATACAGTGTTTTTGCCCCGGCGGCGAAATACAGTTCGCCCAGCCTCACCATGCCGAAACGCATGGCCTCGGCATCGGCCTGGTTCATTTGATACGTGGCGGTGAAGGGGCTTTCCCCGATACCCCGGAACACCCGCCCGGCGCTGGTATCACTAATCATGATGCCGAACGTGGCAAGCTGCCGCCAATGCGCGGCCAGTTCCTTGAAGCGGGCCCCCGCACCGGGCAACGCGCTCAGGAGCGGCCCCGGCGGCATGGAAATGCCTTCAAGTATGACGCCCTTATCCGCCCAATGGTCGATATAGGCACCCTGGGGCAGGCCGATGTGACCGTCCACCGCCTCGTCAAACTCCGCCGCAACGCGGCATGCGGGGTGAATGCGCAATCCGCGACCTGCGCGGCCGGACCACGGCGCCAGCCGGTGGCGCAGGAGAAAGGCCGGTGTTGACAGCGCGCCCATGGACAGGATAATGACATCGGCATAGGCTTCGAAAGGCCCGGAAGGGGAAATCCCCTCAAGCCCGGCGACCTGCCTTCCTTTTCGGAGCACGCCGACAACCGTATGTTCCGTGCAGAGACGGGCGCCTGCGGCGAGGGCATCCGGAATGAACGTCCGGTCCGTGCTTTGCTTGGCGCCCGTGGGACAGCCGAATGCGCAGCGCCCGCTTCCCTTGCAGCCGTCCAGGTTGTGCTGTAACGGCCGTATGGGAATACCGAGGGCGTCGCAGCCCCGTTTTAAAACGCGGTAGTTGCCGCCCAGCAGGGACTCCTCCGCAGGCGCCACGTGGAGGCGGGTTTCAATTTCCCGCAGGCAGGGTTCAAGAGCATCCCAGGACGGGCCTTCCCAGTGGTCCACCTTGCTCCGCGGCGGGCGGAAGCACGTTGAGGAATTGATTATCGTGGTACCGCCCACGGCGCACCCCTGCGGAATTAATATGGGCGGATTACCCAAGGCGAGGGTCATACCCCCATGCAGGTACATCTGTCGCATTCCGGTAAGGATGTCCCCATGGTCGGAGGGTTGGTAGTATCGCCCTTGTTCCAGGATAAGGGTGTCCACGCCCGCCCGGGCCAGCACCGCAGCCGCTGCGGCGCCGCCGGCGCCCGTACCGACAATAATCACCTTTGCGCTGTACCGTACACCTGTCATGGCTCAGGCGCTTTCGTCCGCGGCCCGTTCCTCCCCTTCCGGAACGTTGAAGAAGGGTGCCACCACATACAGTTTGAGGCCCGTAGCCATGATTCGCACGAGACTGATCCTGCACGCTTCCATCCGTTCAAAAAAAGCCGCGCGAGCCGGAACCGCCAGGTTATGAAACCGCCTGGAGAAGCCCAGAAAGAAAGGAAGCACGTCCACCAGGCGTAACATGATACGGGTCATAAGCACATCCTGTTCAATTTGCGCCGCCAGCATGCGCCGTGTCTCGATCAGGCAGCGTTCCTGCGCCTCGTCATATCCCTTCGGCAAGGTGCCCCCTTGCGGCAACAAGGCCTCACCCACCGCCGTTAACACCCGCGTTTCATGGCGGTCCAGGTACCGGTCGCCGGGTGACGCCATAAACCACAACACGGCTGTAAGCAAAAAAATGAAGCCGTCCGTGAGCGCCCCCACCAGGTAGGCGCCGTTCCCATCGGCGATATAAAAGCCGCCGTAACATAACGTGGATACCAATTTCGCGGCGAGAAGCGCCAGGATTACCGGCCCGAAACGACGCACATCGCGAGCGATAAACAGGCATACAAGGGCCAGAATCGCCATCAGCGATACCCCGAGCACCTGCCAGAAGATCACTTCCATTCCCATACCAGCCGGCGGCCAGGGTGGGTTATGCACTATCATGGCCGGGAACCGGTTTAACCCCGCCGCAAGTTGCCGGCCGAAAATGAGGAAGAAAGGCAGGCCGAAGGCATACATAAAAAAACTGAACCACATCCACCACCGGAACCGTCGCTCCGCCGGCGTCAACGGATATTTTGTCTTATTCATGAAGCCTCCGCTGTTTTGTCCAGAACACAAATTCTTGACTATCATACACCAACCGCTTTGACCTGTTCGAGAAAGCCGTTAAAGGCCGTTAGGGGGACACTCGGAAATGGACCGGGCGTTTTATCCGTAGGAACGCACGGGAACCCCTATCAAAAAGAACAAGCCGCCCCCCGAAAATGGCGCACATCCACCCTTCTGGGAATGTACAGTTCTGTATACCGGAGCGTAGAACGGTACAGCGCGCGCTTTGGTGCTTCGCCGTCTCTTAAAGTACAATAGCGATATTCCTTTTAGAAAGAAGCCGATGCCATAACGGAAAGGCCGGAGATTCTATGAAAACACTTGCGATCAACGTGAATCCACTGGAAAATCGTATCGCCCTGCTCGAAAATAGGAAATTGGTGGAATTAATTATTGAACGCGAAGAAGATCGCAGCATTGTCGGTAATATCTATCGCGGCCGGGTCGATTCCATCATACCGGGCATTCAGGCGGCATTTATCGATATCGGCCTGGAAAAGAACGGGTTTCTTTATGTTTCGGATATCGCCGGGGCGGAGGGTACCGGAGATATCGTTCTTGAAAACGGCGTGCCGCGCGCGAAATCGCGCAAGGGGCGCGCGCGCCAACAGCCCATCGAAACCATGATGAAAAAGAACCAGTATGTCATGGTGCAAGTGGTAAAAGACCGTATGGGCTCCAAGGGACCGCGCCTCACCAATTTCATAACCTTCCCGGGAAGGTACCTGGTATTGCTGCCCACCGTAAGCACCCTGGGCGTCTCGCGCAAGATAGATTCGGACAAGGAGCGTGACCGGCTTCGGAAAACCTTGCGTGAACTGCGGCCCAGGGGCATGGGCATCATTTCACGCACCGCCTGCGAAGAGCGCAGCCGCGAAGAACTCAAGGCTGACCTGGATTTCTTGCTGCGGGCCTGGAACAAGGTTAAGGATAAGTACGAGCACGGCAAAGGTACAGCCTTGCTCCGCGAGGATTTAAATCCCATTCTGCGCACAGTGCGTGACCTGTTCAGCGCGGATTTTGAACGCCTGATCATTGATAATGAAACCGAGTTTGACCGGATCATGAGTTTCTTGGACCAGTTCTCGCCTCATCTTCAGAAGCTGGTCCGCCACTACCGCGAGAAACGACCCATGTTCGACAAAATGGGCATAGACGAAGAAATTGAAAAGGCCCTTCGCCGCAAGGTCTATCTCAAGAGCGGCGGGTATATCGGCATTGACCAGACGGAAGCGCTTATCGCCATAGACGTCAACACGGGAAAATTTACCGGCAAAAAGCAGCTGGAAGAAACCGTGTTGCAGACGAACCTGGAAGCCGCCGATGAAATCGCCCGGCAGGTGAGGCTGCGCGACATGGGCGGCATTATCGTACTTGATTTTATCGACATGGAGTATCCCCAGAACCGCCGCGCCCTGTTAAAACGCCTGCGGGACGCGCTCAAAAATGACCGGGCGCGCATAACCCTTTCTGAAGTGAGCGAACTCGGCATGATTGAGATGACCCGGAAACGCGTCCGCCACAACCTGGTCAAAGCCCTCTCCCAACCTTGCCCCTACTGCGAGGGTAGCGGCATGGTGCGTTCCGTCACCACGGTGACTTTCGACTGCCTGAGAAGTGTCCAGTCCCTGTTCTGCCGCACCAAGGAAAAGCATATCATTTTACAGGTGCATCCCGATGTGGCACGCCGGCTGCGCGGGGAAAACCGTGACCTGCTGGATGTTATCGCCAACCGTTTCGGCCGCGAGATTTCCGTGGAATCCGTTTCGGATTTCCACATCCACCACGTGCGCATGTTGCGCGCGCGCAACCGTGAAGAAATCGGCTCCGAGGAATAACGGCGTTATTCCTCGGCCCGCAGGACTTCCCGGACCAGGCACGCTGCACCTTCCACCCATGCCGGGTGGGCGTTCAGCGCGGGGATCCGCAGAAACTCCCGCCCCCCCGCAGCGAGAAAGGCTTCCTTCACCTCCATATCCAATTCCTCCAGGGTTTCGAGGCAGTCGGTGACAAAAGAGGGAGCAATCAGGGCAACGCGCCGTTTACCGTCGCCGGCAAGGGAGACCAGGACCGACTCCGTGGAAGGCGTCAGCCACCCCCGGCCAAAACGGGATTGATACGCCTGGGTACACTGTTCAGGGTTCAGGCGCAGGATCCGGACAAGCGCTTCCGTACTGCTCAAACACTGCTGTTCGTAATTCAAACCACTGCCGTCATCGGGCGGCGCCCAGGCCTGGCGCAATGGCAGGCCATGGTAACTGAACACCACATGGTCGGGATGAAACGCTTCCAATGCGGGAAACACCGCCTTATACATTGCTTCAAGATACGCCGGGTGCGCATAGAAGGGCGGCACTTCACATAATTCCAGGGTATCGGCACCCAAACGGCGCAACGCCGCGTCAAGAAGCATCCGAAGCGATCCCCGGGTTGCCCGGGCATAGTGGGGAAACAGGGAGAAAACGACCAGGCGCCGGAGAGACGCTTTGACTAAAACGGAAAGGCTTTCCTGAAGCGGTTCGCCGCCATAGGCCGCGCCCGAGGCGATGGGACTCTCCGGAAACTGTTCCCGAAGCGCCTCCCGGAAGCACTGCGTATACCAGGTCAGCGGTGAACCTTCCGGCGTCCAGATGCTCTGGTATTTGGCGGCGGACTTGCGTGCCCGCAACGGCACGATGACACCCTTTACCAGTGTTCCCCGCAGCCACCCGGGCATATCCATAACGCAGGGGTCCATCAGAAATTCCCGCAGGTAGGCGGCTACACACGCCGGGTCGGGATGGGAGGGGGAGCCCGTATACAGCAACAGCAGGCCTGTCTCAGAAGTGGACGGGACGTTAAGGTTCTGACATGCCGGGTTCGTCATGCATTCGGGTCCGGAAGGTCGAAACCAAAATAGGAAACGGCGTTGTAATAGCAAATATCCCTGATGATTTGTCCCATGTGGTTCAGCGAAGTCGGGAGTTGCCCCCGGACCATGTCATTTCCGAACAGTTCACAAAGCAGGCGGCGGAAGTAATCATGGCGGGGATAACTTAAAAAACTCCGGCTGTCGGTCAGCATGCCGATAAACCGGCTGATGAGGCCCGTCTGAGACAAGGTTTCCAGTTGCTGCCGCATACCGTCCAATTGATCGTTGAACCACCATCCGCTGCCGAACTGGATCTTGCCCGGAACAGTACCGTCCTGAAAATTACCCGTCATGGTCGCAAACATCATGTTTAATGCCGGATTGATCGTATACAGGACGGTTCGTGCCAGGCGGTCCTGCCTGTCAAGGCGGTCCAGCATGCGCGCCAGGGATTTGGCCATGGGTTGGTCGCCTACGGAATCAAACCCGCTGTCCGGGCCCAAAGCGGCAAACATACGGCTGTTCGTGTTACGAATGGGGCCCAGGTGTAATTGCTGCGCCCAGCCCATTTCATGGTTCAGAAGGCCCAATTCCTGCATCATGGCGGACTTGTAGGCATGGGTTTCATCCGCATTCGGTTTTTTGCCAGACCGCGTCCGGCTAAAGACGGCGCGCACCTCCGTTAAACTGAAATCTGCGGCGTAGGGTTCTTCCAGGCCATGGTCGGCCACCTTGCAACCCCTTGAAGCGAAGAAACGCGCCCGGGTATACAACGCTTCCAAAAGGCCGTCAAAACTGGCACACGCTATGCCCGATGCTTCCTCCAGCCGGTCCAGCCAGGTATTAAAGGACTCCGTATGCTCTATGGCTAACGCCTTGTCCGGACGCCACGTGGGAAGCATCTGGATGGGGAAATCCTGATCTTCAGCGGTCTTCAGATGCGCCTCGAGACTATCCACCGGGTCATCGGTAGTGCAAACCAGGGCAACATTCATATGTTTCATGATGCCCCGGGCCGAAAATTCCGGAGTGGCAAGCATTTCGTTGCACTTCTTCCAGATGGTTTTCGCCGTCTGCGGGCCAAGCAGGGAATCGGTTATGCCAAAAGGTTTTCGCAATTCCAGGTGGGTCCAGTGATAGGCGGGATTACGGACGAGGTAAGGAACAGTTGCCGCCCACTTGGAAAATTTTTCCCAATCAGAGGCATTGCCCGTACAAAAGCGCTCGGGAATGCCGTTGGCACGCATCAACCGCCACTTGTAATGGTCGCCTTTAAGCCATATATCCGTCATATTGGCAAACTGATAATCTTCGGCCACGTGTTCCGGGGGCAGATGGCAGTGAAAGTCCACGATAGGAAGGGGTTTGGCATACTTGTGATACAGTTCCCGTGCGTATTCCGAAGTAAGCAAAAAATCCTCAGTGATAAAAGTAGATTCTGTCATTACCGTATTCCTCCTGATTTATCTGTTCAGTGTAACCGATGGATGAAAGATTAAACAACTACACCCACGGTCTTGGGACAGGCTTCCTTGCTCATGCTGGTATCCCGGAACCGTGAAAAAGAAGGGCGCCATTTGACTTTTAGCCGGAAGTTCGTGTATTTAGAGGGATACGGAAATAGGTGCGGATATCGGTATTCATGCTTGACTGCCGTAGAGGAATTTAGCGTATCTTCGCCCGCAGACAGGTAGAACGCAGTTTTCCGCCTGGCGTTTAAGGCATGATGGCATGCTTTAAAAAATTGTGTTGGATGCATATCAAAAATCGCTTTACCCTGCTAAGGAAAAAAGAATGAACAAGATATATTCGAGTGGTTCTCATGTTACGCGGGCTTTCGTGCAGGCACTATTTCCGCTGTTCTTGATGTTGTTTTGCACGACCCTGTGCGCAGGCGGAGAAAGTGTTCCAGACGTTTCGTTCCTGGAACTGGACAACGCCCATCTGAAAATGGAAGGGGCGTCCTTCGTACTGGGAACCGTGACGTATGAATGCGACGACACGGTTCCGAAAGGCAGCGTAATCAAACAAACCCCCGCAGCCGGAACCGTGGTGGATGCGGCCATACCGGTGGACGTGGTGGTTTCGACCGGCGGATGTGACTGCTGCGGCGGTTATTTCTGCAGTGTTACGCCGCGTGCCATTTTTCTGGGGGTGCTTGCCGTGCTGGTCCTGATTTTATTGGCGATATTCTGGGGCGGTGATATCGCAAGTCCTGCCGGCCTGTTCAAATAATGCGCTGTTGCGGGCACAGGAGGGAACGCGCAACGTGACTTGGGGAATGGCGCGGCTAGGAGAAGGGAAGGCCTGTTTATTCGTCCAAGCCGGCACGGCCTGTTGTGGCAGAAAGTCATGTCGCGTTCATTTGCCCCCGGCGGGCGTTTTTCCATAAAGACTCAACGCGAGGGTACCATGCTTGCAGCCTATATTCTGCCCGAAGTTTCCCCGGCGCTTTTCTGGTTGTTTGTAAGCGCCGCCGTTATTATTCAGGGCGTCAGCAAATCGGGTTTCGCCGGAGGGGCGGGCGTATTGTCCCTGCCGCTTATGATGTTGGTCATGCCGGTGGACAAAGTAGCGGCCACATTGCTGCCGCTGCTTATCCTGCTGGACCTGAACGCCATCTACCATCATCGGCACAATAAAGACTGGACGGTGATACGCCAGATATATGTGCCTTCCATTGTGGGCATCCTGCTGGGCGCCCTGGTCTGGTGGCAGGCGGGGCAGGCCGGCATCGAATCCTATGGCGGCTATATCAAGCGCTTTGTCGGCGTGATGGCCATCCTGCTGGCGCTCTATATCCTTGCCAGGGAAGTATCGCTGCAATGGGTGCGCGGGAAAAAGGCGGGGCCGTGCATCGGTTGGGTCGCAGGCATTTTTGCGGGGTTTTCCTCGACCATCGCCCATGCGGCCGGACCGGTGGTCAGTCTGTTTGTCTTTTCACAGGACCTCGGCAAGACCCTCTTTGTAGGCACCGTGGCCTGGACCTTTACCCTCATCAATCTTACCAAGCTGCCCTTTTACGTGGCCGTCGACTTGATAGACCTTTCCGTGCTGCGTTTCGACTTGTTCCTGGTGCCGTTAATTCCGGCCGGATCCTGGCTCGGAAAGTGGATGCATTACCGCATCTCCGAATCCCTCTTCAACAGGGTCATCATGGCCCTGACGCTGCTCGCGGGGATACAACTCCTTTTTGACGTAAATCTCGTAAAAATGCTTTTGGAGACGATGGTCCGCTAGGCCCCGGCGGTACAAAAACCGATTAACCGAGGACGGTGCACAAGAGGGCAAGCGATGGACAGCTGGACACGTTTCCATACGGGCCGTATTCCTTTTCTTGAACGCCCAAAGCGTATATACTATTGAGCGCCTGATTATTTCTTATTTCCCGGCGGGATAACGGATTATATTATTGTTGAGAGTTTCCGGGCTGTGTAAGATTACAGGCGGAATTTAGGCAGGACGCCTTGTCCACACTACATCGTAAAGGTTGCTCACCATGACACACCGCAATCGCATTCTTGCCGCACTGAACCACCGCGAACCGGACCGTGTTCCTGTGGATTTATCAGGGCACCGCTCTTCCGGCATTGCCGCCATGCTTTACCCCAAACTGCGTTCCGCCCTCGGCCTGCCCGAAGCGCCGGTGCGCGTTTATGATCCCGTACAGCAACTCGCCATCGTTCATGAAGACATGCTCGATCTGCTTGGTATCGACACGATTGAACTCGGACGGGGATTCGCGCTGGAAGACGCGCATTGGGCCGACTGGACCCTTCCCGACGGTACACCCTGCCAGATGCCGATCTGGGCGCTGCCGGAACGGGACGGCTGCCGCTGGATATTGCGATCCCCGTCGGGCAGGGTCATTGCCCAGATGCCGGACGACGTATGGTATTTTGAGCAGACCTACTGGCCCTTCGCAGAGGGCGATGAAGATCTGGAACATCTGCCGGAATTCATGGGGGAATCCATGTGGACCCATATCGCCTCGCCTCCCGGCCCCCTTGTCGCCGGGTTGGAGGGACAGCAACGGTTACGTGAAGGCGCCAAAGTGTTGCGGGGAAAAACCGACCGGGCGATCATCGGCCTTTTCGGCGGCAATCTTCTGGAGATGGGCACGTTCCTTTACCGGAATGACCTCTTCCTCATGATGCTTGCGGCGGAACCGGAACGGACCCATCGTTTTCTCGACGCGGTGGTGGAAATGCATCTGGCGAATCTCGATCCCTTTCTGGATGCGGTAGGCGATCAAATCGATATTATTTTGTTCGGCGATGACCTCGGCATGCAGCAGGGCCCACAGATATCTCCCGCCATGTACGACGAGTTTTTTAAGCCGAGGCACCGCCTCATGTGGACAAGGGTGAAGAATAAATGCCCGCATCTGAAGATTATGCTGCATTGTTGCGGCGGTGTACGGGAACTGTTGCCGGGCCTGATTGATGCCGGGCTCGATGCCATCAACCCGGTGCAGACAAGTTGCCGGGGTATGGAACCCCAATCACTTAAACGTGAATTCGGAAGCGACATGGTTTTCTGGGGCGGCGGGTGTGATACGCAACAGGTATTACCCCTGGGTACGCCGGCGGAGGTCGCGGACCATGTCCGGGCCCAGGTGGAAGCACTGTCGCCCGGCGGCGGTTTTGTCTTCCAGCAGGTGCACAATATCGTGGCAAACGTGCCAACCGAAAATATTATGGCCATGTACCGGACGCTGGGAAGGCTGTGATCGCCGTCCTAAAAGAAGCAGCCGTCCAGGTCATCGACCGGAAGTCCTTGCGCCACCCATGGCGTCACCAACGTCTCCGTTTCCGCAGGTAATGTAAACCGATGGCAATACCGTCGATGGGAGGAATGTAATATGCTTACTATGGCATGTGTTTTGTTGGCAAGTTTTTTTGCGGGTGCTCCAGCCCCGGTCTTTTCCTTGCAGGTGACAGGGGACTGGCGCGTCGAGCTTGGTCCGGGCGAGGCAGGCGGTGTGTCCCTCGCACAGGCGGCCTCCTTCGAGATCACCCCCCCGGAACGCACCATTGTCCGGGATGAGCGCCATGCCGTCCTGCCCCTGTACAACCCGAAGGCAGGCGGCTGGGTGCGGGGCGCGAAACCGCGGGGCATTCAGACCGAAGAATGCACCGCAACCGGCAAATTGTATCCCGAAACTTTGCGCATAAAAGCCGGGCCGGGAGACGCCCCTGTTGTTTTTGTTGAAGGAAAGGACTATCAGATTGAGCCGTTCTGGGGTACCTTCGGCCGCGTCGAAGGCGGCGCCATCGGGAATAACCAGGAAGTCTTTATTGATTACGCGTACGAACCGGACCGTCTCGACACCCTCGCCGTAAACACGTCGGGGGAGGCGCGACTGTTCGAAGGTGTTCCCTCGCTGGGAGTGGTCTTGCCGGGCGACGTGACGGACGGGTTTACCCCTGTCGCCCGGGTCTGGGTGCCGGGCAGGGGCGAAGCGCTGACTGAAGACACTCTTTACCCCATTTATTTTGACAGCCCCGGCGAAAGCCCGGAACCTGTCGCGGAACGGCTCCTGCCTGGCACCTTGGCAAAACTGCGTTCCGGGGAAGCATTGACGGTGGTCACCTTTGGCGACAGTGTTACCTGCGGCGGCGGTGTGGGCAGCGACCAGGCACAATGGTGGCAGGGACAATTTCTCGCGCGGCTCCGTGACCGCTTTCCCGCCGCTCAACTTTCCTGGAAAAACGCCGGGTGGGGCGGTGCCAGCAGCGCGGCCTATATGAAGTCGCCGCGTGGCAGTGAACACGATTATGTGCGGGACGTGCTGGAACCGGAACCCGACCTGGTGGTCATTGAATTTGTCAACGACGCCTACCTGGATGAAGCGGGGGTTGCGGAACACTACGGCACCATCCTGAAAAACCTGCGCGGCGTGGGCGCGGAAGTCATCCTGTTGACGCCCCACCTGGTACGTCCCGACTGGATGGGTATGGACACGAACAAAGTAAAAGAGGATCCCCGTGGTTATGTGCGCGGCCTGAAAGCCTTCGGTGCGGCGAATAACGTTGCCGTTGCCGATGCCTCCGCCTTGTACTGCAACCTCTGGCGGCAGGGCCTGCCCTACATGACCCTGATGGCTAACGCCATCAACCACCCCGACGTGCGGGGCCATAAACTCTTTGCCGATGCGCTCATGGGTTTGTTTCCCCGACAGTAAGGTCAGATTTCCTGACCTCGACTGGGTTTGACAGTGATATTTCGGAATTCATGTCGGCACTTTTTTACAGTCCTCTTCGTATAGGCCGCAAGAAAGGGACAGACAACGAAATAGCCAAAGCCAGCAAAGTACTTGTATCCTTGGGTTAATCATGGCTATTTCGTCATCAGTCCCTTTTTGCTCCGTTTATGTTGTCTGTTACGAGTGCCATACGCAATTCCGACGAGGTCAGGAAGTATGAAGGTATATCCTGCGCCCTCTTTACCTTGTATTCTCTTCCCAACCGGGAACAGGATGAAAGGATATTCATGCCGGCAACACACGAAACGCATAAGGGAGGTGCGGCGCACCTGTTGTATGACGGACGTTTACTCTTCTGGATGCTGCTCCTGACCGGCGGATTTGTCTATGTGGCGGGTGTTCTATGCTGCAGGGATATGCCGCTGCACTCCCGGCAAGGGGACTATGCGGAACTCATTAAACTCCTGGTATCGGCGCCGGTCTTGTTTTACCTGGGGGTGAGGCACACGCTGGAACCTTTTAATCAAGGATGGCGGTTAATCCTGTTTCGAAATATATTTTGCTTTGCCCTCCCCTTTTTTATCGCGCTGCATTGGTATTACCTGCAGGCAATTCCCCAGGTCAATTACTCGCTTACCGTGAATGACCTGAGCCGAATGCCTTCCGTCGGTCGCATAGTCTTTCTAAGTGCGGGAGCCTTGATGCTTGGACTGATGTGTTTCCATTTCCTGTTGGCCTATCGCGCCAACTCTTTGGTACCGTACGCGGGAACATTACTTGGGCTAATCGCCCTTCTGGTGGGCATCTCCTGGGCGTTAAGCGACCACTATTCCGTGCACATTCATCATTATTTTTTGTTCGGATTGTTCATACCCTTTGCGCGGTTCAACCATCCGGTTTCGATGGTATGTCAGGCCCTTTGCGCGGGGGTCTATGTGGAAGGTATCAGCGAATGGGGGATGTCAACGTTGTGGTATCCCCATTAAACAATCGGTCAAGCGCTTAGGGCTATTTCGTTGACAATAAAGTATGAGGAGAGCAGGTATGAAGATTAAAAGTAAGACATTTTCAAGCATTCCTGTGCGGGCGCATGTAGTGTCCTGGGGGTTGTTCCTGTTGACCGTTCTCTTTTTTCTGGTGATTTTCCTGGTGTATAAAGAGGAGGCGGTGTGGAGCAGATGGGACGAAGCGCGCGAACTGCGCGACCCGAGTTACGGGGAGCGTATTTATCCGGACAGCGTGTTCAGAACACGTGCCAACACCTGGTCCAATCTCGCTTATGTCCTGGTCGGGATTTATGTGATTGTCATTGGGGTTATGGATTGGCGCAACCCCGCGCAGAAGCCGGCCGGTTATCTGCGGTCCCGGCCTGCCCTGGGCATCCTGTTCGGCCTGGCCTGCTGTTATCTCGGCGTGGGCAGCGGCATCTTTCACGCCTCGCTCACGCATTGGGGGCAACAACTGGACGTAGCGGCCATGTATGCACCGCTGGTGGCGCTTATCGCCCTGAACCTGGACCGCCTTTTACCGGCCTGGCCGCTGTGGGGTCTGGCTGCCGTGTTCGCAAGCGCTTTGCTCTATGTGTACAAATGGTCCATGTCGTCGAGCACGGTGCTGCCCGCCCTCATTTTGGGCGTGGGATGTTTTATGGTGGTGGACCGTTTCCGACGCGACCGGCGTACCGAGTTCCGTTGGGGCCTTTTTGCCCTGATTTCACTCGTTCTGGCCATCGCCTTCCGGCAACTGGATGTCGCGGGACGGTTCACAGGCCCGGACACCTGGCTGCAAGGCCACGTGTTATGGCATTTTTTGACGGCCGCGAGTCTCGCTTGTGCCTACAGCTATTATCGTTCGGAAATAAGGGTTGTAACCGACCGGCATGAGAAGAATCCGGTTGAAGACGCATGAGGTAATTTGGTTCAATACCGTTATTCAAGATGTATAGAGTGCTCTGGGGTATCCCCTTCTTTATTGTGGACTGCTACCGTCATACCCGGATGTCAGGTTCCAACGCGGCCTTATATTAGCTTATCGGCTCGCAAGGCCCATAAAAAACAAGACGTTTAGGTATGTTGTTCACGCTTTAGCGTGCTATGTTTTTCGAAGTCCTTGTATTAGCGCGCACACTAAAGTGTGAACAACATCCACAGAATTTTTTTCTGGGTTGCGGGAAGTGTCCGTGTTGGATTTATATTTGGAAAGGATCTCATGAACAACACGCATATCATTAAGATTGCCGGGGAGATGAAACTGGCCCCGGCCCAGGTGAAAACCGTTGCCGGTTTGTTTGCCGAGGGCGCCACAATACCCTTTGTGGCCCGGTATCGGAAAGAGGCCACCGGGTCTCTCGACGAGGTTGCCCTGACGGATATCCGCGACAAACTTGACCGCCTGGCGGAATTGGACAAACGGCGGGAAGCCATCCTGAAATCGCTGGAAGAGCGGAACCTGCTCACCGATGAATTAAGAGCGAACCTCCTGGCGGCGGACACCCTGGCCATTTTGGAAGATGCCTACCTGCCCTACCGGCCCAAGCGCCGGACCCGCGCGATCATCGCCCGGGAAAAAGGACTCGAGCCGCTGGCACTGCTACTCCTGGCGCAGGACGTCGAGGATGTGGAGGCCGCGGCCGCACCCTATGTCAACCCGGATAAAGGCGTGGCGGATACAACGGAGGCGCTGCAAGGCGCGCGCGACATTATCGCGGAGCTGGTGAGCGAGGACCCCGCCACCCGCGCCGCCATGCGCACCCTCTACCTCGACAAGGGCTTTTGTGTCTCGCACGTCGTGAAAGGCAAGGAGGAGGAAGGCGCGAAGTTCAAGGATTATTTTGACTGGCATGAACCTGCCGCCAAGGCGCCATCGCACCGGCTGCTGGCCATGTTCCGCGGAGAAAATGAGGGCATGCTTGCCCTGTCCGTTGCTCCGGTAAAAGAGGACGCGGTGGCCCTCGTGTCTGGGCTTTTCGTGAAGGCAAACAATGGGGCGGCGGTGCAGGTCGCCCTTGCCGTGGAAGACGGTTACAACCGCCTGCTGGGGCCGTCCATGGAAACCGAGGTGCGCGCGGAACTGAAAAAGCGCGCGGATACGGAAGCCATCCGGATATTTGCGGAGAACCTGCGCGAACTGTTGTTGGCATCACCCTTGGGCCGCAAACGGGTGCTGGCGCTGGATCCCGGATTCCGCACCGGCTGCAAGATGGTCTGCCTGGACGCCCAGGGTAAACTGGTATACGACACGGTCGTATATCCCCACAGCGGCGAGGGAGCGGCGCAGGACGCGGGCAAAAAACTGCGTGCCCTGTGCGAGGCGCTTAAAATAGAGGCCATCGCAATTGGAAACGGCACGGCAGGCCGGGAAACGGAAAGTTTCGTGCGCGGACTGGCCCTGGACGCTTCCATTCCGGTGGTTATGGTGAACGAATCAGGCGCCTCCATTTATTCGGCCTCCGAGGTGGCTCGGGAAGAGTTTCCTGACAAAGACGTCACTGTCCGGGGAGCGGTCAGTATCGGGCGCCGCCTCATGGACCCGCTCGCCGAACTGGTCAAGATCGACCCGAAATCCATAGGCGTGGGGCAATATCAGCACGACGTGGACCAGGCCGCGTTGAAACGCAGCCTGGAAGACGTGGTAATGAGTTGCGTCAATGGCGTCGGCGTGGACGTCAACACGGCAAGCAAGCAGTTGCTGATGTACGTGTCCGGCCTGGGCCCCCAGCTCTCAGCGAACATTGTGACCTACCGCAATGAGAACGGCCCCTTTGCGTCCCGGTCCCAACTGAAAAAGGTGCCCCGCCTGGGGCCGAAAGCCTTTGAGCAGGCGGCGGGCTTCCTGCGTATTACCGGCGGGAAAAACCCGCTGGATGCCAGCGCGGTCCATCCGGAGCGTTACGGGGTGGTGGAGGCGATGGCCCGCGACCTGGATTGCGGCATCGAGGTCCTGCTGCGGGACGAGAAGGCGCGCCAGAGGATCGAGCTGCGCCGCTACGCGGGCGACGGTATCGGCCTGCCGACCCTCACCGACATCCTGGCCGAGCTGGCCCGTCCGGGACGCGATCCCCGGCAGCAGTTCGAGATCTTCGCCTTTGCCGATGGCGTGGCGAAGATCGAAGACCTGAAGCCCGGGATGGAGGTGCCGGGGATCGTGACCAACGTCACGGCCTTTGGGGCCTTTGTCGACGTCGGGGTGCACCAGGACGGACTCGTGCACATCAGCCAGCTCGCGGATCGCTTCGTGCGCGATCCGGCCGAGGTGGTGCGGGTGCACCAGCGGGTCAAGGTCACGGTGCTCGAGGTGGATCTGGCCCGGCGCCGTATCTCGCTGTCGATGAAGCGCCGGTAGGAGCACGCGTGGGCCGGACGGGGCCGAACGAGCCGAAGGAAGGCTCCGTCACGCCGTGGAGATTGTCGGGGGACAGAGGGCAGGGGCAGGGTCAGAGCGCGCTTCCCATCGAGAAGAACCTCTCCACCTCCTCGATCCCGGATGCGCGCGCCTCGTTCACCGTCCCCACGAACACGGCGCGTCCCTTCTCGAGGTAGGTAACGCGGTCCGCGATCCGCCGGATGCTGGAAAGCTCGTGGGTCACCACCACGATCGTCATTCCGAGGGTCTCGTTGAGCGTGATGAGAAGACGGTCGAGGCCGGCCGACGTGACCGGGTCCAGCCCGGCCGAGGGCTCGTCGCAGAAGATGATGGCGGGGTCCATGACGATGGCGCGGGCGACCGCCGCCCGTTTCTGCATGCCGCCGGAGAGTTCGCGAGGGTAGCGATCCTCGGCCCCCTCCAGGCCGACCTGGCGGAGTTTGACGGCCGCGACCTGGCGGCGCAGCGACGGGGACATGGTGGTGTGCATCTCCAGGGGGAGGGCGACGTTCTCCGCCACCGTCAGCGAGTTGATCAGGGCGCCATGCTGGTAGGTCACCCCGATGCCGCGGAGCACCGGCTCCAGCTCCTCTTCCTCCAAGGCGACCATGTCGTGGCCCAGCAGCTCCACGCTTCCGGCCGTGGGCCGGTAGAGACGGATGATGTTCTTCAGAAGGGTGGACTTGCCGCAGCCGGAGGTGCCCAGGATCACCATGATCTCGCCGCGGCGGACCTCGAAATCAACTCCCCGCAGGATGTGCCTCGCGCCATAGCGCGCGTGCAGGTCCCGCACCTGGAGAATCGGATCCGCGGTGTCGGCCGGACCGGTCATAGATAGAAGATCAGCCCCCAGATCGAATCCACCACGATCATGCCGAATATGGAGGTGACGACGCTCGAGGTGGTGGCGCGGCCAACCCCGTCGGCGCCGCCGGTGAAAGTCATGCCTCGCCAGGTCCCGATGATGGTGATCATGACGGCGAAGGAGAGGCTCTTGATGAGCCCGGTCACGATGTCCCAGGCGAGTAGCGAGACCAGAAGCCGGTTGACCATGGTGTTCAGCGGGAGCTGCATGTAGGTTCCGGCAACGATGAAGCCGCCCAGAAGCCCGAAGACCAGGCCCATGAACGAGAGCAGCGGAAGGCCGACAGCCATGGCCCAGAGCTTCGGAACGACCACGAAGCGGATCGGATTCAATCCCATGGTGCGCAGCGCGTCCAGTTCCTCGGTGAACTTCATGGTGGCGATCTCCGAGGCGATGGCCGAACCGGAGCGGCCCGCCACGACGATGCCGGTCATGAGGGGCGCGAGTTCGCGCGCCAGCCCGATGGCCAGCATGTCGATCACGAAGATCGAGGCGCCATAGGTCCGCAGCGTCGAAGCGCTCTGCAGGACGGAAATCGCGCCGATGAGAAAGAGGATGGTGGCCACGATCGGGAGCGCGCTCGAACCCATGTGGATGGCCTGGTCGGTGAAGGTGCCGCCGCGGTACTGCCCTCGGCGGAAGAGCCCGACGACCGACCACCAGACGACGTCCACGCCCAGGACCGCAACCTCCTCGAGGCCGCGGAGGAAGTGGAGGAATCGATCGGCGAGACGGATCAGCGCTCCGGCGATCCTCCCTTCGCCCCTGCCCCCGGCCGCGCGAGCGACAGCGTTGTGGACGTCGCCTGCCGCGCGTCCGGCGAGCGATTCCAGAAGCCGCGTGGCCTCGACGCTGAATCCACGTAGTTGAGCAGTCCCGCCCGCCATACGCTGGATCAGGAGGGCTCCGGAGGTGTCGAGGGCCATGACCCCAGACCCGTCGATCATGCTGACCGCCCCGCCCCGGACCGAGCGGGCCCATGCTTGCTCCACGGTTCCCGCGGTCGCGGCGATGAACGGCCCGGCCAGCGTGAGGATGCCGTCACGAAAGGTGACCTCGACAACCGGTCCGGTCGCGGTCTTCTCAGGCATCACACCTCCTGGCGGCGTCCCCTCAGGCATGACGCCTCCCTGGCCGTGTCTTCTCCGGCATCACGCCTCCCGGCCACGTCTCCGGCCGTCCGGACGGATCGGGGAGCTCACAGGTTCCGGGAGAAACGCAGCAGGCCCTGGTAACGCACCTGCACGTCGTCGAACGTTGGATCCTTCCAGAAATCAAACTGGAGGACGACGTTGACGTGGCGGGTCAGGTTGACGCGCAGGCGGGTTTCGCTGTCATAGACCCAGCGGTCGGCGTTCCAGGCCGGTGCCAGCATGTCGAACTCGCCGCTCACCAGGATGTATCGTCCCAGCCGGAAGTCCCCCAGGGTCAGGAACTCCATCCCGGAGATGTCGGTTTCGGGGGCACGGGTCAAAGTCCGGTTCTCCGCGTCATAGACGAAGGCGCCGCGGGCATAGGAGCGGCGCACCCCATAGCCGGCGCGCACGTTGAGGTTCGCCGGGATGGTCTGCAGGACCGCGGCGGTGAGCCCGGCCCCTCGCTTCACCTGAACCGGGCTGAAGGGGTCGGCCAGCCGGATCTCATCCGCTCCGCGGACGGCCCGAACCGTGTCTTGCGCCTGGTCCAGCTCGACGTAATCGGTCGGTTCCTCGAAACGGTGTTGGGTGGCGAAGAACCTCGTTTCGACCGCCCCGCGGAGATAGGGGCTGAACCAGTCGCGCAGGCGGTAGATATAGGTGAGCCGAAGCTCCCCCTGATCCACGAACTTGCTTACG
>Ga0116149_1002271_pt1 | contig 21404 bp, 14 predicted proteins | sample AD_UKC057_MetaG_FD_89787 | JGI IMG/M metagenome (GOLD analysis project Ga0116149, IMG submission 89787) | Active sludge microbial communities of municipal wastewater-treating anaerobic digesters from USA - AD_UKC057_MetaG | ecosystem: Engineered > Bioreactor > Anaerobic > Digestate | place: USA... | reverse complement strand
GTTACTCGGCCGCTCCGACTTGCGCCTGCACCGCTTGGCCGCCCCCGCCGCCAAGCCCAAGCCTAGAAAACCGTGAGGAGCTTTTTCAGCGGAATCAATAATACGGATCTGACCCCATTGCCTTTCACGACGCCTTGCGAAATGTCCGGGCTTGGGGGAAGCAGCGGTTTCGTGGGCGCTGTGCGCAATGTCGGGCGATGTCGCGGTGAATCGATTGGGCTAAAGGCGACCCCGCAGACGGTACAGATACCAGCCCAGCACCTCGTGCGTGTAGAGCGAGAGAGTCTGCAGCGCACCGACTGTCGGAACAATCCTCATCGGGCGGGCCTCTTCCAGGGCCGCCAGCCCCCGAAAATCGCTCGCATAACACTCGACCTCGATGCCCAACTTGCGGAATGCGGCCTCGCTGCGGCGCATGTGGAACGCCGATGTGATCAGGATCACCCGGCGCCAGCCCTGCTCGATCAGCATGCGTTGCGTGGCGAGGGCTTCGTCGTGCGTCGTCCGACACCCTTCGAGCACGAGGACGGGGAGAGGCGTCACGCTCCACGCTGCCAGAAGGCGCCGCAGCAGATCGCCCTCGTGTTTCATCGCGCCCCCCGCCCCGCGCGCTCCTCCGCCCAGGATCAAGGCGCGCCCCTTGCTCCGCCGCGCCAGATCAACCGCGGTGACGAGCCGGTCCGCAGCATCGTTGAACTGAAACCCAAAGCAATCGTGGCGCGACAGACTGACCGTGCCGCCCAACATCACCACGGCATCGGCCGGAGCGAGTTCGTCTGCGGTCCGTCCGGCATACGGGCGTTCGAGGGTGGCGAGGAGTTCGGAAGTCAACTGGTTGTTGCCGGCGAGGGCCAGGACAACCACAAGGAGACCGCTCGACCAGGCGCGTCCCCACTCCCTTCGCCAGAGCCGCCGCAGCATCCACAGAACCAGGATGAGCCAGAGGAAACCGAGCGGTTCGCTCAGCGGACCGAGCCAATCTTTCATGCGGGGAAACGGTCGAGCACCTGCGTCAAATGGGGCGCGAAGAGCCGCGGTTCGAGCAGGAAAGCGTCATGGCCCTTTTCCGAATGAACGGTGATCCACATGCAGGGGACGCCGGCGCGCTTGAGCACCTGCACCAGCCGGGCCTGGTCGTTCGGGTAAAACGAGAGATCCGAGTCGATGCTGAAGACCAGGAATTCCTGCTTTCGACAGCGCCCGAACAGGTCGTGCAGATCTTGGCCACCGCTTTCCTTGACCAGATCGAACCATTGCCAGGCATCGAGGATGCGCAGGTAGGTGTTGGCATCGAAGCGCCGGACGAACTTCTCGCCCTGGTGCAGCATGTAGGACTCGATCGGATGCCGCATTTCGTACCAGCCGAAGGGGGGTTTCTGGCTGACGACTTCGTTGCGGGCCCGCTCACGCAGGGCGTCCAGAGAGACGAAGGTCTTGTGGGCAATGCGGCGCGCCAAGGCCAGCCCGAAGTCGGGCCGCGGCCCGTCGTAATAGTCGCCGCCCCGGAAATTGGGATCCGCTTCGATCGCCGTGACCTGCTCGAAATTGAGAATCCGTTGCAGGGTGGTGGTCTCGATCCCTGTGCCGATCGGCACGACAATCCGCACCCGGTCAGGGTAGCGTGTTGCGAGCACCTGGCAGAGAAAACCGCCGATCGACGCCCCGATCACGGCGTGGAGTCGCCGCACGCGCAGATGGTCCAGCAGCGCCATCTGCGAATCCACGATGTCGCTCATCCGCAACACCGGAAAGCCCGGCCCCCAGCGCCGGCCCGTGTCGGCATTCACCGAGGCCGGCCCGGTCGAGCCGTAACACCCTCCCAGGTAGTTCGCGCAAATCACGCAGAACCGCCGGGTGTCCAGGGCCTTGCCGGGCCCAATGAAACCATCCCACCAGCCTTCGTGCAGCTCGTCAGTCCACCGGCCATCGAGTCCGGGCACGTCCCGGTTCAGCCCGGCCGCATGCTGGCTGCCGGTCATGGCGTGGAAAAGGAGGATTGCGTTCGAGCGATCTGCGTTCAGCCGGCCATACGTCTCGTAGGCCAGCGTGAACCGGGGCAAGACGGGACCCAGCCGCAACTGAAAGGGCCTCTTGCGGTCATGAAACTCGAAGAACTGCGTTCGTACTTTGCCAATGGAACGGGTCATGAAACAAATGGCGCGCAGTGTGCGACGCCAGGCCCGCCGACGCAAGCCTCGCCCGCGACAGCCTCGCCCGCGACAGCCTGCCGCTCGATGCGTACAAAAAGAGGAACTTCACTCCCCATGGACCGTGGTTGCGTAGCCGTCCCGCAGCACGGGATCAGACGGCGCCATCTCGCTCCGCCAAAGGCAGGAATCGGCGCCGACTCACGCCGGCGTCCGACACAGGTTTCGACAAAGGTCTCGACAACGATGACGGCAGAGGGGCCCGGACTCGCGATGATCACGCCGTGCGGCCCAAGGCCTGTTCGATGTCGGCGAGCAGATCGTCGATGTGCTCGAGTCCGATGCTCAAGCGGACCAACTCGGGCGCGATGCCCCCGGCCCGCTGCTGCTCCTCGGTAAGCTGGGAATGCGTGGTCGTGGCCGGGTGAATGGCCAGAGTCTTCGCATCGCCCACGTTGGCCAGGTGCGATATCAGTTTCAGGGCGTCGATGAACTTCGCCCCGGCCCTCTTCCCGCCCCGGATGCCGAAGACGACCATCGACCCGCCCTTGCCCCGCAGGTACCTCGTGTTGAGCTCGAACATCGGGTCGCTTTCCAAACCGGGGTAGCGCACCCATTCGACCCGTGGATGCGATTTCAAGTACTGGGCGACCGCCCTGGCGTTGTCGCAGTGGCGCTCCATCCGCAGCGGGAGGGTCTCGATCCCTTGCAGGAAGATCCACGAACTGTCCGGCGCGAGGCAGGCCCCCAGGTTGCGCAGGGCCACCGTCCGCATTCTCAGTATGAACGCCAATGGGCGGAGCGGTTCGGGCAGATCCACCCCCCACCGCAAGCCGTGATAGCTGGCGTCCGGCTCGGTGAAGAGCGGATGCTTGCCGGCGGCCCAGGGGAACCGCCCGCCATCCACCACGATCCCCCCAATGCCGGTGCCATGCCCCCCAAACCACTTCGTCAGAGAATGCACCACGATGTCCGCCCCGTGCGCCAGAGGTTGCGTCAGATAAGGCGTCGAAAAGGTCGCATCCACAATCAATGGGATACCCTCGCGCCGCGCCACCGCCGCCACACCATCGAGATCGGTGATTTCGAGCGTCGGATTGGACACCGCCTCGCAAAACAGCGCGCGCGTCCGGCCATCGATCACCTTGCCGAAGTTCTCCGGGTCGTTCGAGTCGACGAACCGCACCGCGATGCCCAGGGCGGGCAGGATGTCATTGAACTGTGTGTAGGTGCCCCCGTACAGGTTGCGGGCGCTGACCACGTTGTCGCCGGCCCTGGCGAGGTTGATGATCGAGTAGAAGACGCCGCTCGTCCCGGAGGCCGTCGCCAGCCCCCCAAGCTCCGGAGCGCCCTCGAGCAACGCCACGCGCTTCTCCAAAGCCTCCGTCGTCGGATTGGTCAGCCGACTGTAAATGTTCCCCAGCTCCTTCAACGCAAAGAGATTCGCCGCATGCTCCGTGCTCCGGAAGTTATACGACGCCGTCCGATACACCGGAATCGCCCGCGCCAGAGTCGTCGGATCCGGTTGCGTGCCGCCATGCAAACAAAGAGTTTCGAATTTCATTCAGTAGAAGTATTACAGTTCACTTTCTCGTCTGTCCAACCCGAAACAATCGAGGCGCGGCTCGGACAGCGCGCTTGCCTCCCGCCCCTGCTCGTCCGATGATGCGCCACAGAACATCGCAATGAACCGCGCCATGAAAGCCCTGATCTTCGCCTGCTGGTTAGCCGCCCTGCCCCTCGACGCCGCCGATGCAGCGGTCCCGGTCACGCTCACGGCCGGCGCCGATTGGATCCCGCTGGAACCGGAGTTGGACATCGAGCCCGGCTCGGCTCTGGACTTCTCTTCGATGGGGTTTGTCGATCCTCCTGCCGGCAAGCATGGGCGGGTGATCGTGAACCAGGACGGTCACTTTGCTTTCGAGCGCTCTCCGCGGACGGCCCGGCGGTTTTACGGCGTGAACCTCTGTTTCGGCGCGCACTTCGTGTCGAGACCGGAGGCCGATCGATTGGCGGACCGTCTTGTCCGCCTCGGTTACAACGCCCTGCGCTTCCACCATTACGAGCGCGAACTGACCCAAGGCCAGCGTCCAACGACCACGCTCAACTCGGAGAAGCTCGATCAGTTCGACTACCTCATGGCCGCCCTCATCAAACGCGGCATCTACCTGACCACCGACTTGTTTGTCTCCCGGGGCGTCCCGTGGCGCGAGATCGGGGTCGACCGGAACGGCGATGTGCCGATGGACACATTCAAGATCCTGGTGCCGGTCCACGCTGGCGCGTACGAGAACTGGAAGCAGTTCAGCCGATCCCTGCTCGATCATGTCAATCCCTACACGCAGCGCCGCTACGCGGACGAGCCGGCCCTGGCCTGGCTTTCGATGATCAACGAGGGCAATTTCGGCAACTTCCTCAAAGACCTGCGGACCTTTGACGAGTGGCGCCAGGCCTGGAATCGGTGGCTGGCGAAGCGTTACGCCGACCGCGCCGCCCTGGCGGCCGCCTGGGGCGACGAACTGGCGTCCGATGAGGATCCCGCGAAGGAATCAGTGGCACTGCCCGACAACATCTACGACAACAAGGTGCGAACCCGGGATTGCATCGCGTTCTTTGGGGACACGGAGCGCGACATGGTGATGCGGATGACGCGGTTTCTGAGGGAGGATCTCGGCTGCCGTGCGCTCGTCAGCAACGCCAACTCCTGGACGCGGTTCACCACCGACCAGGCGGCGCGCGCGGTCTACGACTACGTCGACGACCATTTCTACGTCGACCACCCGCAGTTCCTGGAAGGCGCATGGCGGCTGCCCAGCCGCTGCCCCAACACCAGCCCCATCGCCAACGGCGCCACCGGCGGACGCAACCTCAGCTTCACCCGGCTCTTCGACCGCCCCTTCACCATCACCGAGTATAACTACTCCGCCCCGGGCCGGTTCCGCGGTGTCGGCGGCATCCTCACGGGGGCGCTGGGCGCGCTGCAGGATTGGGACGGCATCTGGCGGTTCGCCTACAGCCACGGGCGCGAGGCCATGTTCACTCCGTCCCGCATGAATTACTTCGACATGGCGTGCGACCCGCTCGGCCAGGCCGCCGAACGCGCATCGCTCTGCCTCTTCCTCCGCGGCGATCTCCAACCCGCCCCTCATTCGGTCGCCGTCGTGATGACCCCCGACGACCTTGCCCATCCGCCCCGCAAGATCCCCACCCTCGCCCCGCGATGGCATTGGCTGGCCTGGATCACCCGCATCGGCACGCGGGTCGTGCCTTCAGCCACGCTCGCGCTGCCGCACGACATCCTCGCCCCCCTGGGCTGGAAGACGTCGAAGGATGAATTCGCCGCCGCCAGCGCCCCCAGCGCCGAGCGGACGAAGCTCCCGCTGCTCGCCGACCCGTACAATCTCGATGACGCAGCCCTCTGGTCCGCTGTGCAGGGCCTGCCCCTGGCCAAACCGGGCAATCTCACCGATCCGGGGCGCAAGATCTACCAGAGCGAAACGGGCCAATTGGTCGTCGATGCTCCGCGCGACCTGCTTGTCCTGGACACGCCGCGCACCGCCGGCGGGTACGCAACCGCCGGCCAGTCGATTGAGGCCCCCGGAGGCGGCGTGACGGTGCGAATGGACGGCAGCGACGCAACCGTCTGGGTCAGCGCCCTGGATGAGAATCCGATCCGCCGGAGCCGGCGCCTGCTTGTGACGCATCTGACCGACCTCCAGAACACCGGCATCGAGTACGCGGAGGAAACGCGCCAGACCCTGCGCAACTGGGGCCGAATGCCGCACCTCGTCCGCGCCGGCAAGGCGCATCTGGCCATCGCGCTGGCCGATCCGGAACGCTACGGGGTCTGGGCCCTGGCGCCGAGCGGGCGTCGATTGGCTCAAATCCCCGTGACGGTTGAAGGAGGCGCGCTCCGTTTCACGGCGGATGTCGCCGGCGACGCCCGGCAAGGCGCCCGCATGCTCTACGAAGTGGCCGTCAAATAGCCAGCCGGCAGGCAGGTCGTCCCCGGCACCCGCGACAGTCGCCGTTCCACAGGCTGGATAGCATAAGACGCACGCAGCCAGCCGCCCAACCCCGTGCGTCTGTCCTAACCCGGAAATCTCACCGGTGGGGCGGTCGCGGCATTCCTGAGGGTCGGTGGGTGAGATTTCCGGGTCTGCTTTGCGCCGGCTACTTGATCTGAATCCAAACGCTATGGCGGCTGCCATCGGACAGGGTGGCGACCAACTCCCATTTGCCGACGCTCATGCCAGCGGCTCTGGTATCCAGGTTGAAATGCCACTCGCCATCGGCCAGCCGAAACTGGCTCCCCGTGGTCGCCGCGTCTCCCGGTGTGGCATCAATTGCCGGATCTGAATCCGTCTGGCTGCTCCACTTGATGGCATCGAGCGTGTGCACACCAGCAGTCACAGGCGCGCCGCCTGACGACGGAGTATTGTCTTCATAACAGTCTCGCGAGGCAGACGGCTGCTCTCCTGTTCATATCCGCAATCCTGGGGAAGAAGGGGCCAGGGAATTTGGAAAATGTTACGAAAGTCACTGGGGCCAGAACAACACATGAGGTCGAGTGGGAGACGCTCCGGGGCCTGGCGCGACCATTAAGAATCCTGGTGGCGGGCGGGTGAGTTTTTACAGTTTGACCCCTCCTACGTCGAAAAAGCAGATGCCTATTCGTTCGGTGATCGACCAGCCGACGCCGACTGTGGCCAGAATCTCAACATGACGACAGTGTCAGCAAGACGGATCCGCGGCGCCGCCGCCAACTCGCTTCCATCAGCCCTCGCCTTCTGGGGGATCCTCCTCCTCCTGCCAGGTATCCTGCGCGCGGGCCTGCCCTCGCCGTGGCAATTCCAGACGCCGCTGCCTCAAGGCAACGACCTCCTCGCCGCCTGGACCTCGGCGGAGGGCCAACTCTACGCCGGCGGCCACGGAGGAGTCATCGTCCAATGGGACGGGGCCCGATGGGCCATCCAAAACACGCCCACCCAAAAGACCATTTCCGGCATCCACGGCACTGCCGCCACCAACATCTGGGCCGTCGGCGGCGATCCCTACACCGATAACATGACCAACCGCTGTCTGATCCTCCACTTCGACGGCCAAACCTGGAAGGAACAGACCCCGCCGGACTACATGGGGTACACGTACCCCTTCAACTCGGTGCTTGTGCTCGCGGCCAATGACGTTTGGGCGACCCCGGACGGGGGAACATTCCTCGCTCACTACGACGGCGCCAAGTGGGACTGGTTCTCCGTGCCGCTCGCGGTGGAAGGCACCTTCCGCGCCATCGCTTCGTCGGGGCCGAACCATCTCTAGGTCGCCGGCACCCACGGCCAGATCCTCCACCGCGACCAGGGAGTCTGGAAGCTGGAACAGAAACTCGAAAGCGGCAACATGACCTTCAACATCATCAGCCGCCTCTGGGCCTTCGACCCGGATCACGTCTTTGCCGCCGGCAACCGGACTCAGTTCTATCGCCGCAACATCGACGGCACGTGGGCCCAACTGCCAGTCGACGCCAGCGAACCATTCGGTATCAGCGTCTGCGCCCTCTGGGGCCGATCCCCCACCGAAGTCTTCCTTCTTAATGAGGACTCCGTCTTCTACTACGATGGCTCCCACCCCGCGGTGCGGACCTCATACCGCACCGCCATCCGGCGGCAATGGCTGGCCGGCGCGGGCGCAGGCGACCTTCTCTACGGCGTCGGACCAGCCGGCGTCGCCCACGAGTTCCGTCCGGACGGTCGGGGCGGAGCCACGCTCTCCGCCCTGACCGTGGGTGGCCACGCCGACATGAACTTCACCCCTGCCGGCCTCGCTGCCTGCGGAGCCGACGACGTCCTGGCTTATGGCTTCGCCCATGACGGCCCCGGCATGTGGCCCCTGTGGCACATCGCCAACGGTGTTGCCCAACCGTTCCCTTCCCTACCCCAAGGCGCCACCCGCCCCGTCTGGGTGAAAGCCGTCTCCGCCACCAGCCTGCACGACGTCGTGGTCGCCTGGGAGAACTGGCAGGATTGGCGGCGTGGCGTCCACCGATGGGACGGCTCCAAGTGGATCGCTCTGCCGGGCGCCGAAAGCACCGTCGCCCTCTGGCGCTCGCCCACGGGACGACTTTTCGCCGCCGGCCCCGCCCGCGTCCAGACCTGGACTGACGGCGGCGTTTGGGAAACGCTCTACACCGTGCCGGCAGAACAACCGGAAGACCAATTCAATGCCCTCTGGGGGCGAACCGATGCGGATATCTTTGCCGCCACCCGCAACGGCAAGGTCCTGCACTACAACGGCAGCACATGGACTACCGAGACGACCCCCGGCACCGATGCCATTATGGCTATCGGCGGCAACGACACGAGTACCTACGCCGTGGGTGAGAACGGCCTCGCCTGGCGCCGATCAGGCTCTGCCTGGCAACCCCTCACGGGTGTCAAGCCAGCGGCTGGGGAACACTTCTCCGCTTTGGCCCTCGGCAGCGACGGAGTCTACGCGGCCCAGCAGACCCCCAGTCAGTACATCGGCGGCGGGCTCGGCCGGCTGTGGCGCTTCCAGGGCACCACCGCTGACCTCGTCGTTCAGGGCCTCTCCGAACCCCTTCAAGGCCTCGCCCGCGTCGGCTCCGGACATCTCGTCGGCTTCGCCGCAGCCGACTTCGTCATCACCACGGCACCCGATGCGCCACCGACCCTGCAGCGCCTCGATCTGGAGACAACCTCCTGGCAAAGCGTCGGCAACACCGGCGTCGCGCTGCACATCGAATCCACCTCCGCCGCACACCCGGTCGTCGCTGTGCAACGCGTCTCCCAACCCGCCCCGTTCACCACCGACCCCGCTCCCTATAGCGAACACTGGGTCATCCGCGAAGACAAATTCTACTCCGGCACCGCCTCCCCCCCGATGCTTGTCCAGATCCAGTACGATCCGTCCCAACTCCTCCCTGACTTGGCCGATGTTCCTCTGAACCTCTATCGGCATACCGACCAAAGGGTCGAAGAAGTCCCCTGTCTTCACGATCCCACCGCCCATACGCTCACCACCCTCGCCGGCGCGGATTTCTCCCTTTGGACCATCGGACCCGCAACACCCAAACCCACGCTGACCATCACCCCTATGCCCGGCGGCACAATCGCCATCGCCTGGCCGGCATCCGCCACCGGCTTCTCGCTCTACTCGACATCCAACCTCGCACCCGAGGCCGTCTGGACCCCGTCGACCGCCACCGTGGAGATCGACGAGACTTCCCAGCGTGTCACCCTCGAAGTCGGCCCCGACAAGGCATTCTACCGGCTCCTCGCAGACTGATGCAAGGCAATGGGGATCTGACCCGAATGTGCGTTTACGGCATCAACACCGGGATGACCTTGTTGCCGTGACGGCGATAAACTCGGAAGTCCTCGTCCAAGGTGAAGATGATGCCACCCGGATGCAGTTCCGCCAACCGGACCAGACAGGCATCGGCCAGGGACATGGGGCGCTCCCGATAGCGGCGCATCAACGCGCGCAGATCCGCCAGTTGATCCTCCACCTCCAGTCCCACCCGCAACACGCCGCGCTCCAGCAGCGCAAAGAGCGGGTCGCTCTCCCGGCCTTCCCGCTTCAGGAGAAAAGCGGCTTCCGTGAGCACCGGCTCGCAAGTCAACAGCGGCGGGTGCAGTCTTTTCCACTGCTCGCAGACCCACTCATGATGCTCGAGGCCGGCGGCGAGAAACGCCACCAGCGGCCCGGTATCGAGCAGCACCGCGCCTTTCATCGCCCAAAGCCATCCAGATGTTCTGGATTCGTGGCCAGATCGCGCGGCAGCCCTTTCACCGACCCGGCCAGGTCACGCGCCAGATCGTAGCAGGTGGCCTTGCCGCCGGACGCGCGCGCGTCCAGCGCCTTCTCCAGGCACTCCCGCACCAGGGATGATTTCGTGGTGCGCCGCGCGCGGGACTCCGCTTCCAACAGTTCCAAGAGGCGATCGGGCACCTTGAGCGAAATCGTATTCATGGCATCAATGGTAATACACTCCGTCTTCGCGCGCAATACCAGGTTCAATCGTGATCCGCCGCAAACCGGTGAAACACGAAATTGCCTGGCGACAACCCGCTGTGTCAGGCCTCGGCCTTGACCAGTTCGATGCCTTCGCCTGTGCCCAGGTTGCGCGAGTATTTCTTTTCCTCGGGATTGTTCCAGTGCTCGTGGACGCCCAGGCTCGCCAACCGCTGCGTCGGCGTGGCGTGGTTGGGATCGTAGAACGTTCCCGAGGGCGGGTCACCCGCACGCGCGGCCTCGTGCAGATAATCATCCACCCCGCCTTTGCGCGGGAAATCCGTGCGTTCGCTCCAGAGGAAATCGAACCCGACGGAATCGATGGCCACCGGATCCTGTGAGGCCAGAAGGCTGCACGGCCACTGCCCGCGGAACGGCGGCATCTCCATGCGCTGCGGGACCGCGTCGCGCGGATGCGCCCCGGAGAACAGGCCGTCGATGAGGTGAAGCAGCGTCTTGCCCCCGAGGTGCGCATGGCCCATCAGGTCCACCAACGGGCGATACACGCCGGTTTGCGTGGCGAAACAGTTGGGGTGCATGTCGTAATAGCCCTTCTGCACCGGCCAGCGCACCAGCGAGCCATAGTGGTTCTTGGCGCACAACGTCACGCCGCCGGCCGTGTGCGCCTTCAGACACGCGAAGTTGATCACGTAGTCCGCCTCGGCGAAAGAGGTCGGAACGCTGTCCCCGGTCTTCCCCTCGGGACGACTGCTCCAGAAGAGCGGGGCGGCCGATGGTGCGGCCTTGATCCGGTCGTATTTGCCTTCGCAGTCCTCGTAGCGGACCCCCGGGAACGCCCCGTGGAGCAGGCTGTAGTACTCGTGGACCAGGCAGGCCAGCGTGTCGCCCACGGTGATGTCGCTGGGGCGCACGCCGACGCGGACCAGTTGATCCAGCAAGGCGAGGATCATCTGCGGTGCGGTGTTCATGTAGTCATGCCGGCGGATGAATGTATAGGTGTCCGTGTTGACATGCCCCTCGAGGTAGATCAACCCCACCCAGTTGGGCTTGATCATGACCCGCTCGCCGGCGCGGTAGCCCGCGTCGCCCTTGCCGCGCGACCGGTTGAAATGGCGAAACAGCCGGGACCACGCCCCGGGCACCGTCGCCTCGCCGGTCAGTTCGCACACCGCGCGCGCCAGCATCGCGTCGACACGCGCCTGTTTCACCCGGTCGCCCTCCCACCAATGGCCGTCGCCCGGGCCTTTCCAGTCCGTGACTCCGGGATCATGCGCCCAGACCACCCGGCCCGGATGAATCCCTTTGCCCTGGCCGATCGGCTTGAGCCGATCCAGACCGTCGGGCGCGGTCGCCGCGCGGAGCCCGGCGGCGCAGCCGCCTGCAAGGACGATCGAGTGTTGGAGAAAGGAGCGGCGATTCAACGCCGGCGTCAGGTTGTGGGGGGAACGAGCAGCAAGCCCGGTGGGATCGGCGCAAGGCGTTTTCATGCCATAGCAGACTGTTTATTGACGTTTGAAGGACTGAAGAGCCGCCACGACTTTCATCGCAGCCATTCCATGCCCGCGCGTCCGCAAAATCAAGGGTGAAACATGCGGGCTCTTCCTCGCGCTATTGACAGGACGGGGCGGGGGCGCAGAGTCGCCCGCGGCGGAACGACCGGCGACGCGCGGGCACGAGCCCGGCGCAACACGGTCGGCCACTTCGGGTCAAAAGTCGTGAAGGTGCTCGTCATCGAGGACGAAAAGAAGATCGCGTCCTTTGTTCGCAAAGGACTCGAAGCAGAAGGCTTCATGGTCGAGGTGTCGCATCACGGCGATGAAGGCTACACGCTGGCCACAAGCCGCCCGTACGATGTGGCGGTGTTGGACATCATGTTGCCGGGGCGCGACGGCCTGAGCATTCTGCGCAATCTGCGCGACCGCAAGATCCCGCTGCCGGTCATCCTGCTCACAGCCCGCAGCGAGCTCAACGAACGGCTCGAGGGATTGAATCTTGGAGCGGACGACTATCTCACGAAGCCGTTTTACATCGAAGAATTGGTCGCCCGCATCCACGCCGTCACGCGCAGGGCCACAGGCGCGCCCCAGGGCATTCTCACCGTCGGGGATCTGTCGATGAACCTCCTGACCCGCGAGGTGAAGCGGGGCGAAACGGCCATCGAGTTGACCCCGCGCGAGTTCACGCTCCTCGAACACCTGATGCGCTCTCCGGGGCGGGTGCTGACGCGGGCGCAGATCTGCGAGCGGGTGTGGGAGTATGATTTCGATCCGGGGACCAACCTCGTCGAGGTCTATATCCAGCGTTTGCGCAAGAAGGTGGACGCCGAAGCGCCGGTCAAGCTGATCGAGACCGTCCGCGGCGTGGGGTATCGCCTCAAGCCCCGGCCATGAAGCCAGTTTCCTTCCGCCTCAGGATCGCGCTGCTCTCCGCCCTCATTTCCGGGCTTGTCCTGGGCGGCTTCGGCGTGGCGACCTGGTATTTGCTCCACCGCCAGAAGGTGGAGGCCGTGGACACGGAGATTCGGGGTCTTGGAGCGCGCCACCCCGGCTGGCTGGCCAACCGCGGCAGTTTTGACCGGCTCCAGAGCTCGATCGAGTTCATTTTCGGCGAGGAGCATAAAGGCCGCATCCTCCTGCTCGTCCGGGATGCCCAAGGCCAGACCCTCTACACTTCACCCGCTTGGCCGGATGGACTCGATCCCAACCAAATCGATTGTTCCCTCGAAGACGATCCGGCAGCGTCAAACGAGGCCGCCACGAATCCTCCCTCGTTGCCGCGCGGACCGCCGTGGCGCCCGGGCGGCGGCGGAGGGCGTGGCGGCATGGGACGCGGTCTTGGCATGGGCGGCGGTGGCACCCCCGGCCTGTTCACCAAGATCCCCCGGTTCTTCACAGTCCGAGCTGGGGATTCGGCATGGCGGCTGGGCATTCTGGGCAACAACGAAGTGCGCCTGGTCGTCGGGCTCAACTTCGACCAGGTCCAGGCCGAGTTGAACCGGATGCGGAATATCTTCGCCGTCACCTTGCCGCTGGCGCTCCTGCTGGTGGGCAGCGGCGGCTGGCTGGTGGCGGGACGCGCCCTGCGTCCTTTGAACACGATCAGCGCAATGGCGGAAGGGGTGACAGCGCAGGGACTGGACAAGCGCATTCCCGCGTCGGGCAGCGACGTCGAAATCACGCGTCTGGTCCGTGTGCTCAACGGAATGATGGACCGGCTGGAAGCGAGCTTTCGTCAGGCGACCCGTTTCAGCGCCGACGCGTCGCACGAACTCAAGACGCCGTTGGCGGTGATGCAGGGCGAACTCGAGAACGCGCTTCAGGCGGCCGAGCCGGGCTCCGCGGCGCAACAGGTTTTCGGCAATCTGCTCGAGGAAACCCAGCGGCTGAAGAGAATCACCCGCGGCCTGCTGCTGCTTTCCCAAGCCGATGCCGGCCAACTCAAGCTCGCGATCGAGGATGTGGATTTCAGCGCCGAACTCGAAGGCCTGATTGAAGACGCTCGAGTCCTGGCTGCCGACTCGAACCTCGCATTTGACGTCCGCATCGAGCCGCGTGTGCGTGTCCAGGCCGATCGCAGCCTGCTGCAGATGGCCCTGCTCAACCTGCTGAGCAACGCCGTCAAATACAACGAACCGGGCGGGGCCGTCGCTGTCACTCTCGAAGCCGGAGACGCCCAAGCCCGCCTGACGGTCTGCAACAGCGGACCGGGCGTACCGCCGTCCGATCAGGCCCGCGTTTTCGAGCGCTTCTATCGCGCCGATCCGACGCGCACCAGAGCTCAGGACGGCCTGGGATTGGGTTTGAGCCTGGCGCGCGAGATCCTGCACGCCCATCGCGGGCGCCTGGTTCTTGCGGAGAGCCGCCCCGGCAGGACCCGTTTCGAGGTGACGCTCCCCCTCTAATCACCACCAGAGAAAGCTCGGGTCGTAGGCCGGACTCCAGATCCAGTCCGGCATCTCCTTGGGAAAGGCATAAAACACGACGTGCCCGTCCCCGAAGAGCATGTTGAAACGCCGCTGGCCGCGGGAGTTGTGCCACCATGTTTTCGGGTTGTGAACGTCATGATGGGCATGCCAATCCCACTCGCCCTGGATGATCTTGTTGGCCGGGCTGAGCGCGACTTCGTTGCCCTTGATCGGCGTCGCCTCATACGTGCCCGCCGCCAGCCGGGCATCGCCCGTCACGTGCCGGGTCCGATAGGAATCGTGCTGGAATTGTGGGACGTAACTGTTGCCGTACTCCTTGAAGCAGTTCTTGGCGCCGTAGGTTGAATCGCCTTTGTCGGACGGGCATCGCCAGGTCTCGACGGCCGACACGTACCGGTTGAGCGGGCGGTTGGTTGGGGCCACGTTGACGCCGAAGCTCTCGCCCACCGCGGGATCCAGAGCGTATGTGCCTCTCTGTCCCCCGGCGGCCCCCCACCCTCTTTGGGCCGGATAGAGGTCGCTGTTATCCTCCGCATACATGATGTAGGCGATGCCCATCTGATGCTGATTGCTGGCGCACTTGATCTGCTGCCCTTTCTCCTTCGCCCGGCCCAGGGCGGGAAGCAGCAGGCCAGCCAGGATCGCAAGGATCGCGATCACCACCAGCAACTCGATCAGTGTGAAGGCCGCCCGGCGGCACGGATGTCGCGAGACCGGGCGACTCATGCCCGACAACGAAGCCGAAGATGCCGATGACGTCCTCATGGCGCGTGGTATGCAAGGACCGGTTTGAGTCTTCGGGATCGAGTGTAAGGCGAAAGGCCCCGTTTGTCTCGGTGTTTCTGACTCGACAGGACCTCGACAGAACGACTGGACACGGCGCGCAGAACGGAGCAGAGTCCGACCCCGTCATGAAAACCCCCGCCCTTCTTTTCCGCTGGTCTCTCCGGCATTGCCTGCATCTGGCACTCGCCGTCTTCACCGCCTGGCTGGCCAGCCTCCAACCCGCCCTGGCCGGCCCGACACTGGTCAGCACAGCCAGCCTCGATGGCCAAACGGTCGCGCTCTGCTTCGCGAACGATCTGGATCCCGTTTCCGCCCAGGACGCCACCCTGTACTCGATCCCCGGCGCGACAGTCTGGAACGCGATCCTGTTGGAGGATCATCGCACGGTCCTGCTGTCCGTCTCCGATCTGGCCGGCGACAGCTACTCCGTTACCGCAACCGGCATCAAAGACGCCCAGGGCGACCCCGGCGATGTGAACGGCGCCGGCCCGATCCTGGGCTGGACCGTTGCGGATCTGGGAAACCTGTTGGCGCCGTCGACGACCTACGCCTGCGGTCCCGATGCGATCTCGACCGTGGTCGATGGCGGGGCGATCTGGTTCACGTCCGATGCCTGCAACTACGTGTATCGGGAGCGGACGGGCGACTTCGACGTTCGGGTGCAGGTCACCAACGTCAGCGGCGGCAACGCGGCTTCGAACCTGACACTGGACGTCCGCGAGTCGGCGGATCCCGACAGCCGACACGTCTTCGCCGCCGTCTACGGCCAGATCCAAAATCGTTGGGCCGCCGCGCGCCGGATCGAGACCGGGGGCGCTTCGAGTGTGTTGGACGGTAACTGGTTTGTGTCGTGGCCGGCGGGAGTCGATTTCCCGAACGTTTGGCTTCGTGTGAAGCGTAGTGGCGAGACATTCACCGTGTACGGCGGCACCAACGGCCTCGATTGGGTTCAAGTCGGGAACCCTTACACCCCCGATTTCCCCTACCCCGCGTCCGTCCAGGTGGGATTGGCGACCGCGGCCACCGACGCTGGCATACCCCCGATCCGGGTCGTGTACCGCAACTTCGGCGAGTTCGAACTGGCCAATGCCACCATCCGCATCACGCAACAACCGCAAGACGTAACCGTGATCGAAAACCGCCCGGCGACGTTCACGGTCGGCGCCACAATCGAGAACGGCCCGCCGAGCGCCCTCGGCTACCAATGGCAGCGCGACGGGATCGACATTCCCGGGGCGGTGGGGACGAGCTACACACTGCCCTCGGTCACCGTGTTGGATGACCAAGCCCGGTTTCAGGTCAAAGTCTCGGCCCCGGGCCTGACCTCGGTTTCGAGTGAAGTGGCGACCCTGACGGTGCAGCCGGACAACACCGCCCCGCAACTCGTGTCCACAGCGGGGCTCGAAGGCCACTCGATCGGGATTTGCTTCGACGAGGCGCTCGATTGGTTCACGGCCACGGATATTAACCGGTACACGGTCAATGGAGGCCTCTCGATCGAGAACGCGCTGCTCATGGCAAACCAACGGACCGTGGTGCTCCAGGTCTCGAGTCTCGGAGCCGGACCCTACACCCTGGGCATCGATGGCGTGACGGATCTGGCAGGCAACCCCGCAACCATCAACACCACCGGCCAGGTGCTCGATTACGCGGTCCAAGACCTCGGCAACCTGCCCGAACCTTCGCTCGTCTATGCCTGCGCGCCCGACGCCATCACCGTGCAGGAAAGCGGCGGCGCAATCTGGTTCAGCTCGGACGCCTGCAACTACGTGCACCAGGAACGGATCGGCGACTTCGATGTGCGCGTCCAGGTGGCACGGGTCGTGGGCGGCAATTCGGCCTCGAACCTGACTCTCGATGCGCGCGAGTCGGCCGATCCCGAGAGCCGGCATGTCTTCGTCGCGGCCTATGCCCAGGCTCAGAATGCCTGGGCAGCCGCGCGGCGCCACGAAACGGCGGGCGCGTCAAGCGTTCTGGATGGGAATTGGCTCGTCGCGTGGCCGGCCGGATTCGGCTTTCCGGACATCTGGCTGCGGCTCAAGCGGAGCGGCAACACGTTCACCGCCTACGGGAGCACCAACGGCCTGGATTGGATTCAGGCGGGTGACGCCTACACGCCGGATCCGCCGTATCCGGCCTCGATGCGCCTGGGCCTCGCCACGGCTGTGACCAGCGGCACGGACCGCATGGAGGCGGAGTATCGGCACTTTGGCGACTTCGTGGTGACGAACGCCGTGATCGTCATTACAGCCCAGCCCGAGAGCATCACCGTGATCGAGAATCGGCCAGCCATCTTCACCGTCGGCGCCACGCTCGAGAACGGCCCGGCAGGGGCGTTGAGCTACCAATGGCAGCGCGATGGCGCGGACATTCCGGGAGCTGCGGGCGCAAGCTACACGCTGCCTTTGCCCGCGCCCTCCGATGACGGCGCAACGTTCCGGGTCCGCGTCTCGGCCCCGGGCGCCACCCCGGTGCTCAGCGAGGCCGCGACGCTCGACGTCCTCTCCGACACCGCGGCGCCGCTGGTCGTGTCGGCTCACGCGTTCGTCGCGACGATGGTCGGTGTCTGTTTCGACGAAGCCGTCGATCCAGCCGTTGCCGGCGATGCGACGCATTACGAGGTCGGCGGGGCTGTCGTGGTCGAAAGCGCAGAGCTCCAGGCAGACGGACGGACGGTGGTTTTGCGGGTCAGCGGCCTCAGCGAGCCGGTCTTTGCCCTGACGGCGACGGGCATTGCGGATCTCAAAGGCAACACCGGCACCACAACGGTCACAGGCGTGAACGCCGGTTTTGCCTATGTGGATGTCGGTGACGCGGGCGATCCGGGCCTTGTGATCAGTTGCACGCCCGGGCCTTTCACGATGCGCGCAGGCGGCGAGGATATCTGGGGCGCGCAGGATTCTTTTGGCTTCGCGTACCAGATGCTCAGCGGCGATTTCGACATCCGGCTGCAGATGACCGGCATCCGCGGAGGCAACGCCTGCACACGGGCGGGGCTGATGGTCCGCGAAGACGAAACTCCGGGCAGCCGAAACGTGTTCGCAGGCACCTATCCGCAAACCGGTGACAATCATTGGGTCGCCACCTACCGGGAGCAGATCGACGCGGCCACGTTGATCACCGCGGGCGGCTACATCCCGCGCGCGGACTTCGCGTTTCCCAACGCCTGGTTCCGGCTGACACGGTCGGGTCAGACCTTCGCCGCGTACTACAGTGCCAACGGCTTCGACTGGACGCCATTGGGCGGCAGCGTCACGGCCGACATCCCCTACCCCAATCCCGTCATGGTCGGCATCGCGTCGTCCACGATCTTCAACTGCGGCGCCGTGCCTCAGGCCTTGTTTGACTTCGCCAACTACGGTCCCACTGTTGCAGAGCCTCCGGCCGTCAGCATTGCCCTCGATGGATCGACTGTTGTGATCAGTTGGTCGGCCAGCGCGGCGAACTTTGCGCTCGAGGAAACAGCCCAGCTCGGCGCAGCCGGCGCCTGGACCGCGGTGTCCACGCCACCCGTGCAGGTCGGCGACCGCGTCCAGGTCACGATTCCTGTCGGACCGGGAACGCGCTTCTTCCGCCTGGCGCAGTAACGCGTCCCATGCCCGGAAAACGGATGCAGTGCACCTCGCGATGGCGTCGCGGATCGAGTTCAGAGATCCCGGGCGCGGGGGCACTGATCCGGAGCGTTCACCTTGCGTCGGCGTGTTGACAGAGAAACGTCACGAGAGGACAGTCCAGACATGAACATCGCCCAAATTGAGGAGGCGGCGCATCGAGGTCTTCCGTTCTCGCTCAAAGTTGCCGACGGTGACCGGTACGACGTGCCACACCGTGACCACATCTTCCTTCCACCGAAGGAGTCGGCAAAAAGGACGTATGTTGTTGTGCACAGGGATGATGGGTACGCCTCCATTTTGCCCCTGATCACGATCACCAGCTTGACGTTCAAAGTGGATGCCGGTGCGGTGTAACAAGGGCCGTCTGCCATGGGGACAATGGGAACAGTCTGTTGTATTTCTCTGCCTCTCAAGCCTGGCGCGGTTTTGCCTCTCCAGCCCGCGTAGCAGACATCATGCGAAATCTGATCGCCTGTGCACTGACGGGGGTGAAATATGCGGGCTGAGGGGTGGACGTCGGAACCATGCCGCCGGAGAGGGCCTGAGTGATGACGATGGACATCTCGAACCAAGGTCTCTCCCGCAGCCGCGCATGCGCGTCAACCTTGGGGAGGCTGAGATGCGGAGCTTGCACGCAAGCTGCCCGCGCACGAGCGCGTCCGGCGGCGCGAAGTCCCGCGGCCGCGGGAGAGTGCGTGTGCTTCAGCACCGCTTTGGTATGGGAAAGCACCGAAGACCGTCCTCGGAAAGCGGCGGTCAACCGCCGCACTGCAAACGCTTCGCGACCTCGGAGTCGAACCGAGCAGAGGCGACTGCCACAACGAACACCGGCCCAAGGAGTTAGACACCCTCGAGAGCGCTGCTCCGAGAGACCACTCAGGAGCTTTGCTTAGGTTGACGCGTAACCGCAGCCGCGGGATCACACCTCCGAGACGGGTTCATCGGCCCAACAGGTTTTTAAGTGAAACAACATCGCTCGATATGAAACGATCGCTAGGATGTCGTGCTCTGGTTTTTATCTTCAGCTCGATCCTGTTGTCATGCGCTCAGGGCATCGGGGCTCCGACTCAGTCGTTGCCGCTTCCCTACCGCGAAGTCTTCGGCGGGAGTCCGCTCGAAGCGGCGTGGACGGTCGATGCTTCCCAGGGCAACACAATCGATGCAAGCCGCGAGGGCCTGAGCATCAGCGCGGCGCATAACACATATGCCCACATCGAGCGCGCCCTCGGGATCGATCACATCCGGGCATCAACCGTCATCAAACCAGGCGCCGGGATCAGTTGGGTCAGCTCGCTGTTTCTCTACTGGGATCCGCGCAACTGGTGCCAGATCTCCGTGCTCGAACACGAGCCCACCTGCTACGCCGTCGAACTGGTCAACGGACAGTTGCGCGAACACCGACGTCCCTTGGCTGCCAAGACGGGCGAATACCGCCTGGCCATTGCCCTGGGACGCGACTGTGTGCGTTACCAGACCAGCCCCGACGGACACGCGTGGTCGAGCTGGCTTGTCCTGGATCGTCCGGAACCGTGGCGGCGCCGCCCCCCGGCCCTCCTGGTTCTTGGCAAAGGATTCAGCCGCGACGAAGGGGAGCCGCGCTACACGGCGCCCGATCTCGACAATGACTACCCGGATCGCGGCAGCCCGACGGTGTCCTGGATCCGAGAGGTCGCAATCGAGCGCACACCGCCCGATGAGATCCGCCTGACGCAGGCCGAGCGTGAGGAACGCGCCACGATCGGACGCGATCGTCTAGGCGAACTCGAACTCGCGGCCCGGGCTGATCCGAGTTTCGAATCCGTGATCCGCCATTTCCCTCCGATGAAACACCCGCGCGAGTCTCTTGGCGTGAAGGATGGCCCAGACGAATTCGTTGTCCTGCCTGATGGTTCCCTGGATTTTGCCGGGGTGCGCGTTGGGTTCAGGGTCGGTTCTCCCCCGGGTGCGTGGGGTGAAGGCGTTTGCGCGCGGCGCCTGCACGAAGGCTGGCTGCCGATCGTCACCGCCACGCGCGCCTGGGAGCACCTGACATTCGAACAGACTGCCTTTGGATGGTCGCCCGAGTTCGACCCCGACAAGCCCTTGACGGGGTTCATCCGGTTGCGTGTGATGAACCCGGGTGTCGAGTCCAGACGCGTGCCGGTCGAACTGGCGGCTCCGAACCGGGTTGCCGACTGGGCACTCGAAGTGCCGGGCGGTGGGTTTCGCGACGTCCAAGTCGCCATTCCCTTCACCCAACCCGCACAGGCCAGGGCGATCGAGCCGGCGGAGTTCGACCAGCGTTTGGCCGAGACCGCCGCGTGGTGGAGCGGTCTGCTCGCCCGGGGCGTCCGCATCCAGGTGCCCGAGGAACGTGTCAACCAGGCCTGGCGCGCCTGGCTGGCATGGAACTACATCAACGTCGACAAACGCGGCGATGTTTACGAACCGCACGACGGCGGGGGCGGTTTCTATGAGTTGGTCTATGGCTACTCGGCCTCCCGCTACGCCTACGCGCTCGATGTCATGGGCTTCCCTGAAGACGCGCAGCGGTATCTCGATTCGATCCTGACGTTCGTCACGCCCGAGGGATTGCTAATGGTCAACTACGGGCTGCCGGACACCGGGACTCAGCTCTGGGCGATGAGCCAGCATTTCCGGCTGACGGACGATGCCGCGTGGCTCCGCCGCGTGGCCCCAACCATGATCCGCATGTGCGATTGGATCCGCAACGCGCGGCAAACCAGCATGCAATCCCAGGCCCGGTCCGCTCCCTGGCATGGCCTGCTCAAGTACCGCCCGTATTGCGATGAACCGACGCCAACCTACAGTTTCCACACGGACACCTACCTCGCGCTGGGGATGCGCGACACGGCGGCAGCCCTGCAAGCCGTCGGCCTGGCCGACCCTGCGCGCCGCATCGCGGCCGAAGCCGCGGCCTATGAACGCGACATCCTGCGG
>Ga0116149_1002262_pt1 | contig 21447 bp, 21 predicted proteins | sample AD_UKC057_MetaG_FD_89787 | JGI IMG/M metagenome (GOLD analysis project Ga0116149, IMG submission 89787) | Active sludge microbial communities of municipal wastewater-treating anaerobic digesters from USA - AD_UKC057_MetaG | ecosystem: Engineered > Bioreactor > Anaerobic > Digestate | place: USA... | reverse complement strand
GCGAGCAGGAACTCCGTGGTAACGTTGGGCACACTCATGGCTGGATCTCCTTTTTATGGGTTTGGGAATGCCGATAGCCGTACGGCGGTATGGGCATACGAACACGCCGACATACCGCCGTGAGGCGTCTCAGTACTCTTCCGGCAGGAGCAGCGTGGTGGCTGCCCGTTTACCGGTGTCGTCCTCGGCTTCCGTGATGATCCACAGTTTGGTCTCGTCCGGCAGGAAATACGCGCTCAAGAGTCGCGCGCCGGTCTTGAGTGCCTCTTCGTTGGCCTGCTTGTCTCCTTCGCAGACCATGCCCCAGTCGCCCACGACATGCCTGCGCAGGTATTCCAGGCCGTTGGAGTTCACCCGTTGCAGTGCCTCCAAGGCGCCGGGCGTGGCCAGGGTCTGGCCCAGACTGAATCGTACGCTGTCTTTGGTTTCCATAGTTTCATCCTCCATAAACAGTTTTGGCCCGGTAGGATAATTATATCCATTACCGGGCCGTTAATGTTCCTTGGGCAACAGGCTACGCTGCCTGTTCCCGTGTTTTCAGGTCCTGATAGGTTTTGTGGATGACGCTGTTCAGTGCCTCCAGGGCGGCTTCAACCATGTCGTCGTAGTAGCCGCCGGATTGACAAAAATCCGCTTCGTCCTCATAACAGCAACCGCCAAGATAATCTGAAGCGGAGAACGGGCCCCAGCACACCGTTACGGTGACCATGGCCCATGCCCATACATCGCCCTGGTCCAGCCGATGCAGGATGCGTTGCGCTATCTCCCGGTCAAGGGCGTCATCGTCCGTAGCGGATGCATTGCCCTCGACCGGCAAAAATTCAGGTTCCGCTATGAGGCGGATCGTGACTTCATCACGCGTCAATGGTTTCAGTTGCATAAGGTTCACCTCCTTGATACAGTGGCCCTTCATGTTGGGCACTATGCGATGGCTGCCAATGCGTTGGATTGAACGGATTGAGCGGTGGATTCTGCCGTATCCAGAATCAACGTGACGCATTCACAAACACGGTCAAGCACCTGAATGCAGGCGCGTACCGTGTCCATGTTCGTTGTCCGCGCATATTGCTCGATGTAACTGAAGGCGCCGCCCAAATCTGCGTCCTGATTCATGCCCAGGCATTCCAGCAGCACCGCGCCGCCAAGTTCCGCCACCACTTCCTTATGCCACTTGTCGCCTTTCAGGTTCGTGACCCGGTGATCGGCCGCATGGACGAGTTCATGGGCCCAGGTGGACAGGTTTTCAACGCCCAGCATGACCGCCTGGTTTCCGCTTCCGGAAAAACGGTAGAAACCCAGTGGGTTGCTGCCATGGTGGGTATAGGTGCCGACATTGATGCCCCAGGCCTGGGCCACTTCCATCAAGGGAAGCTCCCGAACCCAGGAATCATATCGGTCATCCCCGGCAGGCAAGGGTTCGCCTTCCGTGTCTTCGACCGCAAACACGGGAATGCCCCGGAATCCGAACAGTACATGCCGTTCTTTTTCCTCGCCGCCTGCGTTGTCTTCCTTAAACTTTTTGACACAGGGCGCGAGAATCCAGATGGCCTTGCTGCCTTTCTTGACCTTCCGCTTGGCATCCTCCCATTGGCGAAAGCCCCGTGCGTCCGCGGTGCCGCAGAGCGCGGTAATGAGCTGGTTGTGCCAGGACCATTTCCGGCACGGTACATCATCCTTGCGATGGATGAAGATGGGCGCCAACGCTTTCGGCAGCGTTTCGGGCTGTTGAAACGCCTTTACAATACGCTGACTGACTTCTTGTGCATGTCCGTAAAATTTCATGGTATCTACCTCCTTTCATGGTTGAGGCCCGACAGGCCATGAGGTTCCTGTCGGGCCGATTGAGTTGTACCGTACGGTCATCTGGTCGTATCCCCGAATGGGCATACGACGATACGGTCGTGTGGCGATTGAGAGTTAAAACGTTGTTGATAACGGGTTGCGTCTGTAACACAGAGGTGAGAAGAAATCAGGCGGGGATGCAGGCAGCCTGCGAACTCGCTTTGGGTTCACGTGTATAAAAACGAGTTCCTCGGGGGCTGTCGCAACGGACAAAGAGGTGGGTGGTGTTCTTGAAATACCCGAAACCAATATGGTCCAGGTCTGGATACTCGTGCAGGCGCGGCAGGTGCAGTTCAGGAACAGTGTTTTGACCACCGTCAATGACATCCTTGCCTTCTGCCAGAAGTTTTTCTACGTATGCTTGGTCTGTCATGACCGGTTCAAGTACTTCGCCTTCGCCCAGATCATAGGCCCGGTGAATGGCATCGTCGAGATCGTAAAGATTTTTCCATCCTCCGAGTTCGACATGCATCCCCGGACATTCGCGCGGCGTAGTATCCATCTTCTCAGCCATGGCCAGGGCTTCTTCCTTGGTCATGTTGCCGAAGTCCAGTTTAAGGATAACGCCGCATTTCTTGCATTGGGTTCGAATCATCATGGCAGGGGTTCCTTTCTTGGTTAGGGTTGCTATACGTTCAGAAACAGAGAGCGCTTTCGCTCTATCAATCAGGGCTCGACGGATGTTTCCGTCGGAGACCGCAAAGGGTCTCAATAGGTACACTTCACCTCCTTTCAGGTATGGGTTGTGGGCGTCAGTGGATCTTTCCTTGCGGATGCCTGATCTGCGATAGCCCGGGTTGGGTAGGTCACGGTCGAGCACCGGCATGTGCGCGAATGCGCTGCTTTGCCAATGCTTCAGAACCGTGAATTTTGTAATTACAGGAGGGTAGTAAAGGGTAGGATATAAATCTTTCGGTCGGCAGGAACCATGCGATCAGATGAACACATAATGATACGACCGTGTGATAACGCGACGATACTGCATAAGACTAAAGCCCGGGGAAGGTTCTGGACAGTGAATTTGACACGGATAGGGATGTCATAGATCCAGACTTCTTGGATTCATCCGGCAATCGGTATGGTCTCAAAGATAAACCGTCTGACCGGGGACCGCGTTTTACATGTGGCCCAAATAGTCTTCCACCATTTCATATCCACGCCGTTTCCACTTTCCAGTACTCGATAAAGTCTATAAAGTCGAGTGGCTTTCATCTCCAAGGTAGGGGCAAGAATCGAGTTTAACTATACAGAGAATACAGAGGCAGGGTGCAGCACGCTGACGCGTAAACCCAACCCCCTACCCACCCGATACCATCATCCGATTTAGAATATGCAGCACAGTAGATTCTTCTTATCTGAACCGTTGCTTGAACGTCTCGGCAGCTATTGCGGAATCAAAGAGCAGGCGTATCTGATTCGTGTACGTTCTATTGACCTTGGTGAACATGAGCAGAATGAGCCCGCAGGATTGCAGATGGCTCAGGTTGTTGTAGAAGTGCATGTAGGAAAAAGGCTGCTCGCCCACGTCGGCGCTGAGGTCCTTGTAGGTCTGATACACTTCTTTCGCCAAACCGCCTTTTGTTCTTCGCAGGCTTTCAAGAATCAGGAGGGACTTATCGTTCAGGTCGTGAACAACATCCACAACCACGTCCTGGGTGGCGCGTTCGAAGGCATGTTCGACGGAAAGGCCCGTTTCTGTGGCGGTATAGAAAAGCGTTTTGATGGCGACGCGCACATCTGAATTGGTGTCGCGGACCGCGAGCGCCGCAATTTTTCGGAGCATCCCCTCGTCATACCGTACCAAGCCGGACCGCGCCCGGGCGACGAGAATGGCGTACATCTGTTCCGCGTCATAGTCCCTGAAATGCACGATCTCCGGCTGAAGCGTACTGCGCGTGGATACGTCGAGTTTCTGCATTAACCGCGGACTGTTGGAAAGCAACACTGCCATATAGTTATTGCGGCTACGGGACAAGCGGTAGAGAATCTCCATGTTCCGGTCGCGCGGGCCCATCAGGTCAATCTCATCCAGGACCACCACAGTCTTTCCGGAATACTTCGCGCGAAACGCTGCAAACAAGTCGGTGAAGGATGCGCCCCTGGCCGGCGCATGCAGCAGGTGCTCCACGATTTTGAAACTGGTATTGTGGTTGCGCACATTGCAGTACAGAATATTCACGCCTGATTCGGAATGCAGTTCCTTGGCAAGAAAGCGCACCATGAGCGTTTTTCCAGATCCCCGACTCCCAAACAGCGCCAGATTTTTCGGTATGCCCGTATGGTCGTACCGTAGTATGGCGTCAATCAGGATTTTCGCCTCCTCGCGCATAACCGGCTGGGTTGGAATATAGCTGAAATCAAAGACCGAGAAATCCTTGACCCGCCCTGCCTCCTTCCTGATTGCCTCCTGCCGCCCCTTCAGATACATCTGAACGTCCATTTCTCTCACCTCAAGTAAAACCTACGGGACGCGTAAACTGCAGGTCAGATTTAAGTTTTTCGTGTCATTCGGGAGTGACACCGCCTAGAGATAGTTATGAATGTCGCGGTCTTTGCGCTCCTGTTGCGGATTACCAGGGGTGCGTAACCTCGCCGCCGTTTCGCTGAGGGTGTGCAGCGCGAGTTCAAATTTTCGTGAGAAAACCCAACCTTCCCGGTATCCGTGTTTCTTGTTGAAGCGACTGACGTGGTCTATGAGGCCGAGTCGGCGCATCTTCGAACGCACGGTTTCAAGTGTACGGGGGCTAATGCCGCACTTCTTTGCTACGGAATCCAATGTGGGCAGGAACTGGTCTGGCGCCCATTTGAGTTCTACAAAGATGGCGAGAAAAATACGCTGCTGGCTCTTGTTCCCAGGAAACAGAATACGCGCGAGATCGTCCAGCCCTTCCATGTGGGCGATTCTGTTGCAGTTCAGGTCGATTTTTGTGTTTGGTGTCATTTTGACTCTTGCCTTTTGACTCAGAATAGGGCAATTGCGGAGGAGTAAGCCGTTCTCTTCTGTGTTAAAATTTTACGGTCTGCATAGGATGCAGATCCTGACCATAGGACCTCCCGTAAAAACCATGCGATTCCGTGTGATTTGTGTGCAGGCGGGAACCCTCAAGGGTGACATGGCTCCCTTTCCAGTCTTTTTCTAAGGCCTCCGAAGAGCAACAAAAGCCCCTTCATAGGAGTGCGGAAACCTTTACAATTTGAAGTCCCCTGAGCCGGCACTCTCTTTGCCTGTTTCCCGTCGAGAAAAGCAAAGGGCACCTGCTTTCTGCGCTTGCTTGCGAAGCTCAATCCGCTCCTTTGCCATGGTTATCGCATGGTGCCTAAGTTCCGTACCGAAGTTGGCCTCAATCCACCAAACGCGCTCATATGACTCCACGTAGATCTCATTAAACAGTCTTTGAAACCGCCACCTGACCCCCTGCCGGGTCATTCCAAATACGCATTCAATACGGTCGCCGTAATTCTGCCGGAGAACCAGATGCTTGAGGCCGTCATCTTTCATCTCGATGCGCAACTGCCTTTCTTCAAGTAGTCTGCGCAGGTTGTAAAGGAATGTCTTATCCTTCGACGTGAGTTTCATAGGTCATCACCAGTATTCCATGCTCGCGTTGTTCGAGCCAGACCTCGCGAGCCTGTTCCATAAAGAGCAGGGTTATGAAACGCCTGATACGGTCAAGGCGCAGGTCAGAGCACACAGGAGGCAGGGTATCGAATCGGACGATTTTCCCGTGCAGGCTTGCAAGAACCATTGAACGGTATGCATCCATCTTAAAACTGTCCCGGCCAAGAAACGTGTCGGCGTCTCCCATTTGTTCATAGCCCACAAAGGTATCCAGAAACTCGGCAAGAGAATCAAGATCCGCATTGCCGGGATATTCGGTAATCGTTACGTCCAGGGAACGAGACGCCGCCAGAAGGCGCTGCATGGCCTCCCTCCGACGGCGTTTTCGTTGCCTGGATTCAGACATTTTCTCACAAAAATACTGAGCGTCAAATAGGCGTTCCTGAAACAGGAACTTGGAGACAACCTGTTCGCCACATCGCATGCAAACATAATGGCACCTTTTTCTACGCAGAAGTGCATCACAACAGGTGCTGTGCTGGAACTCGATAGTGGGGTCCAAAACCGCGCCGCACGAACAACGCCACTGGCCTGGCGCCACAACTTTCATTCTCGCACCGCACGTGGGACATGGGTACATCGTACGCAGGAGTTCAAAGTAGAAATCATGTGCATGTTGTGTGTACTTCGACACCCGGTCCTGAACCAGGACGATGCCTTGAATAAGCGGATTGCAGGATATCATCGAGAGCGTGATAAGGAAACGGGACACAAGTCCCGGGCCCCTATAAGCAAATAGTCTCTCGATTGGTTTTGCTGATGGGCCGGGAATCGCGCCCCTTTGAAAGCCGAAAGGACATCATCTATAAATATATTTCGGTTGTGCGCCTACCGTGTTCGATATACGCCGAGCACACGATGAACATCACACTGCCCAGAAGCCCCTTGTTGTCAACAGGCTATCTTGTTTGTGTCCTACACACTATCTTCGGGCTGCGCTTATTCAGGTTTCGATGATAAAGACCCAAACGGTAAAAACCGCTCTGGCTGGTTTCCATCGCTCACACCTTCATGCGACAGCCCTTCGCTCTCGTTTGTCAGTGTTAGTTGGGGTGCATCATGGGTTTTTGGGGTGTCTCTGCGTTTTTTGTCTAAACCGCGCCGTTTTTTGGAAGCCGGGGACATTGGATCGCCAGTGGAGCCCTCATAGACAAGGGAATAGCGGTACTGTTCATAGCCCAAGAAAGGTACAACTGCAGCAGCACTGCCCTTTTGATCGGCGCGAGCGCGGGATATTTGTTCCGCCGCCGCTGTAAGGACCTCCTGGTGCAGCTCCATCACCAGCCCACATCCCAATTCTTCGTAAAGGTTTTCCTCAAGCACTTTGAACAGGCGGTCCATGAGGTTTTCCCGTTCCCTTTCAAACCATTCTACAAAAGCGCTTACATCGTTCTTCATGACAAGATTTCTCCTTTCTTTGTTGGAAGTTCTACCCTATTAGCGGCAGCCTGCTATGGTGTGTTTCAGCAACAGGAAAGGAGCAAATATCGTCCGCCGGACACCCTATACAGAATATCTTTCAAGTGGCTGGTGTCATGACTCACCCCTCGTTGTAACACAGCCGCATTCCGTTTAGCGCCCCCCCTCGGCTGTGTACCGCTTGGCGTTGTTTACGTTCAATTTCGGGCACACAGCCGCCCTCGGCTATACTACACTCAAACGAATTCTCCTCGTATGGATTTTCACAGGAAGGAGTCTGGCATGCACTTTTCACCGATAACAAAAATCACATTGTTTACTGTGCTCATTCTTTATTCCCTGCCTTCGTCTGCGGAAAAAGTCGAGGTTGTTTGGGAACAGCGGTTTGATGCGCCGGTTCCCGCCGATGCATGGAAACTCGAAGGCACGGCGGCAATCAAGGACGGAGCGCTTTATACGTGCAGCGACCTGAACGGTCCGGTCGTGCACGGGGCAGTAAACAACACCGAGCACGCCATTCCCGCCGCGAGCGACGGTTACCTTCTTCGCATGGAATGGGCGTTGGTGCCGCTCAAGATTGGCGGGTGGGGACAGGACGCCAACATCGGCGGACCGTTTGTGGTTGAGTTCACGGGTGCGCATCCAACGCTGAACGCGAAGTACGGCGCCAGGGATGCCATCGAACCGGGCAAGGAATCGGTGTTGTCATGCGATTTCAACCGGCACATGGTGTTCGACTGGCGCATCAACGGAAAACCCCAACTCGACGCGCCTGTGCCTGCATGGCACCCGGGGTACGCCGCGGGCAAAGTGTCGCTGGCGGATTTCAAGGACACGAACAGCGAGACGCGGTGGTTGTGGGTGCGGTTGAGCAAGGTCGTGCCGGACGACCCGCTGCCGTTGCAGTTGAGCGGGTGGGGCGAGTTGCCGGACGTGCAGCCGGGCACGCCGTCGGCGTTCCTTGTGGGCCAGGCAAGTCCGATGGACAAGGTGTTTCGCGAAGCGGGCGATTTTCGTGGATCATTTGAGCCGTATGTGAGGATTGCCGCGGCAGGCCGCGAATCGGAGAGTTTCCAACTTGTAGTGATGCCCGCAGGCGCGCCGCTGAAAAATGTCCGTGTCGAAATCACCGACCTTATCCACAGCGATGGCAAGACACGGTTCGAAGTATCGCATGTTTTGTGGCATCCGGTTGGCTATATACAGACGCGCCAATCGAACTCGTCCATCCGACGCGCGGGCTGGTGGTGGCCCGACGTAGTCATGCCGGAGAATGCCTTCGACGTCGAAGCGGGATTCGTCCAGCCGGTATGGTTCACCCTCAACGTGCCGCACGAAACCACTCCCGGCGCTTATCGCGGCCTCATACGCATCCTCGCCGAAAACGATACGCGAACCATCGGCCTGGAATTGACTGTGCGCAACTTCTCCTTACCCCTACGCGGCAAGCTGAAAACAGCCTTTTGCTTCAATCCAGGCATTTGGGAAATGTGGTACGCGCCGGATGAAGTGAAGAAACGTCTCGGAATGGACGACAAGACAGGCCACGGGCCGCTATACACGTCGTACGAATGCGAGGAGGTGTTGCCGCACGCGAAATGGCTCGAAATGTACGGCTTCCTCCTCGCCCATCGGCTCAATCCCTGCCAGATTTACTCAGGCATGAAAAACGGGCGCACCCGTGTCGTGCCCAGTCGCGCCGACATGGACTATTGCTACGAGCGTGGCATGAACGCAACGTGCCTTGGCAACGTGGATGTATTACCGGCGGACCCGGAGGCCGCGGACAAGTGGATGGCCCAGTTCGAGGCATGGATCCAAGAGTGGGACGGATTCGTCAAGGAAAAGTCCTGGCCGGATTTCACGTGGTACGTCCACGGGTTCGACGAATCGGAAATGCGGCCCAACCCCGTCGAGACGGTCGATCCGTCGATACGGCGCGTATACGGCATGCTGGCAGAAAAGTTCCCGTGGCTCAAACGCGAAAGCGCCAATCCGGTCAACACGAAACACGAGGGGCTAATCAATATCTGGACGCCGCTCACCGCGCAGTTGCCGTCCGAAAAAATGCCCGAAGCGCAAGCAAGACAGCAGGCCGGCGACGAGATGTGGGCCTACGTGTGTTGCGGCCCCGGAAAACCATATGCGAACCTGTTCATCGATTTCCCCGGCGTAGACCCGCGCATACTCCCGTGGCAATTCTTCCAACATGGCCTGACGGGGTTCCTCTACTACCTCATTAACCTCTACGAAGGCGAAGAGAACTGGAACATGGCCGCGCCAAAATGGCCCGAACGCCCATGGAACCCATACTCGTTCCGCACCAACAGCGACGGCATCCTCATGTACCCCGGGCCCGATGCAACACCGCTGCCCAGTACGCGCATGGAAAACCTCCGCGACGGCATCGAGGACTACGAGGCGCTGGCGCTCCTGGCGGATGTCACGAACCAAATTGAACACGACGGCGGTCATGACGATTTTGTGCAAAAAGCCCGCGCAGCGCTGGCCGTCAAACCGGAAGTCTCAAAGTCATGGACCGAATATACACAAACCCCCAACGACATCGTCAACGCCCGCGCAGAAGTTGATCAGCTGATAGGGGAAGGCAACCGGCTGGTGGAGAAAAAGGCCCCATAATCTTTAAGAACATGGGGAAACATCTGGACAAGTGATAATTGTCATCACCATCTTTGCCTTGGTCGTAGCGGCATTATTTGCGCTACGGGATACAACTTTACCCAAAGCCACCGAAAACGTGAGAAAGCAGTCGATCTGCCAGCCGAGAAGTTGAAAACGGCTTCCTGTGCTGAGCTGGGACCAGGTAAGCTAAATTTAGTCTTCGAGTTTTCTACAGTACTCCCTGAAATGTCGCTCTGTTCGCCACCGCTCCAACATATACAGACCTTCATTGCCGAGTAGAAGAAGATGCCGCGTCCGAGCCTCCAGGCGATAGGTAGTACTCATGCATTCTTCCAGAAAGTGTTTGGAAAGTTCCGTCATGGATGCTTGGGTGTAAACAGTACTTATAAAGTTTGTGTTTTCTGCGCTGAGCCTGAGAACGACGATGCCCCCCAAGCGAAACATTTATATGCTCAGGCAACATTTGGCTAGCAACGGTCGTTCGACAGTGCGGCCGTACGACCATATGACCAGATGCCACACCATTGCCATCTTCAATCATAAAGGCGGCGTCGGCAAGACGACGACGGCCGTAAACCTGGCCGCGAGCCTGGCGTATCGTTACGGGAAGCGCTGTCTTGTTGTGGACATGGACCCCCAGGCAAATGCCACACGGGCCCTCTTGGGCAAAGAACTGGATGAAACCCAACCGACGATCCGTTGTGTTCTTGCGCCAGACGGCGCAACACCCTGCACGTTATCTGATATCCTCATTGGCACGGTTGTACCGAATCTGATCCTTGCGCCCGCGGCCCTGAACTTATCCGAAGCGGAATTCAAACTTGCGACAAGAACGAATCGAGAACTCATCCTGCGAGAACATCTCCGCACTGTAGCGCCGTCGTTCGACTACATTCTCATAGACTGTGCCCCTAGTCTCGGTCTCCTTGCGCTAAATGGCCTTGCTGCGGCCACTAGGGTTCTCATTCCTTGCGAGACGCAATTCCTCAGCCTGAGAGGGTTGCGTTATGTTCTCGACGTATTGGCGCTGGTCCAGTCCCAACTCAATCCAACCCTGACCGTTCTGGGTGTCTTGGCGACAAAGCATTACATTCTTTCCAAGGCCAATGCTGAAGCGCTACATTGCCTGAAAAACCTGAAACAAGTGCATGTTTTCGATGCCGTCATTCCCCGTGATGTGAAAGCAGAGGAAGCGCCCAGCCATGGCAAACCGCTCGTTAACTACGCGCCCGAGGCCCGAGCCACAAAGCAATACCTGGAACTCGCACAGGAGGTGATAACACTATGCCGAGGCTGAATCTGGACATATTCAGTTCCGAAGCCACAGGGGCAGTAAAAAAAGAGGACTCTAAAATTGTTGGCAGGAGCGACACTGCCACGCCAACGATAGAAATAGTGCCTGAAAATGCCCTGGACAGTCAGACCCGGGCGAATTCCAATAACCAGGGACCGAAGTTCATCCCCGTTGGTTTCTATCCCCGCCATCTGTCGCTGTTGGACGATGCCGTACTTAAATTGCGTCGCAGCGGACACTGGCAGGCCTCCAAATCGGCGATTATCCGCAACCTGATCGAAGCGAATGCCGGGGACTTGGAACGATTTGGTCAGCGCAACATCTAGCGTGGCCTGCAGCAGGCATTATGGGGCGTCTGTGGCTCATTTCTCGTTATTGCGGGTGCTTTTGTGGCGTATGGGAGCAGTTCTGTACCAAAATTGGGTCAGCCCATCCTCGGATTCCTCAAGCGGACACTTTCGGGCTAGGCACTGCCTGCTTTCCTTGTGCAAGAAGATAAGGTGATCCACTTTGGCGTCCAGTTCCTTGATCTTCTGCTCCATCCGTTCTTTGGCCTTTATCAACTTCTTGATTTCGTTTTCGATGTTCACCATAAATTGTTAAGAATCACCCCAGCTTTATAAGGCTTTCGTTTCCGTTCCCACTGAGAAGTGGAAAAAAAAGTCCGGGGCATGACCCCGGCAATAAATGGCGTGCCGATTATTCCTGTGTGTCACTTTCATCGCCCTTCACCGTCATGAACTCATAGGCCTTCTGAAGGGCCAAGATCGCCTTGGGAATATCGGTTTCTTTCAAGGACCCCGTATTCTTCCACTCCCCCGTAGCGTCTTTATAGGCGCGGTCCACGGTTACCGAGCGGCTGGCAAAAGTCTGACCGCTTGGTCCTTTACGCATATCACACCACACGCTGACACGGATGGCGCCGACTTTAAAGTGCTTCTCAGGCTTGTTGTGTTTTTCCATGTTCATTACCTCCTCGTCTTGTTTCAGGAGACCACCTTCTTAAGTTTTTCTCTGGCACATGTCCAGTGGGCGGTTTCATTTCTCCCGATGCCTGTATCGGGGAGAAATGAACCGCGTCTGCGGCTACGGAATGACGCAAGTTTTCCAAACAAAGCGAAAACTTTAAATAGTTGCGCTACTTTCCAGTGGTAAAAGCGTCGTTAAAGGCGCGCGAGGTGTTTTCCATCCAATCATTCAAAAACAACGCAACAGGCCGGGAATATAGTTTGTACTTCACACTCAAATATATTGCCTACAATTCTGGCGTGAGAAAGGAAGAATTTCAACCCCATTTATACTCATACTGGACAGCCCGAAAGGCGGAGGTCGCTGCGTATCATGCAATTGACGCCCTATTATCTGCCCCAATCCCAGAGGTTGTACTCTGGCGGGAACGAAAGCGTCTTGAAAACAGGCTCTTTGGACCGCAAAAGCCCTATAGCCCTTTCCTTTGAGTCCCACGGCCGTCTTGATCCATTGGAGGTGCTTTTGGCCGGAAAACTTCGGATTGTTGAGGTGAGCATTGAACAGATTACCCAGGAAATCGAGGGTCGAGCGGATTTACGAAACAGCATGCTTGATGCCATAGACAAGGAACTCTGCCAGCAGAAAGAGTTGCTGTACCAGGTCGCTCCGCATGGCTCTGCAACGTTTACCATCGGCGATCCCAAACGCCGTACTGGCATTGAGAAGGCCATTGCCACGCTGGAGGCAGAGAAGCGTCACGAGACCGGTTCCGCCTGGAAAGACATCGCTGGCTTGAACAAGGAGCTTAGAATTCTGCTTCGCGAACACGAGGAGGAGAAGCGCAGGCAGCGCGTGATTGGAGAATGACAGCGCGTGACATCCTGAGAATGCTGGCGCCGGTAATTGGAGAAGATCGCACAAATCGTCTTTGGCGCGCTTACCTGATTAGCGACGCTAAAGAAAGGCGCGACCTGGAATGTATGTTTGAGGCATACGCCGCGCAGGCACTACGGGACGTCCCTTCCGGGGGGGCGGTGGGATTGTTTCCTCCCTTACCGCCGGAAAGGGCGCTGGGCGACATTGACTTGGGGCATATCCGATATGCTGGCAAGGATTCCTTTCCATTTGGCTTGAGAGCCGAAGAACTCCTACGCCACGTGGGAATTTATGGTTCCAGCGGGTGTGGCAAGTCAAATGGGATTGCCCTCATTCTCGACGGCTTGATGAAAACCGGTATTCCGTTTCTGCTATGTGATTTTAAGCGCACCTTTCGCGGTCTGCTGCAGGACTATAAATCGAAAGTTCTCGTATTCACCGCCGGTGACAGCCAGACCGCGCCATTCAGGCTGAACCCACTGGTGCCGCCAGCCGGGACCTCTGTCGAGGTTTGGGCCAAAAAAGTCATAGGGGCGCTGAGTCATGCCTACTGTCAAGGGGCTGGAAGCGAAAGCCTGCTTGTTACGGCGCTCGATGATGCCTACAGAAAGGCAGCCTCCGAGAACAGGTGGCCGACTTTTCTCGACGTAGCGCAACTGCTCGAAGAACAAGCCGCCAGGGGACGCAAAGGGATGTGGAAAGACAGCGCCCAAAGAGCGATCACAAGCGTCAGCAGCGGCAACGCCGCCGGAGTATTCTGTCCGGAACATTCCACCCCATTCACAGACCTATTAACAGAATCGGTTGTTCTGGAGTTGGATCTCCTCAACCAAGCGGAGCAGACCTTTTTGTCAGAAGTCATTCTGCTTTGGATTATTCAATATCGTATGAATAATAACGTTGACAGGGAGCGCTTGAAACATGCCATAGTGATAGAAGAATCGCATCATCTATTGCGCGCTCCGCCCGGAGTTGGGGACGGCAGTGAACCTGTTATCCATGTAGTTTTGCGCGAAGTTCGTGAGATTGGAGAATCGGTCGTCCTCGCGACACAGAATGCCTCCATTGTTCCCGTGCCTGTGTTTGGAAACCAGGCCACGACCCTGGCCTTTCACACCAAGCACCAGCGGGATGTATCCAGCACAGCGCAGGCAATGCTGCTCAAGGACGAGGCCAAGGACGAGTTGGGCCGGTTGCCGGTGGGCGAGGCCATTGTGCGCGTGCCCCGGTGGCCGGACCCTGTTCACATCCGGCTGAAGCACCGGCCTATTGCCAAAGGGAAGGTCACAGACGAAGATATTCGCCGACACATGGCAAAGACGGTGTATTTCTCCCATACCACGCAATTCCACGCCGGTGGGGCGCAGAGCAGCCTATTGCGCGAGATTCCGCACGCGGAAGAGAAAAAGACAAACACTGCGGAATGGAAACTACGTCGCCTTTGGTAAGGAATCTGAACCGGACGCTTGGCTGGGCTGTCCATGTCCAGTGACAAGTGTGTTCTGGAACCATTGTTAATATAAAGAAAGATAATGGTTGCATCTTTACGAATAAGTTCGTATAATAAATATATTGAACAATCAATAAGGAGACGAACTTTGAAGCGATGCCTCATTTACTGTCGCGTGTCGACCACTGAGCAGGCACGTGGGGATTTTACCTCTATCAATAATCAGGAAGGGATTTGTCAGCATGCTATTGCGCTCAAGGAGGAGGAAGGATGGCGCCACGTCAAGACAATCTCAGACCCGGGATACTCTGGCAAAGACTTGAGCCGTCCAGGAATTACTCAGGCTCTTGCCGAGATTAATGCTGGCATGTATGACGTTGTCGTCGTTTACAAGGTGGACCGTGTCAGTCGGTCACTCGTGAAGTTTTACGATTTCTACCAACTTCTCCAAGAGAAGGACGTGGCGTTCTATTCAGCAACACAGAGTTTTGACACATCCACCTCGGCTGGAAAACTCATGTTGAATATGCTTCTAAGCTTTGCCGAGTATGAGCGTGGAATCATCATGGAACGCACCAGCGACAGAATGCGTGCCAACTTTGAGCGTGGAAAATGGAATGGTGGTTGGGTACCGTTCGGTTATGACTACCGTCCAGAAGATGGGATACTTGTCGCGCATGCTGAGGAGAGGGACGCTATCGAACTCCTTTTTACCATGCTTGCCGAAGGCTGCAATCCTACGAGAGTAGCCGATGAATTGAATGACCGTGGATTCAGAACAAAACGAAGAGAATTGAAGACCAAGAATGGAGAATTTAAGGTTATCGGCGGCAACTTCTTTAATTGCGATACCGTGATTAACATGGCACGGAATCCGATATACATCGGCAAGGTTAGGCACGGAGACAAGATGAACAAAGGACAACATGAGGGGATCATCTCCGAAATTCTTTTCCAGAAGGTAAACACTAAACTGGGTGGGAATGGAAAACAGACGGGGGTACACCTTTATAATCGCGACGAACATATCCATCTGCTGAAGGGATTAATTCGTTGCGGTGATTGCGGTTCAATAATGACGCCATTCCCCAGCGGCAAAAAAGATAAGGAGGGCAAACCGTATCTCTACTACACCTGCACCGACGTCGTTCATGACAAGCGCCGCTCTCCGTGCAATCTCCGATCCCTGCCAGCCAGACCGTTTGAAAAGACTGTTAAGCAATTCCTCAGATGTTTGGCCGAAAATCAAGCGATCTTAAATGCATGTATTTCAGAGGCGAACAAGGGGAAAGGCGACGACCTACAGCGATTGGAAAAGAAAGTCAAAAGACTTGAGAAGCGAATCAGTGAATTGACTGGGCAGATACGCCGATTTGTTGAGTTCCTGAAAACTGCAGATGCCGTATCGGACGAAGTGCGCGAAGAACAACAGGCTTTGGTGGCTGAAAGAGCGAAAACTAAACTTCATCTTGAGATGGCTCAGGTTGAGTTGAGCATCCGTCAGCGTGAGCATTTAGACATAGAGACGATAAAGGGGTCGTTGAGAATGTTTGACAAGGTGATTGATTGTCTTTCGCTGGAGGACCAGAAAGAGCTGATGCATCTCCTTATCAAGGAAATTCGTGTTAACCAGGTTGGCCCCAAAAAAAGGAAAACCCCCTCAGAAGAGGGGGCCTTTATCTGCAAATTACGAACTCGGCTCGTGGAGGTTAACATTTCGCTATACGAAATACCTTCACTTCCCGTCACTTACAACAGCGGTGAACAAAAGTTCGTAATTCAATCTGACTGGCTCCGCGACCAGGACTCGAACCTGGGACCTAGTGGTTAACAGCCACCCGCTCTACCGACTGAGCTATCGCGGAATTGTGTCGAGCGGATAAATTGTATCAAGTGAACAGGCTCAGAATCAACTAATTGCCTGCGCCTTGGCGGCATTCATGACAGGCGTGACAGGCAACGATACACAACATATTCCCTCAACTTTACTTTCAGGCATCTTGTTTGATAAAATGAAACTTCTTGTGAGTTAAACACCTGCAGTCGGGGTGTGGCCTAGCCCGGTTAAGGCGCTTGACTGGGGGTCAAGAGATCGCTGGTTCAACTCCAGTCACCCCGACCATTCTTTATTTTTCATTACATCCTGTAAATAGCGGTTTTATGCTTTGTTTACAGGGTGTTTTTGTTTTGAGCCCCTTGACCTTTTTTTACATCCTTTCGGCCGCCCTTTTCCATCAACTCATGTAAGGACGAATGCGAGGGAAAGCCATACTAATCCTCAGGGACCTGTTCAGCGTCATGGCTCCCGATTTACCCCGGGAACACGAAGGAAATCTATGAAGAAAATACAGATATGGGTCGTGGTTGCCGGTTGTTTGCCCGGAATTGTCGCGGGATTTTTGGGCTGTCATAGAGCGGACGTGCCGGAGGACAAGTCCGAAACTGCCGCGCTCCCCGCAGATTCCATTCCCTTGATGGATCATGCCTTCACCAGTTTAGAATCGGACACACATCCGGAAACGCTTCACCTCTTTTCCGTGCTTGCACCGGGAGAAAACACCGACATCCTGGATAAAACGCTCTCTACACTATTCCCGGATGGCGTCACAGACCCCGGAGAAACGGAAATCCTCCTCCTACTCGGGTACGTATCGCAAACCTTGAAACTGGCGTCCAGCAACCGCCACCTGGGCTCCGAGGTCCTGGTGGAAGGCCACGCCTATTGCTATGGCATGGCCCGCGCCTTTGTCGCTTTGTGTCGCCGCACGGGAATGCCAGCCCGTGTCAACTCCGTCCACAATTTTGAATACATGCAGGCCCACAATATGGCTGAGGTATATTATGATGGGAACTGGCACCTGTTCGATCCAACCTACGGCGTTTTCTTTTACGACAAAGAAGAGTATAACGGCACGGGGAGCATCCCTTCCGCGCGGGCTCTTTTTTCAGGAAGTGTTCCAGATGCGCATCCCTTCATGCTATCGGAACTTCTCTGGACAGGGCAGCATGTCCCCGGCGGTTCTCCCAAGCCCCTTTCCGATGATTTCCGCTACCGCAATGCATTCACCCTTCGTCAGTTATATGACCAAGTTTTTTCAAAGGGCTTCCCGTTTATCGTCGCCGAGAATCGCGTGGCATCTTTTCCCATCCTTATTGAAATGGGCGCTACCAATACACTGTCTATTGGCGCGGTGGACGGCCGGACGGAAGACGTGGAAGGGCGCAGGGAAAACGCCAGTTATCCCCGGTATCACGGAGAGGCCTATCTGGGCCTGGGGAGCACGGGCGGCCGCTTTCATACCGTCAGCATACAAGCCGCGCCGGCAAGATACAAAATTACCTATCATTTTATGCGGGGCAGCCATTTTCACGCTCTGGACACCATTGAGTTACGCGACATAATCGTTGAACAGTCCAGGCTCGACGACACTTCCTGGTCCCTCTGGTTTCGCCTTCAAAGCGAAGAGGGTCTCTTTCTGGTGATCAATCGTACAGGACTCGCGGTTCTTGACGCCATCACAGTGGACCGCGTGGAATAACGCCCGCAAACGTCAAATCCTGGAGAACATGATGTCAACCGTCGAACAACTGCAAGGCTTTCCCTATCTGCCCCTGGCGCAACTGCCGACGCCCGTCGATTGCCACGAAGTTTTCCCGCATTCTTCCCGCATCAGCAGGCTTTATGTCAAGCGCGACGACCGCAGCCATCCCCACTACGGCGGCAATAAAGTCCGTAAACTGGGGTTTCTTCTCGCCCACGCAAAAGAAAACGGGTATCGCGCTGTCATGACCTTTGGCGGTGCCGGATCCAATCATGCCCTGGCCACCGCTTTTTTTGCCCAAAAATTGGGGATACGCGGCCTGCTTGTGCTTGGACCCCAGCACAACAGCCGTCATGTTCGCGCCAATTTGTTGTCCGCACTCCGGACAACGGCCGCGCTCTATCCCTGCGCCTGGAAAGATACCGCCCGCACGGCGGCACGCGCCTTTCACGAAGCCTGGCAAGCCGACGGCATGCCCCCCTATGTCATCCCGTCCGGCGGTTCCTCCCCCCTGGGCGCCCTGGGCTATGTAAACGCCGCCTTTGAACTTCAACGGCAGGTCCGGGAAGGAATCCTGCCCGAACCGGACGTCCTTTATGTTGCATCGGGCACCATGGGCACCTGCATCGGGCTGGTATTGGGATTGAGGCTTGCCGGCATGAAAACCCGTGTCGTGGGCGTTCGAGTTACCACTGCCCCCTATACCAGCCTTGAACGCGCACAGACACTGTTCCAATCCACGAATCTTCTTCTGCATCAAAACGACCCCGATATTCCGGTTATTCCATGGGAAGACGGCAATTTTACCCTTCGGGATGACTTTTTCGGAGAGGAATATGCCCTGTTTACGCCGGAAGGCACGGCAGCGGTACGCTACGCCAGTCACGCACTCGGGCTTCAATTGGAGGGCACCTACACGGGAAAGACTTTCGCCGCCCTGCTTGCGGATGCCAGCGCGGGCAACCTCGCCGGAAAACAGGTACTCTTCTGGAATACCTACGCTGGTGATGACACGGCTCTGAGCGCGAGCGCCGCGGATGGCGACTGGCACAGGCTCCCCGAACTGTTGCACCGGTATTTTGAAGAACCCCTTCAACCGCTGGATAGTGACTGAAACACCTCCACCACCCTTACTTCCCACGTCGGACTAAACGGCTTCGCCGTGGATATTCATTCTTGGTTCCGCAAAACGGGGACAGACGACCAAATAGCAGGGGCTGACAAACAGCCCCCCTACAGAGGTCGCAGACTATTTGGCAGTCAGTCCCCGTTTTGCTCCGTTTTCTTGCTTGCGCTTGGTCAAACGAAGTTTTTCAGTTGGCAGCGCAACTGAAAAATCTTATTCGTTCTTTTGATGTGCAGCGGTTTATTTTTTGGGAGGGTGGGGCGTCATCCTGGCGATAACCGGCTTGTGGTCGAACATTTGAAACGGAAATGCAGGGGCTATCTCCGGGTTCCTTGCGGGATAGAGTACCTCGCCTTGGAACGCGTCACTGACGATATGGTCGATGTGAAACAGGCCGAGGTAGGCGCCCGGCGCGCACATCCCCCTATCGGTGATGAAATGAAACGGATTGTCCCCGCCTGCGAACTCACGCCAGCGCCGCGCGCTGCGGTCGATGGAAGGGAGGCGTTTAGGGTCGGTATTCAAGTCTCCAAGGATAAGGTTGGCGCCGCCATTCACCCCCGGAGCGCCGTCGCCGAAATCCACAAAGATTTGGTCCACTTGTTGTTTTCTGCATTCCCGGTCGTGCGCCGAAAACCCGGAGGTGCCATGATAGGAAATCACGGTGATCAGGCCGCCGTCATTCCGTTCTACAACCGCACGGGCAACGCGCGCACCGCCGCCGCAACCCTCAACCCGATATCCCTCAAGGCCGCCTGGAGAAAAATCCGGTTCACACCCGCGTATTCGGCCGAAACGTTTATGTACCGCCAGGCATTTATCGGTATTGCCCGGATGGGTGGCAATCTGATAGTCCTCTCCCAGAACAAGTCGCGCCACGGAAGGGGCACCCGGCTGCCAGTCTTCACAAACGAAACCCGCGCGTGCCTCTTCCGGTACGGCCACGCAATCCTCGCAGCAGAACATTTCCTGAAAGGCAACAATATCCGGGGAAATTTCGCGCACGAAGTCACCCACTGCCGCTACTGCGGGTTTCCAGGCCAGCCCATTGCCGTAGTACTTGTCTGAAAGATGCGCTTGTTCGCGGCCATAACCGAGGTTATCCTCCGCATCGCCGCATGGCGATGCCCCCGTACCCGTGTTAAAAGTCATGACGGTAAAGGCTTCCCCGGAATTGCCTTCAGCGAAAACGGGGACGTAAAACACACTTATGGTTAGTACAACAGCCGTAAGCAAGACATTAGGCGGACACGAAAAACAGGAAAACTCCGCGTAAGACGGCCACAATACGTTCAAGCGCCTGACCATCTCGTTGCCGCTTCCGAACCTTAGCGTATTCATCTGGCGAGACAACTGCTCCAATTCCTATTCAGCCTTTACCAAAAAATAAGGCCCGAACACATAAATGTTCCGGCCTGTAATCGTACAATAAATGGGGGGGAGGCTTTTAATAGCGCCTGCGCCCGCCGCCGCCATAACCACCGCCTCTGCTGTCAGAGCGGGGCCGGCTCTCTCTGGGTTTCGCTTCATTGACCGTAATGGTGCGGCCGTGAAGTTCGGAACCATTCAGGCTCTCGATGGCTTTCTGAGCACCTTCATTCCCGGTCATTTCCACAAATCCAAAGCCCTTGGAACGCCCGGAATCGCGGTCAGAAATCACATCCGCAGAGATGACTTCGCCATACTTTTCACAGAGTTCGCGGAGGTCTTCGCTCGTCGTACTATACGCGAGGTTTCCTACATAGATCTTCATACTCGATTTTCCTTATTGCCATGACATGGTTGATAATCGATAGTATGTCCATGGCAATAGACCACTTCGATGCGCGTCTCCTTTGAGACAACAAAACCCGTATACTGTCCTTCAGGCTTGCAGCCCTTGGCAGTCACAAAGAACCTCTCTAAAAGTGGGCACACTTTTCCCCAGACCATAAGGGACCGTGCACTCCGGTACTACGGAAATACATCTGCAGGGAAAAACGACCTCCCTTACAAAAAGAGTTCTAAGGTCTGCATAGTATGACATAAAGTCCATCATCATATCAATATTATTGCTTATACCTAAATCCGCACGTAAGGAATGACAAGAGCGTAGAAGTGGCATCCTGCCGCTTCCATCGTGACTACGCCCCGCATTTCCGTCTTGATGCAAAGCGGCAGGATGCCGCTTCTACGTTCCTTGTCCTTATTGGCTTTACGCCAACAACTCGGTTTCTTACGTGCGGATTTGGGTTATAAGAGAAACCAAATCCAAGAGTGAGATGTGGCCCCGGCACCTGGATTACCCGCAGAAGAAGCGTGTCTATTCTTTGAGCGTTATGGCGGAAAATTCTATTCTAAAAAAATATCTGAATCAACGTTAATCCACCGGTTCTGCCGCTCCCTACGTTTTCCTTGACTTTACAACATGTTGGCTCTTTTTGCCATTTACAGCATCCTTCCCTGTATCGGCATGCCGACTTTTTTCGCGTCTATAGGATACTGCCTTTAAAAACGGGCCCACTCACGGAAAAAAAACTGAATGACGCGGGCCCGGTCGTGAAAAGACGAACAACAAGATTGTTAAAGGGGTTCGATAGTTGTTTTCAGCAGGCTCCTTTCAGGAACCCTCCTCATGCCACCGGTTCTACCGGTGGTTGTTGATTTTTGCTTGTATTTTAATCGTTG
>Ga0116149_1002259_pt1 | contig 21473 bp, 13 predicted proteins | sample AD_UKC057_MetaG_FD_89787 | JGI IMG/M metagenome (GOLD analysis project Ga0116149, IMG submission 89787) | Active sludge microbial communities of municipal wastewater-treating anaerobic digesters from USA - AD_UKC057_MetaG | ecosystem: Engineered > Bioreactor > Anaerobic > Digestate | place: USA... | reverse complement strand
TGACGCCCATGAGTGCATCCGGACGAAGACTTGGATGGCTGGGATTGCTGCTGGCGTTGGCGACCTGGCTCGGCGCGGGGTGTGCCAGCGATTCGGGCAGCAAGGAGTTCATCCCAGGCAAAGGCTGGAGATCGACGGCGGTCGAACCCGGGCAGGCGCGGGGCGGTTGATCTGGGGAGCGTGACTTCATGGCGTTTGGGCGCCTGACGTGGGAGCGACTCGCGGCGGCCGGCCAGGCCTATTTGGCGCGCCGGTGGCAGCGGTTGTTCGCCCTGCGACAGCGCCTGCGTCTCAGCGAAGATGCCATCAACATCGCGCTCGCCGTCGCGATCGGCCTGGTGGCTGGACTGACCAACTTCGTCTTCTTCGGCGCGACGGAGCTCATCAAATGGCTGACCCTGAACCGGCTGGGTGATCTGACGGAGATCGCGGAGGGATTGGGGCCCTGGACGCGGCTGGCGGGGCCGGCGCTGGGCGGTCTGGTGGCGGGGCTGGCGCTGCATTGGGGCCTGCGCGTGGTGGGCACTCAGGGGTCGACCAACTTGCTCGAGGTGGTGGTGGCCGGCGATGGCCGACTGCCCTTTCGCACAACCGCCATCAAATCGCTCTCGTCCCTGATCAGCATCGCCACCGGCGCTTCGATCGGACGCGAAGGATCGCTGGTCCAGCTTTCGGCGACCTTCGCGTCGCAGGGGGGACAGCGCCTGCGCTGGCCACCCTATCGCTTGCGGCTCATGGTGGCGTGCGGCGCCGCCGCGGGAATGGCGGCGGCCTACAACGCCCCGATTGCAGGCGCAGTCTTTGCCGCACAGATCGTCCTCGGCAATTTCGCGATGAACCTGTTCGCGCCTCTGGTTTGCGCCTCGGTCTCGGCGGCGGTTGTCTCGCGCAGCTTTTTCGGTATCGAACCCTGGTACAGAGTGCCGGACTTCAACTTCACCAGCCTGACGCAACTGCCGTGGTTTGTGGTGCTCGGGGCGGCCTCGGGAACCCTCGGCGCCCTGTTTCTCAAAATGCTGAGGTGGGGGGAAACCCTGTTCGATCGGACCGGATGGCCGATCCATATCCGACTGGCCGTCGCCGGTCTGGTGGTCGGATCCCTGGCGATCCAGGTGCCGGAGGTGTGGGGCAACGGCTACGTCGTCACCTCGCGCATCCTCGGCGACGAGGGAATCTACAGTCCGCTCTTCGTGCTGGCTTTGCTCGGCGCCAAGCTCGCCGCGACCGCCTTGACCGTGGGCGCAGGGACGGTGGGCGGCGTGTTCACGCCCACTTTGTTTCTCGGCGCGGCGATGGGGAGCCTCTTTGGCCACGGGCTGCACGCCTTGGGTCTGGCGGACGCCCTGCCGGCTGGGGCGTTTGCGCTCGTCGGCATGGGCAGCGTGCTGGCCGCGACCACACGCTCGCCCCTGCTCGCCATGATCATCGTATTCGAGATCTCGCTGAATTACTCACTGATGCCGGCTTTGATGCTCGCGTGCGCGGTCGGCACGCTGGTGGGACGCGGCCTGCACCCGGCATCCATCTACACCGAACCGCTGCAGCGCAAAGGACTGTTTGTCGAGACCGAGAGCGCGCGGCTCGGCGCGGCCATTGATCGAACCGTCGGCGATCTCATGCTGGCCCCGGTCGCGCCGGTGCGCGAGACCGCACCGCTCCAGGAGATCGGCCAGCGTTTCCTCACGATCCCGAACAACTACCTGCCGGTTGTGGATGCCCGCCAGCGCCTGGTGGGAGTGGTGTCTCTGCACGATCTCAAGGGGCATCTGAACGCCGGAGACGAGCTCCGGGCCGTGATCGCGCTGGATATCATGCGCCCGCCTCCCCCATGCCTGACGCCCAATCAGAGGCTCCAGGACGCCCTCCCCGTCCTTCTTTCGAGCGAAATGCGCAATGTCCCCGTGGTGAACAACCTGTTCGAATTCCGGCTCACCGGCTCCCTCTCGCGCGGCGAAGCGCTCAGGCTTTTCACCGAGGCCATCGCCGCCCGGCAGGCGGAGCACGATTGACCGGCACGCCGTCAGTCCTGGGCACGAATTCGGTCTTTCTTGGTCTCGAGCTCGGCCTGGAGCTTCGCGCGCTCGGCCGCAAGGGTGCGCCGGGCCTGCTCGGCCGCTTCGATGTCCCCTTTGATTTCCGCGGTGCGGACGTCGTTTGTGAGCGCAATCTCACGCTCGGCGATCTTGGCCGCGTAGATCGAATCGAGCTCGGCAAGTTTCGTCTTCTGGGCACCCGAGAGCTTCTTGATCGGCGAGGCTCGATTGAGTCGCTCGATGGCCAGTTCGTAAGCTGACTTCATAAATCCTTTTGACAAAGGCCCGTATGACACGATTCTGCCCGCTGCGCAAGGGCGCAACCGAACCCTTTGGACCTCGACTCAAATCATGTCATTGCCCGTTCAGCTCATATCCACGGATTTCGATGGCACAATCTTCGCCGAATTCGAGAACCCGCCGGTGCCCGAAACCCTGCAACGACTGCTCCAGGATCTCCAGGCCCAGGGAGCCCGCTGGGTCATCAACACCGGACGCGACCTGACCAGCCTGATGGAGGCAGTGGCGCGGTCCGGCCTGAGCGTCCGGCCGGACTACCTGGTGCTCGTGGAACGTGAGATCTACATCCATCAGGATCACCGCTATGTCGGTCTGACGGATTGGAACGACCGCTGCGCGCGCGACCACGCGGCCCTCTACGAGCGAATGCGCGCCGATGTTCCGCGCCTGACGGCCTGGATCAACGAGCACTTCAACGCCGAAGTATACGCCGACCCCTGGTCCCCTCTCTGCCTCCTGGCCCGGTCCAATCCGGACACCGACGCCATCGAGGCCTTCCTCCGCGAGTACTGCCGCACCGTGCCGAACCTGACGATCACGCGCAACGACGTCTACGCCCGGTTCAGTCACACAGCGTACTCGAAGGGAACCGCCCTGACCGAGATCGCACGCCGCCTGGGAATCGCATCGGCCAACATCGTCGCGGTCGGCGATCATCTCAACGACCTGACCATGCTGAAGAAGGAAATCGCCGGATACCTGGCCGCCCCGTCCAATGCCTTGCCCGAGGTCAAGGCCGCCGTCCAGCAGCAAGGCGGCCTCGTCAGCCATCTCCCCCACGGCCACGGCGTGGCGCGCGCCTTGAAAACCGTCCTGACTCGCTTTCTTGCTGACTCGACACGGCCCTCTCCCTAAAACTCGACGCCACCTCGTATGAACCCTCGACGACGTCCCGTTTCACCAGGCCCGACCGGACTCACCCGGCGCTGTTTTCTCCGTCGCGCCATCGCCCACTCGGCAATCCTCGTTGTGCCGGCGCGCGTGCTCGGGCGCGGCGGCCAGACCGCGCCGAGCATGAGGCTGAATCTGGCGTGCATCGGGGCCGGCGGACGCGGTCAAGCGGATCTCGATGGCGTGAAGAGCGAGGCCATTGTGGCTCTATGTGACGTCGACGAAACACGCGCCGCCGGGGCGTTGAAGGCGTTCCCGAAGGCGAAGTTCTTCACGGATTATCGGCGGTTGTACGATCGCATCGAGAGCGAGATCGACGGCGTCGTGGTGGCCACTCCCGATCACACGCACGCCGTCGCCGCCCTCGGGGCGATCCGCATGGGCAAGCACGTCTATTGCGAAAAACCGCTCGCCCACTCGCTCGCCGAGGTCCGCGCCCTCACCCGCGCGGCACGCGGCGCCAAAATCATCACCCAGGTCGGCAACCAGGGACATTCCTCCGATTCCATCCGGCAGTTCGTCGAGATGGTGCGGGCGGGCGCCATCGGCACCGTGGGGGAAATCCACTTGTGGAACCAAAACTCCTACCGGCCGCGCGCTCACCGGACCCGGCCCCCGGCAGGCGACGCGCCCCCCTCGACCTTGCACTGGGATCTCTGGCTCGGACCCGCGCCGCAACGCCCTTACCATTCGGTCTACCACCCCGGTCGATGGCGCGGCTGGGTCGATTTCGGAACCGGCATTATTGGCGATTGGACCTGTCACCAGCTCGATCCGTCTTATTGGGCGCTGGATCTGGGCAGTCCTGTCTCGGTCCAGGCGCAATCCGAGGAGTACGACGATGCCACCGTGCGCGCCGAGACTTTTCCCGCCGTGTCGACAGTCACATACGCATTCCCCGCCCGCGGCGAGCGACCGCCGGTCACGGTGAAGTGGTTTACCGGACGGCTTGCGCCGCGTCCGCAGGAACTCGAAGCCCAGCGTCAAATGCCACAGATCGGCGCCCTGGTCTTTGGCGACCGCGGTACCATCATGCACGGGTCGCACGGCGCGGGCGGAGCCCAGATCATCCCCGCGGAGAGAGACCGGGCCTACCAACGCCCGCCACAGACCATCCCGCGCGTCCCAGGGCACTACGAGGATTGGATTCGCGCCTGCAAGGAGGGCCGGGCGGCCGGGTCCGGCTTCGAGTATGGGGGGCCGTTGACCGAGGTGGCGTTGTTGGGGGTCCTGGCCCAGCGGTTCAACGGACAGAAACTCGAGTGGGACGCGGACGCGTTGAAGATCACGAACCATCCCGAGGCCAACCTGTGGGTGAATCCGCCCAGCCGGCCCGGTTGGGCGTAAGATTCTTGATGCGGCCTATTGAAAACCGCGGCGGTCTTCCTATAGTGCCGCCCACGATTGAGAAATGAGCAACCTTAGGGACGACCAGCGGCCTTGGGACATCGCTGCCGCGCGTGGTCTTTATCACATTGACCGTTGGGGGGCGAATTACTTCGACATCAACGAGGCGGGCCACGTGATCGCCAAACCGCAACAGGATTCTGGCGCGGTGGTGGACCTGACCGATGTCATCGAGGAAGCGAAGGGGCGGGGATTGAAATTCCCGCTGCTGATTCGTTTCCAGGACATCCTCAGGCACCGGGTCGAGTCGGTGAACCAGGCCTTTCGCACGTCGATCAAGGAATTCGAGTACAAGGGATCCTACCGCGGCGTGTTTCCGATCAAGGTCAATCAACTGCGCGAGGTGGTCGAGGAAATCCTGGATGCGGGCCAGTGCTACCAGTTCGGGCTCGAGGTCGGCAGCAAACCGGAGCTCTTCGCGGGGTTGGCGCTGCAAAGCCAGGTGGGCAGTCTGATCATCTGCAACGGTTACAAGGACTCCGCCTACATCCGGATGGCCCTGATGGGTCTGAAGCTCGGCAAGACGGTCATCCTGGTCGTCGAGAAACTCGAAGAATTGACCCAGATTCTCAAGGTCTCCAGGCAGGTTGGCGTCGATCCGCTCATCGGCATCCGCGCCCGGCTGGCGAGCAAGGGCGGGGGCAAATGGGCCGAGAGCGCCGGCGAGAACGCCAAGTTCGGGTTGAACACGACCGAGTTGCTGGCCGCCGCCGATCTGCTGCGCGCCGAGAATCTCGGTCATTGTTTCAAACTGCTGCACTTTCACATCGGATCGCAGGTGCCGGACATCCTGACGATCAAGAAGGCCGTCCAGGAGGCTGCGCGCTACTATGCCAAGCTGGTCAAGATGGGATTCCCGCTGCAGTACTTCGACACCGGCGGCGGCCTGGGGATCGATTACGACGGGAGCCGCTCCGCCTTCGACAGTTCGACCAACTACACGCTGCAGGAATACACCAACGACGTGGTCTATTACCTCGCCAGCGTCTGCAACGCCGAGCAGGTGCCCCATCCGGACATCGTCAGCGAAAGCGGGCGGGCGATCGTCGCCCACCACAGCGTGTTGATCGTCGAGGTCCTTGGCGCCATCGCCAAACAATGCGATCTGCCCAACCTGGTCTACGGCGACACCGAGCACACGATGGTGCGGGAGCTGATCGACATGAAGGAGAACCTCGACAGGCGCAACAAGCTCGAGGCCTTCCACGACGCCCTCGATCGCAAAGAGCACGCCCAGAACATGTTCACGCTCGGCCTGCTCGATCTTCCCGACCGCGCCAAGATCGAGAACCTGTACTGGGAGATCGGCGAGAAGGTGGTGCAGAGCTTCCGCGGCCAGGCCCACGTGCCCGAGGAAATCCTCAGGCTCGAAGACAGTCTCTGCGACCAGTATCTCTGCAACTTCTCCGTGTTCCAGTCCTTGCTCGATCATTGGGCCTTGGGCCAGTTGTTCCCGATCATGCCGATCAGCCGGCTCGACGAACGCCCCACCCGCGAGGCCATCCTGGTGGACATCACCTGCGATTCCGACGGCCAGGTGGACAAGTTCATCGATCTGCGGGACGTCCGCCACACGCTGCCCCTCCACAAACTGGTCCGTGGCAACGGCCAGCCCGAGCCGTACTACCTCGGTTTCTTCCTGCTCGGCGCCTATCAGGACATCATGGGCGATCTCCACAACCTGTTCGGACGCGTCAACGAGGTCCATGTCTTCCTCGAACCGGACGAGCCGTGCGGCTATTACGTCGAGGAGATCATCGAAGGCGCCACCATCGGCCAATCCCTGGCCTCGGTGCAGTACGACGAAAACGAGCTCAAGCGACAAATGAAGGCCCAGGTGGATGAAGCGATTCGCACGGACCGCCTCAAGCCTTCGGAAGCCATGCGTCTGCTCGACGAATACGAGCACGGCCTCAAGGAGTACACCTATCTGGCCAAGCATTGACAGCGCGTGCTCCTGCCCCAGGTCAATGCCCCGCCCCGCCCGGTCGAATCCGCATCGGCCACCGATCTGATGGTGGCGCTCAGCCGCCTGGTGCGCGGCTTGTCAGCCCTGTTCTGGGGGTTGCCACTCGCGTTGGTCGTCTCGGTGCAGACGGCCCGCACCAGTCTCCTCGCCGGTCTGGGCCTGCTCCCCCCCCTGCTCGCCAACGGCCTTCTCTGCTACGCCCTCCACCAGATGCGCCACTTCCAGCGCTCCGAACGGGTGTGGCACCACGCCCGCGAGCGCGCCCTCGTGTTCGCCTCGATCAACGTCGGTCTCTCGCCGTTCCTGTATTGGTGGCGGGTCATGCCGGATGTGATCCACTTTCAATTCGCCGTCCTGGTCCTTGCCCTGTCCGGTCTGATGCTCCTCTTCACCGTCAATCAAATGCTCCAGCGCCTGACGGCCATGCTGCCCGACGAGACGCTGCGAATCGAAGCCAGGCTTTTCACCACGCTCAATCTCTATCTCATGCTCGCGACGGCTCTGCTGGGCGCGGGCTGGGTCGGCCTGGCCCAAATGGGACAGCCGCCTCTGGCGCTTTTGCTGATGCTCGACATCGCCACCCGGGTGGGCGTGTTGCTGATGTTGTTGCTTGTCCTGCTCCCGCTCGCGCTGACCATGGCCCTGATCTGGAGGATCAAGGAGACCATCCTCGCCAGCGTCTTCACCTCGCGCTAGCCTGCATTTCCCACCACTTCTTGCCACCGCGAAGCCGGAGTTCACAAGAGAAGTCAGCATGCAGGCCAGGAAAGCAACACCACGCACGGGTTGTGTCGAACTGACATCCGATCTGCTCGCGCGGGTGGCGGGCTGGCGCGTGATGCAGGAGGCCCGCGCACTCCTGGCCGGCGGCAATGTCCACGAGTCGAGTTGGGCGCCGCCACGCCTCGAGGGTCTGGTCCGCGAGGGTGCGACCAAATACCGGACCGGCCTGGTGCTGCGGAGCGCGATTGACGTCGACACCCTCTGCTCCTGTCGCCGCGCCCGCATCGAAGGCGCGATCTGCGCCCATGCCGTTGCCGCGGGACTCCATTGGCTGGCCACCCGGCAACCCGCCGCTCACCCGATCCCCCCCTCTCCTCCCGCGCGCGGGGCCACGACAACAACCGTCCGAAAGGATGCCGCGTCTGGCCATCCGGGTTCGAGCACCCCGGAGTTGCAGCCCCGGCGCGCCCTGCGGCGCGCAGCCCCCGGCGAAGCGGCCGAGGAGATCGAGATCCGGATCATCTTTCCGCCCAACCTCGAACAGGCGATGGCGAAAGGGAAAGTGATGCTGGTGTTCGAGGCGGTTCGCTCAGGGCGCTGCGTCCCGCTGAATATGCTGCCGCTCGATGTGCCGTTCCTGCTCAGTCCCGCCGATGCGTCCGTACTCGACACCATCGAGATCCTGACGGCGGACGGGGTGCCGGCGATGCTGCTCCTTGGCGGATCCGACCTGGGACAGTTGCTGCCCAAGCTGGCTGGACATTCCGGCCTGTCCCTGGGGCGCGGACGCCCGCTCGAAATCTCGCTCGATGCGATTTCGTGGCCGGTGCGTGCGGCACTCGAAGCCTCGGGCCAGATCATGCTGCGGCTCGATGGATCGGTCCCCGCTGTGTTGACGACAGGCGAAGTCGACTGGTGCCTGCGCGGCAACCGGCTGCAACCGCTCCGTTTGCCCACAGCGGCACGGGGTTTGGCGCGCGGACAGGTCCGCCTCGAACGCGCGCGCGTGCCTGCCTTCCTCTGCCAGGACTGGCCTGGCCTTGTCGCAGACGGTCACGCGCAGGCCAGTTTCGATCTGTCGGACTTTGTTCTCGAAACGGAGCCACCGCGCTTCCGACTGCGCCTCGAAGGCAGTCTCGCCCGGATTGAAGCCCGACTGACATGCGACTATGCCGGACACGCCGTGGCGCCAGTCCATGGTGTCGTCGAGCCGCTCTGCTTCCCCGATGCCGCGTGCCCGACGCGCTATACCCTGCGCGATCCCGGGGCCGAACAAGCGGCGCTCGAACGCCTCGCCCAGTGCGGTTTCACCGGGCCGGATCGAAACAACCGTTTTCTCCTGGACGGCGAGACGGCTGTTCTGAACTTTTTCGCGCGCGTGTTTCCCCGACTGCAACGGGAGTGGGATGTCGAGTTGGAGCCGCGGCTCGATGGGGCGGCGAAGACCAGGCTCGAACGGATCGAGCCGGAATTGGTCGTCACGCCTTCCGGCGAACAGTGGTTCGATCTGACGGTCGCATTTGCGTCGGCTGGCGGCGAGCGATTCTCCGCCGCGGACATTCAGCGGCTCGTGTTGGCCGGCCAAAGCCATGTCCGCCTTCGCAGCGGACGGCTGGCGTTGATCGACACGGGCGCTGTCGAGGAACTGCAACAGGTGTTGCTCGATTGCGAGCCGCAGCAGACCGCCCAAGGCTACCGGCTGGCAAACGCGCAGGCGGATTTCGTCGAGTCCACATTGAGGAAGCACGCAGGATGGCGACTCGATGCGCCCCGCGCATGGCTCGACCGCACGGCTCGGCCGGTCGACGCGGCCGCGCGCGAATGTCCTCCTTTGGGGAGCTTGGACGCCGTGCTTCGTCCTTATCAAAAGCAGGGCGTGGCGTGGCTGTGGTTCCTGCGCAGGCACGGTTTTGGCGGGATTCTGGCCGATGAGATGGGTCTGGGGAAGACGCTTCAGACGCTGGCTGTTGTCACGGCCGCCCAGACCCAAATCGAGCCGGGATCACGCCCCTTGCCCAACCTTGTAGTCTGCCCGACGAGCCTTGTTTTCAACTGGGTCGCCGAGGCGGCCAGGTTCGTTCCCGCCTTGCGGGTTCTCCCGTTGCAGGGGCCGGAGCGCCAGACGCGCTTCGCGGAGATTCCGCGCCACGATCTGATCGTCACCAGCTACGCGCTGATCCGGCGCGATCTCGAGCACTATCGCGCGATCGAGTTTGACACGGTTGTGCTTGACGAGGCGCAGCACATCAAGAACCGCGAGACGCAGAACGCCCAGGCGGTGAAAGCCATCCGCGCCCGGCACCGGCTGGTGCTCACCGGCACGCCGCTCGAAAACTCGGTGCTCGATCTGTGGTCCATCTTCGATTTCCTGATGCCGGGCTATCTGGGCAAGGCGCGGGACTTCCGCGAGCGCTATGAAATCCCCATCACGCGCGATCGCGATCGCGCCGTGCAGGACCGTCTCTCGCGCCGGGTCCGCGCGTTTCTCCTGCGCCGTGTGAAGCGCGATGTGACGCCGGATCTCCCGGAGAAGATCGAACAGGTGGCCCTCTGCGACCTGACGTCCGACCAGGCGGCGGTCTATCGCCAGGTGCTCGAAACCGGGCGACGCGAGGTTCTCGAAACAGTCGGCTCCCAAGGACTGGCTCGAAGCCGGATGGTCATCCTCACCACGTTGTTGCGGCTCCGCCAGGTATGCTGCGACCTGCGGCTTCTCGACCTGCCGATGGTCGAAGGCGCCGCCCCCTCGGGAAAACTCGAAATGTTCGAGGAGTTGATCGAGGAAGTGATTGACGGCGGGCACCGCGCGCTGGTGTTCAGCCAGTTCACTTCGATGCTCGCCCTCATCCGGGATCGGCTGACGGTTCGAGGGATCGAGTTCTGTTACCTGGATGGCGCAACACCGGATCGGGGCGGAGTCGTCCGCCGTTTCCAGGACCACGCCGACATCCCGGTCTTCCTGATCAGCCTCAAGGCCGGCGGGACCGGCCTGAACCTGACCGGCGCGGATACTGTGATTCATTTCGATCCCTGGTGGAACCCGGCGGTGGAAGCGCAGGCGACCGATCGCGCCCATCGGCTGGGCCAGAAACGCGTGGTGACGAGCTATCGCCTGATCGCGCGAGGAACGGTCGAGGAAAAGATCCTGAGTCTGCAAAGCCGCAAGCGCGAGGTCATCGACGCCCTGCTGGACGGGGAGGACCGGTCGGGCGGCGACCTGAGCTGGGAAGAGATTCAGGATCTCCTTGCCTGACCGTGAACCGTCCAGACAAAAAAAAGAGCCCGCAGGTGGACCTGCGGGCTGTGTGGGGGGTTGTCTGGGGTTGGGTGCGAGCGGCTCTATTGGGAAGAGGGAGCGGCCAAGGCCTTCTTGGCCTCAGCCAACAACGGCTCCTTCAACCCGGCCGCAATCGCCTTCCGAAGTTGTTCCTTGCCCTGATCGGTCTGCTTGATTTGGCATTGGGCCATGCCGAGGTAGAACAGGGCCTCGCTGTCGTCGGGCTGCCTCCGGACATAGGACTCGAGCAGCGTGGTGGTGTAACGGTAGTCCTTGCGCGCGTAGCTCAGCAACGCCAGGGCTCGAGCCACGCCGCCATCGTCCGGAAAGGCCTCGCGCGTTCTCGATAGCAGATCGTAGGCCCGCTGCCCCTGGGCGGGATCGCCCGCCAACACCAGGCCCAGCTCACGACTGGCCGGCGCAAACCTCGGGAACACCCGAAGCACCCGCTCGTAAAGCGTGGCCGCCGACTTGCCGTCAGCCCGCGCGCGAAACAGAGCCGCTTGGGCCATCAACGCAGGCACATGATCCGGATCAGCCTTTAGAACCTCCCGGATCCGCGGTTCTGCTTCGGCCAGTCCCCGCGGATCGAGCGCAAGGGCCGTCATCGAAACGAAAGCGCGCGCGGCATCGGCCGCCTGGAAGTCGGGCTGGATTTCGAGGGCGCGGCGCATGGCTTGGTGTGCGTCGGCCACCCGTCCCATGGCGTAGGCCGCCCACGCGTAGTCGTATTGCAGATCGGCCTGCTGCGGACTTCGTTGAGCGGCGGATTGCAGCAGGCCGTAGGCCTGGACGTGATCGCCGCGCCGAGCCAGGAGGCGTCCAAGCAAACCCGCGGCCTGCGGGTCGTTCGGGGCGAGTTCGTGCGCCTTGCGGGCGATCTCGAGTGCCTTGGCCTGGTCGTTCAACGGCCCGGCGTTCAGTTCGGCCAGGCGCAGACTCGCCTGCGCGGCCTTCGGGTTTTGACGAAGGACCTCCTCGTATTCAGCCGCGGCTTTCGGAAACTGGCCCTCCTGCTCGTAAACGGCGGCGAGGCGGGAGCGGGCGGTGAGATCCCTGGGCTGGTCCTTGACACGCGCCTCGAGCGTCGCCCTGTCCTCCGTGCCGCCGGCCGCGGATCCGGACGTAAGCAGCGCGAGCTGACGCTGGGCCTCGGCTTTGCTCGGGAAAGACTGCGGCGCGGCCACGGCCCGTTCGAGGGCAGCCCGGGCAGCGTCCGGCTGGCCGAGCATGTAGCTGACCATTCCCAAGTGGTATTGAATCTCTGCGTTGCCGGGGACTCTCTGGGCGGCCTCGCGCAGCAACGGCAAGGCCTGCTGATCTTCGCCGCGCTTGTGCAAAACCCAGGCCAACGTATCCATGACCGAGGGATCTTCCGGGACCAATTGGCGCGCCTTTTGGGCCAATTCATGCGCGCGCTCGAGTTGCGGCAGCCGTTCGGTGTACAGGTATGCCAGGTTGTTGAGCGCGGGAACGAACTGCGGATTGATCTCGAGGATCCGCTCGTACTTGGCGCGCGCCTGTTCGGGCTGATCCATCCGCTCGTAAAGCGTCCCGAGAATCGCCATCGACTGAACGTCGTTTGTCTTCTTCGAGATCAATTCCTCGAGCTGCCGGGCTGCCCCGGCCAGGTTGGTGTTGGCGATGTGGATGTCGGCCAGCAATTGGTACGCCAGCGAGAATTGCGGGTTGAGGCCGATCGACTCCTCGAGCGATGCCTGCGCCTGGGGCCAAAGGCGCTGGGCCGCAAGCGCCCGGCCTTCAAGGTACTTCAGAGCCGCCGAGTTCGTCCGGGCCAGCTCGGTCTGCACCGTCTTGAGCGCGGCCGGCGCATTGGTGGCCGCAATCTCGAGATCGACGAGCTGGTAGAGGGCCATCAGGCTGCCCGGTGAAAGCTCGAGCTCGCGCCGGAACGCGTTTCGAGCGTCCGCCATCCGCCCCTGCTCGCGCAGCAGCATCCCCAGCATCAGGGGAAATGCCGGCCTGTCCGGATGGTCGCGAATCAGTCCCTGGCAGGTGGCCACCGCCTCGTCGAGCCGCCCCGCCCCGCGCTGGGCGTCGATCAGGAGAATCCGCGCCTCGAGGACGTTGGTGATGCTGAGCAATCGCTGCAGGGATTCGACAGCAACGGCCGGAGTGCGGCCTTCGACATGCAGTCGGGCGCGCAAGAGACGGGCTTCGATGGCCACCGTGTCGAGCCTGTTCGAGCTGGCGATGATGGCCTGGTCGAGCGCGGCGCCCGCCTTGACGCTGTCGCCGCCAGACAGGTGGGCACGCGCCACCTGCAACTTGATGAACGGGTTGGGCCGCACGCTCTGGTCGAATTGCTCCCATTCGAGCGCCGCTTTCTCCGGCTGGCCCTTGGCTCGGTGCAATTCAGTGCGCAACTGGCGGGCCTCGATATTCAGCGGGTCCTTCGACACGATGCGTCCGGTCAGCGCGAGGGCTTCATCGAGCCTCTTGTCCTGCATCTCGAGACGCGCCAGCAGGAGCGCGGCCGGAAGGTAATCAGGCGCCTGGCTCAAGACATCCTCGAGCAGGGCCCGCGCTTCGTCCGGTTTGCCGGACACCATCTTGCTCTGGGCATAGGCCGTGTGCACAGGCGAGCGCGGCGGCGCGAGTTTGACAGCCTTTCCGAACGCTTCGTCGGCCGCAGCCAGGTTGGTCCGCAGGAGATGGATCTGCCCCATCTGCACATGCGCCTGCGCCTGGTTCGGATCCAACTGCAGCGCGCGCTGCACGAACTGTTCAGCCGTATCGAGCTGCCGCTGCCGGGTCAGGAGCGCCGCACGAGCCAGAAGAACCGCCGCGGAGTTGGGATGCTTGGCGTCGAGTTGCTCCAGGTAGACCGTCGTGTTTGTCAGTTCCTGGGATGGGGTGCCGGGCCCGGCCAGCAATCGCAAGGCATCGCTGTTGGTTGGCGACTGCGCCAGCAGATCGAGCAGTTCATTGCGTCCTCGAACGGTGTCCCCCGTCGCCAGCCGAAACTCGGCAAGCCGGCAACGCAGAGCGGGATCGTCCGATTCGAGATGCGGATCGGCGGCCTGCATGGCCTGCATGGCCTGGACCGGCGAGCCTTGCTCGAAGAAGATGCGCGCGACGCGCAGCAGCGCCGTGCGGTTGGTCGGATCCAACCGCAACACGTTGCGGTACTCGATGATCGCCTTCTCGTATTGCTCCGATGCGAAGTACTTCTCCGCCCGGCCGAAGTGCCGGTCGCGTTTTGCTTCGCGGGAGCATCCGGCCGCCCCCAGGAGGGCGGCGATCATCAGCACGGACAGGAGACTTCGATTTGCGTTATTCATTCAGGGTGCCCGTGTTTGAGGGGCATGTTGCTCTCAGGGTTGAACGTTGAGCGTTGAGTGTTGCGCGTTGAGCGTTGACATTCAATAGTCTAATGCTCACGTGGACAACGAACCGCTTTGGTTTGTAGCCGTCCCGCATCGCGGGATGAGTCGGCGCTGATACCCGCCTTTGACGGTGCGAGATGGCGCGGACTGACGTCCGCGGCTACGAAAGGGACGGTTCACGGGCGGCAATGACATTCGACATGACATTCGACGGATCAATGCTGACGTGCACCATGGACCGGTTTGTAGCCGTCCGGCATCGCGGGATGAGTCGGCGCTTGGGGTTTCGACATGATTCGGATCGATAAGCATCAAGAATGTACAAACTCCAAAGCGGCGGTGAACCGCCGCACTCCAGACGCTTCGGGTCTTCGAGCGCGTCCGGCGGAGTGAAGCCTTTGGACTGCGTGCGCTTCAGCGCCGCCTTGGATTTCGGGTCGGGGCAGAGCGAAGTTTCTACTCCGCAGGCATTGCTTTACCGTCCCGATCCGGGCGTGCGATCGCGAGCTTCTCGATCAGCTCATAGAGCGTCGGACGGCTAATATCGAGTTCGGTCGCGACGGCGGTCATCTTGCCGCCATTGCGCCGGAGAGCCGCCTGGATCACCTCGCGTTCCGCGGTCTCCCGCGCCTGCTGAAGGGTGCGCGCGGTCTGGCTGGCCGAGACCGCAGGCGTCAACTCGAGATCTTCCGGCGTCACGCGGGGGCCGTCGGCCATGATCACGGCCCGTTTGATGCGATTCTCGAGCTCGCGCACGTTGCCAGGCCAGGAATAGCCCTGCATCGCCGCCAGGGCCTGCGGGCTGAAACCAGCCGAATCCCGCCCAAACTCGACCGCGAACTTGTTCAGAAAGACCCGTCCCATCAACAACAGATCCCCTCCCCGATCCCGCAATGGCGGCAGATGCAACACCACGACAGCAAGACGATAGAAGAGATCCTCCCGAAACTTGCTCTCGCGAATTGCCCGCTGCAAATCGGTGTTCGTGGCGGCGATCACACGCGCATCGACCTCGATCGGCACCCGGCCGCCCACCCGCTCGATCCTGTGTTCCTGAAGATAACGCAACAGCTTCACCTGGATCGCCAAGGGCAACTCGCCGATCTCATCCAGAAACAGCGTGCCCCCGATGGCGGATTCGATCCGGCCCTTGCGCTGGGTGTGAGCGCCGGTGAAGGCGCCCTTCTCATGCCCAAACAACTCGCTCTCGAGAAGGGTCTCCGGGATGGCGCTGCAGTTGATCGGAACGAACGGACCGCCCTTGCGCTGGCTGCGGCGATGGATCGCCAGCGCGGCCTTCTCCTTGCCCGTGCCGCTCTCGCCGAGAATGAGCACCGGGGCATCGGTCGCCGCGACTTTGCGGACGGTGTTGAACAGTTGCTGCATCGACGGGCTCGCGCCCAGCATGTCCTCGAATCCGTCCTCATCGAGCCGGTGATGCAGGTCCCGGTATTCGCGCTCGATCCGGGCAAGGTGAAAGGCGCGACGCAGGATGACCTTCAATTCGTCGAGATCGACCGGTTTGGACAGAAAATCGTAGGCGCCGGCCCCGACCGCCCTGAGGGCATTCTGCTTTTCACCTTGGCCGGTTACGATGATCACCTTGGTCAGTTTCTCGATCGCGAGCAACTCGGCAAGGATCCCCAGGCCCTCCTCCGGCGAGTCCGGGTTGGGCGGCAGCCCCAAATCCAGCAGCACAACCATCGGACGGCACGCTCGGAATTGTTCCAGCGCGCTCGCACGATCCCCCGCCAGCAGAAGCTCATAGGCCCCACCCAGGGCCCATTTGAGCTGGGAGCGGATTTCGTCGTCGTCGTCAACAATCAGGAGCCGAGATTGCATATCCTGAGATTCAAGGCTAGAACATCGAAAACCGTTCAGGCACGTACACGATGTCCGACGGACGAAGGTGAAAGGGCAGCGCGGGCCCGCCCGCCATCACCGGTTTCAGATCGATGATGAAGGTCTTCATCCGCTCCCCGTCGCGACGCATCACCCGCACGGCCTTCAGGTTGGCGCGTGTGTAATCGAAGCCTCCCGACTCCATGATGGCTTCGAGCAGGGTGATCGGGCGGTCCGATGTCACTTTGCCCGGTCGCAACACCATGCCGGTGACAAAGACCGAGAAGGCCGTGGACTCGAGACTGACGGTGACGTCGGGAGCAAGCAACTGGTTCCCGTACACGGCCAGGATCTCCTTCTCGAGCGCGCTCGGTGTCAGACCGGCCGCCTTGAGATCCCCGACCAAGGCCAGGTTGATGTTGCCGTCGCGCCGGATTTGCTGCGTCGTGTTCAAGTTCGGGCTTCCCGGGAACGTGACCTTCACGACATCCCCCTCGCGCAGCACAATCGCCCGGTCCGGCTCGGCGTCCGCCGGACTGATGAAGGTGGGGCGGTGCGATTGACAGCCCGAGGGCAAGAGAATCAGCGCCAGAGTCAGGACCGCCCACGCAAGCGATGCGCTTCCAGCCCGCAGTGTAGGAAACCCGCGAGTTTCGCCTTGCAGCAATCTGCCAAGGCCATGAATGATGGCGTGACCCGGTTGCCGCCAACTTCCAGCTTCAAGAATCCCGACGTCCGTTGTTGTCTGTTTCATTGTCTATTCCTCGCTTGTTTCCTCCGAATGATCCCAGATAAGACTCCGACGTTCGATCCCCAGTTTCTCCATCAACGAGTAGAACGTGGGCCTGCTGATCCCCAACTCCATCGACGCCGCCGTGATCTTGCCATGGTGCTTCCGCAGCGCCCCGATGATCACAGCCCTCTCGGCGCTTTGACGGGCCTCGCGCAAACCGGCGGCCGCAGGCTGCACGGTCGATGGCGTCAGCCCAAGATCGTCCGCCCTCAGGATGTCGGTGTCCGACATGATCGCCGCGCGTCGCACGCAGTTTTCGAGTTCGCGCAGATTGCCCGGCCACGCATGCCGCTCGAGCGCGCGCAGCGCCTCGCTGTCGAATTGCAGATTCGGCCGGTCAAACTGCGCCGCAAAGCGCTTCAAGAACCCCTCGGCCAACTGCCGGATGTCCTCCTTGCGGTCGCGCAGAGCGGGGACCCGGATCACCAACACCGCCAACCGATAGTACAGGCCCTCGAGGAAGCTGCCCTTGGCGATTGCGGCGGTCAAATCCTTGCTCGATGCAGCAATGAGCCGCGGCGCGATCTCACCGGATGGCCGCTCTTTTCCCCCATCCGCCACCCGCTCCTCGAGCAGCCGCATGAGCCGAACCTGCGACCTCAGCGGCAAGTCGCCCACGTCCTGAAGAAACAGCGAGCCGCCGGACGCCGACTCGAGCCGGCCTTCCGCGGAGGCCCCGTCGCTCTGGGCATCGTCCTCGCGCCCGAACAGTTCGCTCTCCAGAAGGCTTTCGGACGCCATGTCGCAGTTGAGTTTCACGAACGGTCCAGCCCGAAGCGCGCTCTGCCGGTGAATCGCCAGGGCCACCACGTCCTTTCCCGTGCCGCTCTCGCCCAGGATCAATACCGGCGCCTCCGTCGTGGCCACCTTCCGGATGTTCACAAGGAGTTCTTCCATCCGCGGGCTTCGACTTTGAAGAAGCTCGAACGGCTCAGCCTCGGGATGCTGCCGGATCTCCTCGTATTCGCGTTCGAGGGCCACCACGTGGCGGCAGTGGCTCAGAAGCAGCTTCAGGCTGTCGATTTGCACCGGTTTGAGCAGGAAATCGCAGGCCCCTTCACCGACCGCCCGAGCCGCTGTCTCCTTGCCGCTCAGACCGCTGATGACAATCACCTTCGTATGCCGGTCCAGATTTCGCATGTCCGCCAGGGCAGCCATCCCTTCGCGTGGATCGTTCGGCAACGGCGGCAGACCGAGGTCGAGCAACGCCAGATCCGGACGCCGCGCCCGAAATGTCTCGATAGCACTCGAGCGGTCCTTGGCCAGCAAGACTTCGTATTCGTCGGCCAGCGCCCATTTCAACTGATCGAGGACAGCCTCGTCGTCGTCGATGATTAATACGGTAGGTTTCATTGGATAAAAGTGTTTAAGTATGCAGCGGCAACAGCACACGAAACGTCGTGCCGCGACCAGGCTCGCTCTCGACCTCGTCTCTCCCGCCATGCGCTTCACCGATCATCGTGCTCTGGAACATCCCAATCCCCAGACCCTCCTTCTTGGTCGTTTGAAACGGGCGAAAGAGCCGCCGGCTCAGGAACTCCGCGCTCATCCCGCAGCCCGTGTCCGCCACGGAGACAACCGCATGCCCGCCCTGGACCATCGTCGCCACACGAATGGTCCCAGACCCCGTAATCGCTTCCCGGGCATTGAGCAGCAGGTTTGTCAGGACCTTGGGTAACTGCTCGAGATCGACCGGCAATCGGGGAACCGACTGCAACTCCTGAATCACCTGGATCGAATCCGCACCGTCAATCTGCCCCAACACAGTCGTGACCAACTGGTTCAGATCCGCCAAAACGGGCTTCACCTCGAGCCCGCGGCGGATCAGGGCAAGGCGCTGAACCAGGCCATTGAGTCGATCCACCGAAGCCCCGATCCCGCGCAGAGCATCCGCCCTGAACTCCGGGTCGCCGAAATGCACCGGCAGGTTCCGCAACATCAACGAGAGCGTCGACGCCGTGTTTTTCAGGTCGTGGACGAAGAAAGCCGACATCGACTGAAACGCTTCGAGTTCCCTGGCCTCGATCAGTTTCCCCGATAACTGCAGATTCAGCAGGCTCGCAGCCACCTGATCCCCGATGCACTTCAGCAAATCGTAATCCTCATGCGAAAACTGGACGCCGCTGACCCGATCGGCCAGCGTGATGAACCCAAGCACCTCTCCCGCGGCCACCAACGGCACGCAGACCCGATTCCCGCCCTTGTTGAAATAGTCCGGATTGCACCGCTTCAGGGTCTCAACCCAGCCGCCCTCGGAACGGTTGAGATCCAGCGGCGTCGGCGCCGCGCGCACGGCCGCGATCACCGCCGCGCTGTCGTCTCCCAAATCGAGCAGTTCGTTTGCCGCTTGCTCGGTCAAAGCCGTCGACGCGCCGAAGCGCAATTGCTGCCGATGCGGATCCACCAGCCAAACCGTGACCGAGAGCGTGTTGAAGGTCTCGGCAATCAGCGTCGCCACAGCCCGACACACATCCGCCTGGTCGAGCCGGGACGTCGTCCGTTCGGTAAACGCAGCCCATACACGCCGATAATCATAGACAGGGCGCCGCAAGTGCCGGCTGATGAACTGCTGCGTCCGGTGCCGAACGCGGTCGGACATCAGCACCACCGCCAACCCCACCAGGGCCAGCAGCAACAGCAACGCCTTGAGCGCAAAGGCCTGGTCGCCCCCAAACCGCGCGACGACTTCGGCCAGCACACCGACGCTGAGCAGGTAGACCCCAGCCAACAGAACCGTCAATGAACCGTACAGAAAGGCATGGGACGGATAGACGTCGACCTCGCTCAAACCGGTCCTCAGGAAGGAGAACGCCAGCAGCAGCGTTCCCAGCAGCAGACTCGTGCCCAACACGCCGACAATCGGGAGTTGAATTCCCGAGAACAACACCGCCTGGCTGCTGACGTACATCCGGCCTCCGAGAATCACCGCGAGGCCGAGCATGACGAATTTGACGCGCCATCGCATCATTCCCACCGTGCTGCGGAATGTCTTCTCGAGGTTGATCAGGACCAGCAACAACCCCAACAGATGGATCACTTCGAGCGCCTTGCCCGCCCAGCCCAAGGGAATGAACCGGACCGGCCCCCACACAGGCTCGATCGCGTCCCCGATCATATGCGGACGGAACCCCGCGGCCAGCGAGACAGGGATCACCAGCGCGCCAACGAGCACCCATCGCCATCGGTCGAGGAACTCGCGATAATTGCCTCGGGAATAGCATAGACTGTACGCGAGCCACACACTCGGCAGCACCGCCGTCAGCCACATTCTCCGGCCCTGCCATAGAGACGCCGACTCCGCAGATTCGCTGCCCGCAAGGACCCCGGCCAATGCCGTGTCCGCCGCCGCCAGCAACAAGCCGATCGCAAAGCTCCAGTGAGTCGCAATGCGGTGTTTGAACACCAGCCACGTCAGTGCCAGACCGCCGGCACACCCCGCAGCCACAAAAGCCGCCAATGCGTTCAGGCTCATGCGGGACAAGTCGGCGGCGAGGCTGCGGCGCGCATCGACTGTGGCGGTTCACCGCTCCTCGAACACGGCGGCCGCTGCTGCCCAACCGGAGGCGGTGCTTGAGGGCCTTCGGCCTTCCTCGGCCGCTCGGTCTTGCGCAGCCACAGCAGCAGCAAAAAGAACGGGATCAGCGAAAGCACGAAGAACACCGGCCCGCCCCGGCGATGGATCGGCGAATCAATCATCTCGGGCGACACATGCACGCACAGCATTGAAATGGTCAGAATCCGGAATCCGTTCCTCACGATGCCGAGCGGTATCACTGCGAGCGCCAACACCCAGCGCCTCCAACCCGTCCGCAAAAGCACATGTCCGCCGAGCACGGCCGTAATCAACAGAACATAGCTCGACCGGATGCCGCTGCACTCCTGCGCCACCTGGAGCGTGATCCCGGGCAGGTCGAACACCTTGCCGTCCCGCACAAAGGGAGTCCCCGACACCGCAAGGAGCACCGCCGCGGCCTCCGCCGAGGCATACTGCAGACCGATCTCGACCGCATCGATCATGGCCGTCGGCCACGGAATCATGAAGGCGAGGAAGGCGATCGGGAAACACAGAGCGCGGACAATGCCCGTCCCGAGGCAACCCAGCGCACACGCCAACATCAGACCCAGATAGGCCGTGGTCATGAGGCTGAGGTAGTCGACTGTCGGCAGCGGACCGCGTGCTCGCAAGCCGGTCCAGTACCACACCAGCAGTGCCAGACCGATTGCGCCCGGCAGCGCTGCCCAAACCGATCGCGCCGACTGCGGCAGCGACACCGACCCGAGCCGTTTCCAAATCAGATAGCCGCTGATCAGCGGAATGAGAAGGACATGGGAAAACAGATCGCTTCGCAGGGCGAACCGGCCCAAATCCCAGAGCGGCCACGCGAACGCGAGCGTGACCAGCGCCCCGCAGACGGCGAACCCGCGCCAACCGCTGCGTTGTAGGCCGGGTCCCTCGACCCAGCGCTGCGCTGTGCCCGATGTCATGATTCGCGCCACTGCCGCCCTGTAGGCCGGGTCCCCCGACCCGGCGCCGGCGTCTGTGATGTACCCAAGGTCATGATTTCGATGTCACCCTTCGCGCCGCGTGAGGCCACGCGGCCTACAGCATCGTTGCCGGCCGCGTTGTAGGCCGGGTCCACCGACCCGGCGCCGGCGTCTGTGATGTACCCAAGATCATGATTTCGATGTCATGATTCGCGCCGCGTGAGGCCACGCGGCCTACAGCATCGTTGTCTGCCGCCTTGTAGGCCGGCTGCCCTCAGCCGGCGTCAGTTGTAGGCCGGCTGCCCTCAGCCGGCGTCAGTTGTAGGCCGGCTGCCCTCAGCCGGCGTCAGTCACCGAAGACGTTCTTCGCGCCGCGTGAGGCCACGCGGCCTACAGCATCGTT
>Ga0116149_1002257_pt1 | contig 21481 bp, 16 predicted proteins | sample AD_UKC057_MetaG_FD_89787 | JGI IMG/M metagenome (GOLD analysis project Ga0116149, IMG submission 89787) | Active sludge microbial communities of municipal wastewater-treating anaerobic digesters from USA - AD_UKC057_MetaG | ecosystem: Engineered > Bioreactor > Anaerobic > Digestate | place: USA... | reverse complement strand
CGGGGATGGTGCTGACGGTGCGGTGATCCGAGTAGGGCGAGACGAGGGGAATATGGCCGCTGGTATTGAGGTGCGTCGTCATGGCGTGGGCCCCGGCATCGTAAGCCCCCTGGAGGAAGAGCTTGACCTGCATAAAGACAAAGCTGTTCTCGAGCCACTGGGCGAAGTGGAAGGAGGGTTTGGCGCCCGCGGCGGTAAAGGCGCCGCCGAGGTAGAGGTCGCCCATGCCGAGGGCGTAGACCGTGCTGTCGAGGCCGTTGCCCGGTGCGCTCCAGGTGTCGGAGCTGAGGTCGAGGATGGCGAAGCGGTTGGCCGGCATGCCACCGGCCTCGGAGAAATCGCCGCCGATGAAGATTTTGGTGCCGACCACGTCGATGGCCCGGATGCGGCCGTTGGCGCCGGTGCTGATCGCCCCGTCCCAGAGGGAACCTTCCCAGCGCGCGAGCCGTCTGGCCGGGAGGCCGTCGGCTGTAGTGAAATTGCCGCCGACGTAGAGGACGCCGGCGCCGCCGGGTTTCATGACGTAAACGGTGCTGTCGACGCCGGTGCCCATGGCGTACCAGGCCTGGCGGTCGCCGGACCAGAGCGCGGCATAGTTGAGGAAATAGCCGCCGCCCTGGGTATTCTTGAATTTGCCGCCGGCGTAGAACATAAAGCTCTCGTAGGCGAGGGTGTAGACGGTGTTATCCATCCCCAGACCGATGGTTTTCCATGCGCCTCCGTTCCAGAGCGCGACGCGCGGAGTGGTGATCCCGCCGGCGGTATTGAACTCGCCGCCGGCCACCAGCGAGTCGATGCCGTTGCTGGCCAGAGCGTAGACGGTGCCTGTGCCCGGCGCACCGTTGGTGATGCCGCTGCCGAGAGCGGACCAGGAGGCGCCGTTCCAGCGCGCAATATTGCTGGCGCTGATGCCGCTGGCACTGTTGAAGCGCCCGCCGGCAAAGATATCGGAGCCCTGCTTGGTGATGGCATAGACGGGACCGCTGATGCCGCTGCCAAGGGCGCTCCAGATGCCGGTGGAGCCGTCATATTTGATGATATTGCTGGCGGCGATGCCTCCGCCCTGGGTGAAGGAGCCGCCGATGTAGGCGATGGTGCCGTCCATGTAGATGGCATGGACGTTGCCGTTAAAGCCCTTGCCGGTGTGCAGGGAGCTGTAGTTGTGGCCGTTCCAGCCGACGAGGTGGTTGGCGGTGACGGCGCCGGCGGCCGAGAAATCCCCGCCGACGAAAAGATGGCCGGCGTTGAAGGTGAGGGCGTAGACAAAGCTGTTGACGCCGCTGCCGAGGGCGCTCCAGGCCGAGCCGTCCCAACTGGCAAGACGCAGTGCGCTTACCCCGCCGATATTGTAAAAGTGGCCGCCGGCGTAGATGGTGCCCTCATCGGCGGCGATGGCGGTGACACGCTGGTCAGCGCCGCTGCCGAGGGCGCTCCAGGCCGCACCGTTCCAGCGTGCGATGTAATTGACGGTAGTGGTGCCGGCAGTGGTGAAATCTCCGCCGGCGTAGAGCGAGCCGTCACTGTAGGCGAGGGCGCGGACGACACTGTTGGTCCCCGAAGCGAGCGTGAACCAGGAGGTGCCGGTCCAGCGGCCGACGCGGTTGACGGGGGTGGTGCCGATGAAGGTGAATTCACCGCCGACGTAGAGGTCGCTGCCGTTGACGGCGAAGGCCAGCACCGGGGCGTTGCAGCCGGCGCCGACGGGGTTCCAGGCGCTGCCGTCCCATCTGGCGATGCGGTTGAGGGTGGTCGAGCCGCTCGAAGTGAATTCGCCGCCGGCATAGAGGGTGCCGTTGGCCATGGCCAGGGCGCGCACCTTGCCGTTAAAGCCCTCGCCGAGGGGGCTGAAACGCGCGCCATCCCATTTGGCGATGCGCTGGCAGAAGAGGTCACCGGCGTAGATGAAATCGCCACCGATGTAGATGCCGGTATCCGTCACAAGGATCGCGTGAACATTGCCGTCCACACCGGCACCGAGGGGGGTCCAGGTGTATCCATCCCACTTGACAATGCGGTTGGCGAACACCGGGCCGATGGCGCTGAAATAGCCGCCGATATAGAGCTCGTTGTTATGCACAGCCAGGGCGGTGACGATATTGTCGGCGCCGGAAAAGGTATATTCCGGGCTCCACTTTTCAATGGCCTGGGGGGCCGACGGCTTGACCGCCCGCGCGGGGGTGAATCGCGGCCGGCCCTGATCATCGATGGTCATCTCGAAGCCGGAGGGATCGAGGGTGACGTTGCGGCCGAGGCCGAGATCAAGGGTGCCGTCAGAACGCAAAACCTGTGCGAGGGGCTGGAGAGAGGCGGGCTGAGCCAGTGCAGGAGCCCCCATGGTTCCCAGAACTAAAAGTGCGCAGAGCACAACGGCTGCATAGTCTAAGGCCGGAATTCTCATGTCCTAAATGCCTCCTATACTGATGGTTAGCGGCCTCTCTTGGATGTCGATACAGGTGCTGGAGAGATGAGTTGGACACTGTCTTGCATGCTGTAATATACGTGCAATCGATAAATAATGCGCAAAAATTTGCTCTGCAGCGCTATTTTACACAATAAATCCATTCCCTGCAAGGGCTATTATGCTGTCAGACCCGCCTTTCATCGCCGGCCGATTGGGCAGGCTGATAGGCGTATGGTCGTTATTGGTGACGCAGTTTTCCCTCGCCCGGCTGCCGGCCGGATGCGCAGGCGCGGCCGGGTGATCCGTTTTCCCATGCCGGAGGAGGGGAGGTGCACTGCGCAATTTGCTTGCTTTTACCTCTGAAATGATGTACTTTATTTAAAATGCACTGAATCCGGAATCAGCGAACATGCGTAAATTTGTCACCCTGGCCCTTTTGCTTCTCCTTTGTCTGCCGCTGCGTGCGGAGAATACTCTGCCGCAGCGCCGCGGTGCCGTGAATGATTTCGCCGAGGTCATTCCCGCCGCCGAGGAGGCCGAGATCGAGGCGCTGGCCATCGAGGTATGGGAAAAGGCCGGCGTCGCTCTGGTGATCTGCACCGTGCCCACCATCGGCGATGCCGATTACCAGGGATATGCCAACGAGCTCTACTCAGCCTGGGGCATCGGCAAGAAGGGGGAGGACAAGGGGCTCCTCATCTTTAATGTCACCGACATCCGCAAGATCTGGATCGAGACCGGCTACGGCGTCGAGGGCTTTATCAATGATGCGCGCGCCGGGGATGTCTACCGCAGCTACCTGATCCCCAACTTTCAAAAGGGGGATTTCGGCAGGGGATTTCTCGAAGCGATGCAGGCCTTTGCCGGCATGATCAGCGAAGAGTACGGCATCACCTTTGACGGCACGACCATCGCACCGCGCCGGCAGAGCTCATCCGACGATTCCATGGAGGATCTGATCGTCTTTCTGGTCGTCGGCATGATTTTTCTCTTTTTCATCATCGGCAATTATAACCGGTCCAACTGGGGTTCCGGCGGCGACTGGGGATCGGGCACCGGCGGGGGGAGATCGGACGGCCGGAGCTGGAGCGGCAGCGGTTGGGGGAGCAGCGGCTGGGGCGGCGGAGGCTGGGGTGGCGGTTTCAGCGGCGGTGGCGGCGGTGGCGGCGGTTTTGGCGGATTCGGCGGCGGCTCCAGCGGCGGCGGCGGCGCCGGCGGCGGTTATTAGCTCCGGCCGCTGCAAGGCGCAATATCACGCCCGGCCGCACCCGGGTGAGCCGCTGAAGAAAAGCGACCCGCGACATGGACTGGATGGATATAAGGAGAACAACATGGCGAAAAAGCTGGACTCGCCGCAAAACATCGCCAACGAATTTACCGAAGATGTGAAGGAGATTTACGGCGAGGAACTCGTTGCCGTCATTCTTTACGGCAGCGCCCTCAGCAGCAGCTGGGATCCCGGGAAATCGAATATCAATTTTCTCGTCGTCCTTTCCGAGATCGCGATCACCCGCCTCAACGCCGCCTTTCCCCTGGTGGAAAAATGGCGCAAGCGGCTGCGCACACTGCCGATTTTTATGACCAAAAATTACATATCCGCCTCGCTCGACAGCTTTCCGGTCGAGTTTTTCCATATGAAACGCCGCTACCAAACCCTTTACGGCGAGGATGTCCTCGCTCCCCTCATTATCCCACACGCCAATCTGCGCCTGCAGTGCGAGGAGCAGATCAAAGGCAAGCTTTTCCACCTGCGCGAGGAGTACCTGGCCACTCTGGGCAAGCGCTACCGGCTCCAGGCGCTCATCAACCTCACCCTGCCCCCCTTTGCCGTGCTCTTCAAGTCGCTGCTCGCCCTCAAGGATGCGGAAATCCCCGCCCTCCACAGCGAAATTGTCATACGCACGGCCGAGCTTTATGGACTGGACCGCGATCTTTTTCAGCAGATCATTCAGGCCTTCGAAAAGAAGGGCAAGTTCTCGCTGGTGGAGATGAACAGGATCGTCGCGGCCTACATATCGGAGATCAGCAAGTTAACCTTACTTATAGACCAAATGGAATAGAAAACGGAGGAAAAGATGAAAAAAGGTTTAAAAACAGCCCTGATCATCGTCGGGGTCCTGCTCCTTCTGGGCCTGCTCATCGCGAGCCCATACAACAAACTGGTCCGTCTCGACGAAGGGGTCAAAAACGCCTGGGCGCAGGTGGAGAACCAGCTCCAGCGGAGAATGGATCTCATCCCCAACCTGGTCAAAACGGTTGAGGGCTATGCCAGCTTTGAGCGCGCCACCCTTGAGGCCGTCATCAACGCCCGCGCCAGGGCCACCAGCACCCAGATCAACGCCGGCGACATGAATCCGGCCCAGCTCCAGCAGTACATGGAGGCGCAGAACGGCCTCACCAGCGCCCTCGGCCGCCTCATGGTCGTCGTCGAAAAATACCCCGAACTCAAGGCCAATGAGAATTTCCTCCGCCTGCAGGACGAACTGGCGGGCACCGAGAACCGCATCGCCGTTGAGCGCAAGCGCTACAACGACAATGTGCAGGTCTACAACCAGTCGGTGCGCAAGTTTCCGGTCGTTCTCATCGCCGGACTGCTGGGTTTCGACCAGAAACCCTACTTCCAGGCCCCGGCTGAGGCCAGCACGGCGCCAACCGTCGATTTCAGCGGTCTGAACAAGTAGACCACCCGCGGTCGGTCCGACAGGAATAAAAAAAGCCGGCAAAGGCTCCGCCTCTGCCGGCTTTTTTTGTGTTTCGCGCATCTACTGACCGCTGCGCGCGCTCTGATCCCGGTCGAGTTCGGCCTCATATTTGGAGGGGCATTTGAGCATGAGCCGGGTTGCCTCCAGCCGGCCTTCGGCCGTCAGTTTGCCCTCGGCCAGCACACCCTGGGCATCAGCCAGCTGGTCGGGGATGACCCCCTTGTAATGAACCCGCAAACTGTCGCTCCCCTCGAAGAGGGTGAAATCGAGTTCGATCTGTTCGGCGTTCCAGGCGATCGACCGCGGATCGACGTAGCCGCTCACCCGCAGCCCCTCATTTACCATCTGCGTTTTTTTGCCGGCCAGTTCGGAGACCGTCATATAGTAGACCGAGCTGTCGCGAAAGCCACTCACCATCAGATAGATCAGGGCGGCGACGATCACGCCCACCCCGATGACGATTTTCGGTTTCATTTTCACTCCCGGTGCAAATAATGGTTTTCAGCGGTTTAATTTACATATTTCCCGATCGATAGTCAAGGCGGGAAATGACGCGTCGGCGGCCCGGACGGCAGGAGACTGCAGCTGCCGGCTCCGGGCAGGCCCGCGACTGTTCCGCCGCACCGGATTGTCCCGGCCGGAGTGAGAAACACGCTGCGCGCTGATATTTCCGCTTGTATTTGCCCCCGATTTGGCTAAATTTAGGTCAAGCGAAGGAGGTATTTATGCGCAAATTGGTGCTGTTCATGCTGTTGATTGCGTCCGTCCTGCCCTGCGCCGGTCAGAGCGCAGCGGATAAACCGGATCTCGATGCGGCAGTGACCCTGCTGCGGGCGTGGCTGGGTGAAAAGATGAGCTGCGATGGCATCCCCGGGCTGGCGGCCGGGGTCGTCGCCCACGGCCGTCTGGTGTGGGCGGAGGGCTTTGGCTACGCCGACCTCGAAAACAAGCGGCCCATGACCCCGCAGACGCTCTCCCGTATCGCTTCGATCACCAAAACCTTTACGGCCACGGCGATCATGCAGCTGCAGGAGCAGGGAGCGCTGCGCCTGGACGATCCGGTGGAGAAATATCTGCCCTGGTTCAAAATCCGCAGCCAGTGGCCGGCCGAGCCCCCGATCACCATCCGTCAGTTGTTGACCCATACCTCCGGTCTGCCCGGTGAGGCGGCCTTTCCCTACTGGTCGGACCATCAGTTCCCCACCCGTGAGCAGCTGCGCGCAGCGCTGCCGGGCCAGGAGCAGCTTTATCCTCCGGGCCGCCGCTACCGCTACTCCAACCTCGGCCTGGCCATCGCCGGCGAGGTGGTCGCCGCCGCAGCGGGCATGCCCTATGAAGAGTATATCCACAGCCGCATTCTCGCGCCGCTGGGCATGAAAGACACCCATGTCATTCTGCCGGAATCGGCCCGCAGCCGCCTGGCCGCCTCCTACGACTATCGTCAGCCGGACGGCCGGCGCACTGCTCTCACTTTTCCGGAGAGCGGCGGGCTCATCCCCGCGGCCAATATCACCTCCAGCGTCGAGGATCTCGCCCGCTACCTCATCGCCCACATGGCGGGTGACAGCTCGGCCATCCTCTCCGCCTTTTCCCTCAACGAAATGCACCGGGCCCATTGAGTCCAGCCCGACTGGAGCAGCGGCCGGGGGCTGGGCTTCAGCGTCTACAAACGCGGCAGCCGCACCATGGTCGGCCACAGCGGCTTTGTCGCCGGCTACAAGAGCATGATCACCTTCTGCCCGGAGGAAAAAGTCGGTGTAGTCGTGCTGATGAACTGCTCTGATGCCACCCCCTCCGGCTATGCCGCCCAGATCTACGACGAAATGGCTCCGCTCTTTCCCCGCAAAAAGGTGCCGGCCGCCGAGCCGGACCGCTCTGCGTGGCCCCTCTATGCGGGCGATTATCACGACCCCTCCGGCTGGATGAGCAAGGTGATCCTTTGGGGCGAAAAACTGGCGCTCTATGAGTACAGCTATCCCGCCAACGGCGCTCCGCGCGATGGCCTCACCGAGCTGATCCCCGAGGGGGCGCACCTCTTCCGCATGAGCGGCCTCAACGGCAGCGGGGAGCTGGTCCGGTTCGAACTGGACGACGCCGGCCGCGTCGTTCGCCTCTGGAAAGGGGAGAACTATATGCTGCCGGGCGCGAGGTGACCGGGCCATGACGCTGGAGGAACTGATGCATCCCGCGGTCTCGGTCATCCTGCCGGTCTTTAACCGCCGCCACCTCATCGAACGCGCGCTCGCCTCGGTAGTCCGGCAGAGCTTCACCGGCTATGAGCTGCTCATCGTCGACGACGGCAGCAGCGACAAAGTAGGGGAGCTGCTCCTGCCGATGGTCGATGAACATCCCGGCTGGCGCTATCTCCGCCACCGCAACCGCGGCCTCTCGGCCGCGCGCAATATCGGCATCCAGGCCGCCCTCGGCGAGTGGGTGACCTTTCTTGACGCCGACGATGAGTATCTCCCCGATCACCTCAGTCTGCGTATCGGCCATCTGCGCAGCCATCCCGATCTGGATCTCATCCACGGCGGCGTGGAGCTGTGCGGACCCGAGGAGAGCTATTGGGTGGAGGATGCCTTCAGGCCGGGGCAGCTGATCCATCTCTCCCGGTGCACCATCGGCGCAACCCTCTTCGGCCGCCGTTCCCTCTTTATCGAAACGGGTGGCTTTCCGCTCAAATCCTATTCGGCCGAATCGGAACTGATGGCGCGTCTGGAGGGGAAATACCGGGTGGAGCGGGTGGACTATCCGACCTACCGCTACTATACGGGGCTGCCGGACAGCATCTGTACACTGCGGAGATCAGGAGGAGAGGGTCTGGAGAAACGACTGCCAGAGTGAGGCGAGGGCAGCGCCCGGATCCGGATGGCGGAAGCCATGGCGCTGGTAGAGGGCGGCGTGCCGGCTGGCGGTGCGCTGTGAAAAGGTGAGCGATTCCCATACCCCCCGGTCGCGGCCGGCAAAATCGCGGCTGGTGATGCGCCTGACCGGCAGGCCGCTGATACCGCTCAGCGTCCCGGCCAGTTCCGACTGGCGCAGCGGCGCCCCGCAGAGGAGATTATAGCTCGCCCCGGCGGGCGCTTCTCGGCTGAGATAATCGATCAGCGCGGCCGCATCCTCGACGTGGATGAGGGCCATCAGGTTATCGCCCTCCCCGTAGAGGGGAACGTGCCCCTGGCGCTGCATGGGGAGGAAGAAAAAGCTGCGCAGCCATGAGCGCGCGCCGTAGACCCAGGCGGGCCGCATGACCTGCACCGGCAGGCGGCCGGCGGCCATGGCCGCGAGGATGGGGGCTTCGCCGCGCGCATACTCGCGGGCGAATCCCGCCGGATGGAGGGGGTGGTCTTCGAAAATATCCTCATCGGGAGAGGAACCGTAGGCGAGGGTGCCCGCGACCAGCACCAGCCGCGGCGGCTGCTCGAGGCGCTCCAGCCAGGCGAGCAGGCGCCGGTTGGCCCTTCCACTCGCGAAAGCGGCCAGCCGCCGCCCCGGGGCAAGGGGCGCTGAGATGCGGGCGAAATGAATGATGGCGCGGGGCGGCTCCGCCTCGAGCATTTGCCAGGGAAAGGTCAGCAGAGAACCGTGCAGGAGCCGCTCAGGCGAGAGTTCTGCCGGCAGGGGGGAACGATGGAGGAGGCAGGCCGTCCGTTCGCCCCTGGCCTGGAGGTGGCGGATGAAGGCGGTGCCGATGAAGCCGCTGGCGCCCAGGACGAGGGTATAAGGGCCGGCCGCGCTCATCGGCCTCAGCCGATCTCGAGCATGCGGGTCACCGCGCGCAGGGCTTTGACCCGGATCTCCTCCGGCACCTCAACCACATAACGGGTCTGACGCAGCGACTCGAGCGTATCCTCGAGGGTGATCTCGGCCATGTGCGGGCAGCGCACCGTGCACAGACGCAGCAGCTCCCGGTCCGGGTTCCCGGCGGCGATGTTGTCGCCCATGCTGCACTCGGTCAGGAGAAGATAGCGCGGGGCTTTGGTCTCACGCACATAGCGGATCATCGCGGAGGTGCTGCCGGAGAAATCGGCGGCCGCCGTGACTTCGGGACGGCACTCGGGGTGGGCGAGGATGACCACATCCGGGAACTGGGCGCGGACGTTTTCAATATCCTCGACCGTGAATTTGTCGTGGACCTCGCAGCGGCCATCCCAGCCGATCATCGCGTATTCGAGGCCGGGCTCGGGCCTGGCCAGGCCGGCCGGACTCTTGATGGGGAAGATTATAGTTTTGCCGGTCTCGCGGGCGACGTTGCCGGCCAGATATTTGTCGGGCAGAAAGATCACCTTGTCCGTCTTGAGCGATTCCACCACTTTGACTGCGTTGCCCGAGGTGCAGCAGATATCGGTTTCGGCCTTGACGTCGGCGTAGGTGTTAATATAGGTGACCACCGGAACCCCGGGGTAGAGGCGCTTCAGCTGGCGGACATCCTCGGCCGTAATGCTCTCGGCCAGCGAACAGCCCGCTTTCGGCGAGGGGATGAGGACGGTCTTGCCGGGGTTGAGGATCTTGGCCGTTTCGGCCATAAAGCGCACACCGCAAAAGACGATGATGTCGGCCTCGGCCTCCGCAGCCCGGCGGCTCAGCTCGAGAGAGTCGCCGCGAAAATCGGGGACCGAATGGTAGAGGGCGGGCTCCATATAGTTGTGGCCGAGGATGACCGCGTTGCGCTCTTTTTTGAGCCGGTTGATCTCCTCCGCCAGCTCCGCCTTGTAACGGATCTCGGCGACCGGGATGACATTTTTCAGTTTGGCGTAGAGCTGTTCAAACAGTGCTGTACTCATTGTTCGGGTTCCTCACTTTGTTCCTGTCGTCGATTTCAGGAACTTGATCAGGCCTGCGTTTGTTCCATAACAGGCAAACTTAACCATTTTCCGGCATAAAAACAAGCATTGTGATCACCTTGTGCGCCGGAGACCGCAACCTGGAGAATTGTTCATGAAAAGAGCTGGCTCTACCCCCCGGCGGATCGCCCTGTTTCTGCTGCTGTCCGGACTTGGCGCTGCCGCAGCGGGACAAACCTTCACCACCCGGCCCGGTGCCCCCGCCGGCTATGTCCTGCGCGACGGCAAGCGCTTTTTCGCCATCGGCACCCGGGTGGATGGCATCAAGGTCAAGCCCGTCGATGAAAACACCTTCACCAGCATCCGCGAAATCTTCAATACCCTCTGGATCACGATCCGCGATATCGATGATCCGAAGCATCTCTATCCGGATGGAGTCTTCACCAGCCTTTCCTACCTGCGCCATGATGAGGGGGTCTTTTTGGCGGGCGATCTGCCCTATCGCCTGCAGACGGAACCGGGCTGCATCATCGATGTCAACCGGGATGGCGTCTTTCAGCCCAGCGAGCAGCGCGCCGCCCACAAACGCGTCGCTCCCGCTGCGGCGCGGCGGGCGATGGAAAAGATCCATAGTCATGTCAATCCTGCGGGCGGTCCCAATCGCAGCATGATCTACTATCTGATGGACGAACCCGATGCCGGTTATGCCACCGATCACCATTGGGCCTTTACGGATTCCCTGCTCAAACGCTTTTATGATCAGCGCCGCAGCGGCACCCTCGCCTATATCGATCTGGGGCCGGTCACCGGCAGCAAGTTCCTCTATGAAAAGCGATACCCGCGGCGTGCGCCCGATCAGGGCAGCGCCAGATACTTCGCCAGCCTGAAGCACAGCTTTGACACGGTGGACGAAAATGTCCGCGTCACCTCCAGTGCCTACGCCCCGGCTGCGGATATCCTCGGCATTAATTCCTATGACGCCACCAACCGCAAACCCTCCCTGCTGGGCGAGGCCGTCGGCTGGATCCAGGAGAGTTCCGGCTACAAGCCGGTCTGGCCCTGGGTCTCCGCTGAACAGAGCCGCTATACCACCGAGCAGAGCCTCTACAGCACCGTCCGCCCGCAGCTCTTTTCGGCCATCGTCCACGGCGCAACCGGCATCCTCTTCTATAATGACCAGACCACCGTGGCGGCCAGCGACAAGGCGCAGATCTATTGGGACCGGATGTTCGATCTGGCCAAGGAGGTGGGCCTTTTCCGGACTGTGCTTGAAGAGTTCACTTATGGCGGCAGCAGTCTCAAGGGAGCCGTCCGTTGGCGCGCATTCCAGCGCAGCCCCTCGGGCTTGAAAGCCGGCTACTACTTTGTGGTCAATGCCACCGCCGAGGACCAGACCCTGCAGCTCCCGGGCGCGGCTCCGCTCTATCTGGGTGAGAACGCCTGTGGTGTCTGGCTGCTCACGCCGGCGGGCAAGCTGAAGGCGCTCACGCCGCTGCAAAACCTCTCCTTCGAGGTTTGGCGCGACGGTACGGGAATTCCCGCCAACTGGCGCATCACGGCGCCCTCCGGCACAACCGTCAGCCGCACAGCCTCCCGGGCCAAGCTCGGCAGCTTCGGCCTCCTGCTCGATGACGACTCTTCCCGCAAGGACCGGACGGTCCGGATCGAGCAGAGCGTGCCGTGCGCGCCGGGCGAGTCCTATGCGCTGCAGGCCTGGTGCCGGTATGAATCGGGCACACCGCAGATTTTAAGCCTGGAGTTCCGCGATGATGCGGGCGGGCTTTTACGTGAAGAGAGCGCTGCGGCATCCCGCAGCGGAGCCTGGCAGCTGGTGCGGGCCGCGGCGGTCGCGCCGGCGCAGGCGGAGACAGTGACCGTGATCATCGCCAGCGCCGGCGGCAGGAAGAGCGGCCGGAGCTGCTGGGATGACGCGCTGCTGCGCATCGACCAGGCGTCGCGCTAGACGATCATTTCACGCTCTCGGTCCCATGTCACCCGGCGCTGTTCGCGGTAGGAGCGGGTGGCCATGTGGCAGGTAATCGTTGTGGCAAAGGCCTTCTCCATGGAGCAGCTCGGAGTGCCGCCGTCGCGGATACAGCCCAGCCACTCCCTGAGATGGAGGTAGGAGGTATCCACCCGCCGTCCGTCGCGCCAGGTGTAGATCAGGCCGCGGCCTGCGTAGAATTTTTCGCTCGCCGAGGTGATGGCATCGAGCTTGTCCATGCCCGGACGGAATGAGACAATGGTCTGGCCGGGGGCCATCTCCCCCTGGCGCAGGCTGGCACGGTAGCGGGTCGAATCGCCGTCGACGCTGACCTGCAGGGTGTCGCCCACCTCCATGGCGGCGTCATGGCCCATGAAGAGGCGGCCGCGCTGGCGGCTGTTGGCCAGGGAAGCGGAGTAGAGGTGGGTCAGGTCGTGATCGGGGTACTCGCAGACGACGTTCCAGATGTCGGGAATCTCGCGGCCGTCCTTGTGGAAATAGATGCCGCCGGAGGCCATGACCGAGGCCGGGATGCCGACGCCGAGGAGCTGGTTGACCATGTCGACCTCGTGGCAGTAGAGCTGCCCGCTCAGCCCGGTGGCATAGTCCCACCATTTGGTCCAGTTATAAAACCGGTCAATGCTGAAGGGGACGGCGGGGCGGTCGCCCAGCCAGCGTTTCCAGTCGATGGTGCGGGGATCGCCGGGGCGCGGCCGGCCCTGGCTGTCGAGATGGCGCACCCAGGCGCCGTTGAGGGTGTTGCGGTTGCTGGAGGTCTCGATGAGGGTGATCTTGCCGAGGATGTTGCGATCGATGATCTCTTTGGCGCGGACGTAGCAGGCATTCTGGGGATACTGGTGGCCGAGCTGAAAGACGACGGGGCTGTTTTTCATCGCCGCGCGCAGGGCCAGGGCCTCTTCTTCGGTCCGGCTCATGCATTTCTCGACATAGACGTGCTTGCCGGCGGCGATGGCGGCCAGGGCCATGGGGGCGTGCTGGAAATCGGGGGCGGCGATGATCACGGCGTCGACATCGCTGCGGTTGACAAGGTCGTGATAGTCGATGCAGACGGCCGGAGCGGGCGGCGGAGGGGCGCCGGCCGCTGCGCCGGGGCGCAGAGTGGAGCGGGCTGCGGTCGCGGCCTGCTCGCGGCGCTGGTCAAAGACCTCGCAGACGGCGGTGATGGCGACATGGAGATCTTGCTGGTTGAGCCAGTCCTGCAGGCGGGTATCGAGGCGGTTTTGGGCGGCACCTTCTTTGGCGGCGGCGATCCATTCCGGGCGGGCGAATCCCAGCGCACGTGACAGCTGTTCGCCGCGCACCCCGAAGCCGATGAGGCCGATGCGCACCAGCTGTTTCGGCCGCTCGCTGCTCAACGGCCTGGGCCGGTCGGTTTCATCGATCTGCAGAGCCTCGAATATGCGCTCTTTCTTCCCCCGCTCAAGTTTTTGTTCCTTCCAGCTCAGATGGCCTAAAAGGCCGATCACCGGCAGCGAGGCCGCGCTCTTGAGCAGATCCCTGCGGGTGATCGCTCCCCTCTTCGCTTTTTTCTCCGGTTTGTCCGTCACGCTCTTTTCTCCCGTTGGTCAGTTACTAGTGCACCCCTTGCCGGCTTGGCTTGCTTTAGATGACAAGATCGAAGCGATGGGGCAGGTGAAGGCGGTAAAAGCCATCCGATTGGGCGACGATGGCCAGATTGCGTCCGTCCGCGCGCAGCACATGGTAGCGCAGCGGGCCGGGGGCGGCAGGCAGGCGCCCCTCATCAAAAAGCGTTCGCAGCTCCGCAGCGCTGAAGGTGATCCACTCGTTCCTGACGCGCTCGCCAAGCCACTGCACCGCGGGGGTGGTCAGCCGCCAGAAGGCGGTTTTCTCATCAGCCAGGGGCAGCCCGGCCATCATAAAAGTGCGCTGCGGCAGGCGCTCCCATTCCGGGGCGATGATCCAGAGGCGATGGAGGGTGCGCAGAAACCGGTAATCGCGCAGGAATGCGGCCGGCACACCCCAGAGCTGTTCAAGATGGTCGAGGATGGGGGCGATCCCGGCATCGCAGCCCAAGCGGCTCTCCTGCCAGGGTATGGCTTCGGTGACCGGCCGGACCGGGAGGGGGCCGGTCTTGCGCAGCCGCGCGACGAAAAAGCCCTCGCAGGGGAGAGGCCAGGGATGGACCCTCACCGCCTGCCGGATGGCCGGATCGAATGAGTGGTCCAGATAGCGCTCGAAGGGCGGCCGGCAGCAGGCGGCTCCGGCGAAGGCGATGGGCTCGAGCTCGACCGGATAGCGGCGGAGAATGCGCTCCAGCACCATCTCGTTCTCTTCGGGGCAGATCGAGCAGGTGGAGTAGACAATGACGCCTCCTACCCTCGCCGCCTTGATCCCGGAGATCAGCAGCTGCTCCTGGATGGTGCTGATCTTTTTAATAAAGGACTCTGACCAGTAGGATTGAAAGGCGCGCGCCGGCAGATTGGACAGGGCGGAGCAGGGGGCGTCGACGAGGACGCGGTCGAACTGCTCCGGAAAGTGGCGGCCGATCATCTGGCCGGGAAGATTGAGGAGAGCGGCGTTCATCACACCGGCGCTGAAGAGATTGGCCATCAGAGGCTGGAGCCGGCGGGTGGAGCTGTCGTTGAGCAGGAGGCGGCCGCGGTTCTGCATGCGGGCGGCGATCTGGGTCGATTTGGAGCCGGGGGCGGCGCAGAGATCGAGGACGCTTTCGCCCGGCCGGGGATCGAGGGCCAGGACCGGCAGCTGCGAGGAGAGCCCCTGATAGATGAAATCTCCGGCAAAATAGGCGAGGGTGTGGCTCAGGGGCAGACGGTCCTCCGCCAGCATCAGGCCGTCGGGGTTGACCGGATGGGGCTGAAAGGCCACTCCCCAGGTCTCCAGACGCCGCAGCAGCTCCTCACGACGGCCCCCCTTGAGCGGGTTGAAGCGGATCGAGGGCGGCTCGAGGGGAGCCCGGGCAAAAGCCTCGTACTCCGGCCCGAGCAGCCGCTGCAGATAGGTGATCAATTCGTCGAGGTTGGTCGCCATGAATTTTGCGCCGCTTTGCGGGTGAGTTGCACAGACCAATATAGCCAAACCGGAGCAAGGAATCAAGGCTGCAGATCGAGGGGCCCAAAAAAGTTGACGGCCGCAGCCGCAGCAGCACCCCCGCATTCCTCCGTGGGTAGAGGTAGCAGGCGGCCGCCGGCGGTGGAATTTTGCGTGCATTTGAGCGGCATTTTTTTTATATTATGACTTGTACCAGAAAAGGAGCAGCTCCATGATCGAACTTGTCAAGGTGCACAAAAGCTACAACGGCCGGGTCAAAGCCGTCGATGATCTCACCCTCACCGTCCCGGCGGGCGAAATCGTCGGCTTTCTCGGCCCCAACGGCGCCGGCAAAACCACCACCCTCAAGCTTCTCACCGGCATTCTCAATCCCGACAGCGGCGGGATACGCGTCAACGGTCTGGATCTGCACCAGGAGCCGATCCGGGTCAAGGAGCAGATCGGCTTTGTCCCCGACAGCCCCGATATTTTTCTCCGTCTCAAAGGTATTGAATATCTCAGGTTCATGGCCGATCTCTATCGGGTCGGGGGGGCTGAGCGCAAGGCGCGGATCGAAGAGTACGCCGGCAAATTCGAAATGAGCGAGGTGCTGGGCGACAAGATCCAGAGCTATTCACACGGCATGCGCCAAAAGATTATCCTCATCGGCGCGCTGCTGCATGATCCGGCGGTCTGGATCCTCGACGAGCCTCTCACCGGCCTCGATCCCAAATCCTCCTTCCTGCTCAAGGAGATGCTGCGCCGGGAAGCGGAAAAGGGTAAGACCGTTTTTTTCTCCACCCACGTCCTCGATGTCGCCGAGAAGCTCTGTGACCGGGTCGCCATCATCCACAAGGGCAAGCTGCTCTTCGACGGCACTATCACGGCCATGCGCGACCATTTCAAGGCCAACGAATCACTCGAGAGGATGTTCCTGGAGATGACTGAAGATGAATAGATATCTATCGCTCTCACGGATCCTGCTCATCAGCAGTGTCACGCCGATGGCCGGCGGCCGGCATGCGAAGATAAAGTCAGCCCTGCTGATGGTGCTCCTCGCGGCTGCACTTGCGCCGATGATCGCAGCACTGGCAATGCTGGTCGGCCGGCTCTACGCTCCCCTCACCGCGGTCGGCCAGCAGGGCATCCTGCTCGGTCTCGGCTGCGCCCTCTCCAGCCTGCTCATCTTCATCTTCGGCATCTTTTATACCATCAACGTCTACTATTTCGCCCAGGATGTCGAATTTCTGCTGCCGCTGCCCCTCAAGCCGGCCGAGATCCTCGGCGCCAAGTTCACGGTCACCCTGATTTTCGAATACCTCATGCAGCTGCTCCTGCTGGTACCCCTGCTGGTGACCTTTGGAATCAAGAGCGGCGCCGGCTTGAACTATTATCTCATCGCCGCGCTCGTCTTTTTCTCCCTGCCGGTCATCCCCCTGGTGCTGGCTTCCCTGCTGGCGATGGTGCTGATGAGCTACTCCTCAATCTCCCGCCACAAGGATCGCTTTCGCATCTGGGCGGGCGGATTGGGACTGATCGCTGCTCTCGGGCTGCAGTTCCTCATGCAGAGGACGATGGTGGAGAGCAAACCCGAGGATTTCATTCGCATTCTGCAGCAGGGTGAGAACAGCCTTACCGGCTGGGCGGTGCGCCTCTTTCCGGGGGTCAAGACGGCCGTGCAGGCCCTGCTGCAGCAGGGCGCGGCGGCGGGATGGCTCAATCTCCTGCTCTTCCTGCTGCTGACCGGCCTCTTCCTCCTTCTGCTCCATCTGGCGGGCAAGGCGCTCTATTTTCGCGGCGCCGTCGGCGGCTCGGAAAGCTTTGCCGCCCATCGCGCCCTGAGCGCGTCGGAGATGGCCGGCACCGGCCGCCGCAGCGGGCAGTTCCGCTCCCTGGTACGCAAGGAGTTCCGTCTCCTCGTCCGCACACCGGCCTTTTTCATGAACTGCGTGCTCATCAACTTTATCTGGCCGGTGATGCTCCTCTTCACCATGGGCTCAGGCCAACAGGAGGATATCGAGGGATTGCGCAAGCTGGTGGGCGGCGGCGTGCCCCTGTCCACCCTGCTGCTCGCCGGAGTCGGGGCGGCCATGCTGGTCGCGGGCACGAGCGGCGCCAGCGCTTCGGGGATCTCGCGCGAGGGGGGACAATTCTTCGCCGCCAAATACCTGCCCGCTCCCTATATAACACAGATCAAGGCCAAGATGGCGGTGGCCTTTATGCTGGCCTGGACCGGCTTTGCCCTGCTGCTCGGGGTGGTCGCCGTGCTCTTTCATCTGCCGCCGGCGCATATCGCCCTGCTCCTGCTGGCCAGTCTGCCGGCGATCGCGCTGCCGGTCCTGGCCGGCATGCTGCTGGATATCCAGTTTCCCAAGCTGATCTGGGACAATGAATACCGGGCGGTCAAGCAGAATATGAATATTGTGCTGCTGATGGTCTTCAGCGGTCTCGCTGGAGGCGGCTGCATCTGGCTGGCCATCAAATACGCCGAGCTGGGGTGGACGCCGGTCGCAGCGGCGGGAGCTCTTGTTCTGCTGGCCGATGCGGGGCTTTACATTTTTCTGTCGAAAAAAGCACCCGCCTGGCTTGCGGGGATCAGCGCCTGAGGTCCGGAAAGCGGCTGTTGAAGAGGAGTGGTATCGGCATGAGCAAGTTTGATGAATTAAAGGAGCGCGTCTACCGGGCCAACATGGAGCTGACGCGCCACGGCATCGTCATCTTTACTTTCGGCAATGTCAGCGCTATCGACCGCCAGGCCGGGGTGGTGGCGATCAAACCGAGCGGGGTTGCGTATGAGCTGCTCAAGCCGGAGGAGGTCGTCATCGTCGATCTCGAGGGCAGAGTGGTCGAGGGGGAGCTCCGTCCCTCCTCGGATACCGCGACCCATCTGGTGCTCTATCATGCCTTTCCCGTCATTGGCGGTATCGCCCATACCCATTCAACCTACGCCGTAGCCTGGGCCCAGGCCGCGCGGCCGATCCCCGTCCTCGGCACCACCCACGCCGATTCCCTCCACGTCGATGTGCCCTGCACCGATTTCATGAACGCCGCGGCCATCGAGGGCGGCTATGAGGTCGAGACCGGGCGCCAGATCGTCCGGACCTTCACCCGCTACTCGCCGCAGGAGGTCGAGATGGTGCTGGTCGCCGGCCACGGCCCCTTCACCTGGGGTGCAACCCCGGAAAAAGCGGTGCAGAACAGCGTCCTGCTCGAGGAGCTGGCCAGGATGGCCTGCCTTACCCTGCAGATCAATTCCCACGCCTCGCGCCTGCCCCAGACTCTGATCGACAAGCATTACCAGCGCAAGCACGGCCCCGGCGCCTATTACGGCCAAACCGGAAAAAAATAGACCGGTTCACTGACGGCGCGAGGCTGTGCGCCGTTCCTGTTCACTCCCGGACGGCCTGCACAAATTCCTCGATCCCCCGCAGCAGCCACTCCGGCGAGAGATGAGCTTCATCCATAATCTCCGCGATCGTGCCGCCGCTGCGCCAGCGGTCGTCCCAGTCCGGGGTCATGGCCAGCCGGGCGGCGCGCCGGTCCGCCAGCCAGGGCTGCATGGTGATGCGCGCTCCGTCGCTGATCACCGTGGAGCGCTTCCACTCCTCCTCACCCGCCAGTCCGTTGCGATACTCCTCATCCTGAAGCATGAACAATTCATGGCTGACAGCCGCCACCAGCCGGACGTTGAGGCCGCGCGCGCGCAGCTCGGGCAAAATTTTGAGCACATTGACCGTGGTCATGGTGCCCTGCACAAAGAGTGTCCCCATCGGCGGCAGATCGGGATCGAAGGGGCGGAGGAGGTAGGCGCCGCGGGCGGCGGCTCTGTGGCCGGGCAGCCCGAGGGCCGCGCGGTCCGGAATCTCGATGGCCGGCCGCGTCAGGTGGAGGGCGATGATCGGGGCGTCGCTCCTCAGGGCGGCGGAGAGCAGCACCGGCACCTCGTTGTGCTCCCAGGGGTGGAGATTGATGATCCGGCCCGCCGGAAAGAGCTGCGTCACACCCGGGGAAAAGATGCCGAAATGGGTGCGGGAATCATCGGCGGTCTCCGGCCCTGAATGGCCGGCGACCCAGAGGATCTTGCCCAGCTTGACCGGGGCATCCTGCGCCATCTGGCTGAAGAGGCGCATGGGGCCGTACTTGAGGTAGCTGAAAGCCCCGTAGGTCGAGCAGGCGCCGTAAAAACCTTCATAACGGGAGCCGGGTTCCTCCGCCAGATTGACCGATGCCAGGCCTGTACAGATGCCGGCATTGGCCAGCTCGGTGATCTCCTGCGGGAGAAGGGCGCCGCCGCGATTGGCTTCGCGGTCGTAGAGGCCGCAGCCGGGTAGTTCCTGCCAGCCGCGGGCGAATCCGGCGATGTTGGTCGACTCGGCCAGATCGGCCGACATGGCGATAAAGAGGGGGCGGCCGTAGCGCGACCTGGAGAGGGAGTTGACATAGGCTCCGAATTTGGCCAGGGCCTGACGATTGGCCGCTTTTTCGCCGGGGGACAGAAAGAGATCGGCGGGATAGCGGTTATAGTCGACCAGATCGGGGTCCCGGCCGGGCTCCACTTTCACTGTTGGAGAGACGTTCGCCACCGGCCGGGCTTGCCCGCCACCGGCCGCGGGCACCTGCGCGGCCAGCTCGAGCAGCCGCTCCGCCGTGTATTCAGCCAGATCGGGCCGCTCGTCAAAGAGGGAGAACACCCTGGCCAGGTTCTGCCGGGTCTGCTCCCGCTGCGCCTCCTCGCCCGCCGGCGCCGGTTCGCCATCGCCAACAAATGTGATCCCGTACCTGGCCGCGAATTCGCGCCTCCCCTCCCAGAAGAGGGGGCTGTTCATCGCATGGGGCGTCCCGTGCGAAGCCGCATCGTGCACGCCATAGCCCCTCCCTTTCCGCGTCCTGAACCAGGCCGCGTTGGGCAGGAGAGAAGCGGCTTCCGCGGCGACCAGTTCCTGCAGGGTGGCGTCGACCGCTCCCCACTCCATTCCCCGCTCAGTGCCGACCACCCGCCAGCCGCGCGCGCCGAACCATCCGGCGGGACTCCCGTGCACCACCCGGCTCACCGGAAAGCCGTCGATGCCGAAATCGTTCCAGTCGACCAGGAGATACAAATTGGCCAACCCCAGACCCCAGGCCGAGTTCATCGTCTCCTGGACGATGCCCGGCGTGAGCCCCCCTTCGCCCTCGACCACGAATACCCGGACACCGCTGTGGCCGGCGATCCTGAGGGCGAGAGCCTGTCCCGCCGCCGCGGCTGCGCCGTGGCCCGACGGTCCGGTGTTGTATTTGAAGAAGAGACTCTTGCCCGCCATCTCGGCATGGCCGGGCAGTCCGCCGCGGCGGCGCAGGGTGAGGAGATCCTCCCAGACCAGCTGGCTCTTTTCCGCCCCCGCGGGCCAGTACTGCTTCTCATTGTCCCTCTTCGCCTGACGGCGCAGGGCCTCGTTCAGAACCGCCAGCAGAGCATAGATCGCGGGATTGGCATGCCCGGCGGCGAGGATGAAACGATCCGCTAGAGGCAGAAGAGGCCGGCGGATGTCCCAGCGCATGGCGCCGCCAAGCAGCAGGGCGATCAGGATGTGGACCTTGGAACGCGAACCGCCGGGATGGCCGCTCTGACGAAGATTGAGGCTGAAATCGATGCACTGGTCGGTCATCTCCCTGAGCATCTCCCAGTAGAGGTGCGATGTGCTTCTCTCCTCGGCACGACTGGACAACGGAAGGGTCATTGCCGTCTCTCCATAAAGGCAGGTGAGCAAGGTGGTCCGGCTGCACGGCAAGGTACACCTCTGTACCCAGGGGTACACTCTCCGCCACTGCCGGCGCGGACGGATGATTTGTAAGATATAATTAAATAATATTTTACAAGAAAAGCCACACTTTTCTGGTTTTCTGGCATCAGGGTTGCAAAAGCAGGGGCAGAGAGCACAGCGGGAGCTGCTGATGAGAGCAGGCCCCTTGCCAATGAACAGGAGGATGATATGAAACGGCTCATTGTTATGCTGACCCTGGCGCTGACGATACTTTTCTTCGCCGGTGCCTTTGAGAGGGCTGACGCCCGCAGCGGTCATCATGTCTATATTAAAATCGGCCCGCCCGCGGCGCGAATCGTCATCAGACCCAACTCCCCTTTCCGGGACGGCATCTGGATCAACGGCTACTGGGGTTGGGACAGGGGCCGCCATGTCTGGATCGAAGGCCGCTGGGTCAGACCGGTGCGCGGCCACTACTGGGTCGACGGCCGCTGGACCCATACCCGCCACGGCTGGAGATGGATCCCCGGATACTGGCACAAAGCCGATGCGCGGCATCGTCACTCCGGCCGCGACCGCGATTGGGACCGTGACCGGGATCGTGACCGTGACGGCGATCGGGATTGGGACCGTGACAAAGACCGTGACCGTGACAGCGATCGGGATTGGGACCGTGACAAAGACCGTGACCGTGGCCGGGATAACGATCGTGGCCGGGACAATGACCGCGGCGACCGCAACGGCCGCCGCTAGCGGATCCGAATCACCTGCGCTCCCGCCCCTCCTCCGCAGGATAGCGGGAGCCAAAAGCCCGGCTGCAGTAATGCAGCCGGGCTTTT
>Ga0116149_1002254_pt1 | contig 21500 bp, 19 predicted proteins | sample AD_UKC057_MetaG_FD_89787 | JGI IMG/M metagenome (GOLD analysis project Ga0116149, IMG submission 89787) | Active sludge microbial communities of municipal wastewater-treating anaerobic digesters from USA - AD_UKC057_MetaG | ecosystem: Engineered > Bioreactor > Anaerobic > Digestate | place: USA... | reverse complement strand
TCTTGGTGCCGGTAGAGATCAGGGCGCGGCGGCCGCTGAGCAGCGACGGCACGAGGTAGGCGAGGGTCTTGCCGGTGCCCGTGCCGGCCTCGGCGAGCAGGACCCGGCCCTGTTCGATGGCGCGCGCGACGGCCCCTGCCATCGCCCGCTGCCCGGGGCGAGGCTCGTACTCGGCGACGGTTCGCGACAGGGGGCCGCCGGGGGCAAAGGCGGCGTCGACGGCCGCCTCGAGCGTGGCCGGACCGTGCCTGCCGCTCACCGCTCAGCCGCTCTGTCGCCGTTCGAGGCGCGAAACCTTGTCCACGCGCCGCTGGTGGCGCCCGCCCTCGAACGGCGTGTCGAGGAAGATCCGGACGAGCCGCGCGGCGACCTCCGGAGGCGTGACGCGCCCCCCGAGGGCGAGCACGTTCGCGTCGTTGTGCTGGCGCGCCAGCCGCGCGCCGATCTCGTCGGTCACCGAGGCGGCACGGATCCCGTCGACCTTGTTGGCCGCCATCGCCATGCCAATCCCGGTGCCGCAGATGAGGATCCCCCGGTCCGACTGCCCCGAAGCCACGCGCGCGGCGACCCGTTCCGCGTAGTCGGGGTAATCGACCGACTCCTCGTTTTCCGTGCCGACGTCCTCCACCTCGACGCCGGCGCCGTTCAGCGTCTGCTTCAGCGCCTCTTTGAGGTGGTACCCCGCATGATCGGAGCCGATCGCTATGCGCACCGGACGATTGTAGCAGGAGGTTCGCCGCCGGGATCGGCCCTGCTCCAGCCGCTCATCGGGTAAGCTTGACCGGATGGAGCCGAGGGCCGTCGTCACCCCGCGCGGCGAGGACCGGATTGCCGGGGGCCACCTCTGGGTGTACCGGAGCGACGTGGCCGACGTCCAGGCCTCGGGCGGCGAGGTGGTCGCGGTCGTCGGGGCGCGCCGGCGCCTGATCGGGCGGGCCCTCTACAGCGATAGGTCCCAGATCGCGCTGCGGCTGCTGGTGCACGGCGATCGGCCGGTCGACGCCGCCTTCTGGCGCGCCCGCCTCGAGGCCGCCATCCGGTTCCGCGAGGGGCTGGGGATCGACGCGACCGCTTACCGTCTCGTGCACGGCGAGGGCGACCTGCTGCCGTCGCTGATCGTGGATCGCTACGGCGAACACCTCGTGGTGCAGTCGCTTTCGCAGGGGATCGAGCGGGCGCTCCCCGAGATCACGGCGGCCCTGGTCGAGCACCTCGCGCCCGCGGGGATCCTCGCGCGCAACGACGTGAAGGTGCGGGCGCTCGAGGGTCTCGGCCAGGAGGTGGCCCTGCTTCACGGGGCCGTGCCGCCCGCGATCCCGGTGCGCGAGGGACCGATTGAGTACGAGGTGGACCCCTGGACCGGGCAGAAGACCGGCCTGTTTCTCGACCAGCGGGAGAACCGGGCGGCCGGCGCGTCCTACGCCCGCGGCCGGCTGTTCGACGGCTTCAGCTACAACGGCGGCTTCGCGATGCGGCTGGCCGCCTCGTGCGACCAGGTCGTGGCCGCCGACATCTCGGCCGACGCGGTTGCCCGCATCGAGGCGAACGTCCGCCGGAACGGGTTGACCAACGTCCGGGCCATCGAGGCGAACGTCTTCGACGAGCTGCGCCGCCTCGAGCGGGAACGGGAGCGGTTCGACACGATCGTGCTCGACCCGCCCGCCTTCGCGAAGAACAAGGCGTCAATCGAGCGGGCGCTGGCCGGGTACCGCGAGATCAACCTGCGCGCCCTGCGGATCCTTTCGCCGGGCGGGTGCCTGATCACCTGCAGCTGCTCCTACCACGTGGACGAGGCCGCCTTCGCGCAGGTGATCTACGAGGCGGCCATCGATGCGGGCGTCCACGTGGGGGTGGTCGAGAAGCGGATGCAGGGCCGCGATCACCCGGTCCTGCTCGGCGTTCCCGAGACGTACTACCTGAAGTGCCTGATCGTGCGGCGGATCGAGTAGGGGCGGCGCGTGCGGCCGCCCCGACATCGACCCGGGGGCAACCGCGAGGTGAGCCCCTACGCTCCCTTCCTGCTGAAGTCCCTGATCTTCGTGATCTCGTCCTTCGGGATCTGCAGGAACTCCAGGAACTCCTGGTGCTCGGCCGGCGCGGCCTTCTCGAACTCGGTGTGCCAGCGGTGCATGTCCGCCTCGGTGAGCCCGGCCGCGCGCATGATCTCCACCCACTTGTCCTTCGTGATCATCTCGTCTCTCCTGAGGCGGCGTGTGCGTTGCAGCAGGCCGAGGATGGCCCGCTGGTGGCCGCGGAGCGCCTCGATTTCCGCGTCGATGGCTGCGAGCCGGCGCTCGAGGATCGCGCGCGCCCCCTCGTCCTTCCCGCCGAGGAGGGCGGCAATCTCGGGCACGGCCAGCCCGAGCTTCCGGTAGCGGCCGATCTGCTCGAGCCGGCGCAGGTCCGCCTCGCCGTAGGCCCGGTAGTTGCCCGGGGTGCGCTGGGGGCGTCGCAGCAGCCCGTGGGCCTCGTAGTAGAGCAGCGTGCTGCGGCTCAAGCCGCACCGCCGGGCCAGCGCCGACACCGTCATCATCGCCACGCCTCCAGTCTCGACCTGTCTATTCTAGACAGGTCAAGCCCCGACTTCGCGACCTCGACTTGATGACTTCGTGACTTCGCGACTTGATGACTTCGTGACTTCGCGACTTCCTGACTCCGTGGACTAGCACTTGACATCCGTGTTCCTCAGTACTATTTTCTTAGTATGCGACCGAAGAGCCCGACCCTCACGCCCCAGGAGCTCGAGATCATGAAGATCGTCTGGGGCAAGGGCGAGGCGACCGTCCGCGAGGTCTACGAGACGCTCCTCGCCCGGCGCCGCATCGCCTACACCACCGTCATGACGATGATGCGGGTCCTCGAGCGGAAGGGGTACCTCAAGACGAGCCGCGAGGAGCGGGCCTACCTCTACCGCCCCACACGGCCCGAGCGCCAGGTGCTCCGGTCGATGGTCCGCGAGTTTGTCGACCGGGTCTTCAACGGCTCGGCCCGCCCGCTGCTCGTCCACCTGGTCGAGGATCGCCGCCTGTCGAAGCGGGAGCTCGACGAGCTCCAGCGCCTGGTACGGGAGGTGGAGAAATGATCGGCTCGCTCCTCCGCGACAACGCGGTCGCCGCCGCGCTGCAGGCCGGCATCCTCGTGCTCGCCGCCGCCCCGCTGCCGCGGCTGCTCGGCGTCTGGTCGCCGCGGGCCCGGCTCGCCTTCTGGCGCATCGTCATGGTCGCCTCCGTGGCGCTTCCGCTGCTGCAGCCGCGCGTCGCGCTCGACACCGCGGGCGGCGCGCCCGCGATCGCGAAGCCCGAGGTCGTCGCCGCCGCCGACGTTGCCGGCGGCCCGCACGAGGCAGTGGCGGCGCCGCCGGCCGCCAGCCTGCTCTCGCGGTTCTCCCTGGGCGGTGTCATCGCGGCCGGCGCCCTCCTGCGCCTCACGTGGCTCGGCCTGGGCCTGCTCGTGCTCTCCCGGCTACGGCGCCGGGCGGTGCACCTCTGGCCCCGCAGCCGGGCGGTGGACGAGGCGGTCGAAGCGGCAGGCACCGACGCCGAGTTCCTCGTCTCACCCTTCGCGCTCCGGCCCATGACGTTCGGCTTCGCGCGCCCGGTCATCCTCGTGCCGTCCGACTTTCCGAGCTTCCCTCACGACCAGCAGAGAGCCATCGCGTGTCACGAACTGCTCCACGTGCGGCGCTTCGACTGGCTGCGGGCCGCGGGCGATGAGATCGTCCGGGCCCTCGCCTGGTTCCACCCGGCCGCCTGGTGGCTGACCAACCAGATTCACCTTTCCCGCGAGCAGCTGGTCGACGAGCAGGTCGTCCGGCGGCTGGGCAATCGCCGTCCGTACCTCGAGGCGCTGCTGCAGCTCGCCTCGACGGATCGGCGCGGAGGGCTTCTTCCGGCCTCGTTGTTCCTCGGACGCGCCCACCTGCCCCAGCGGGTGGCGCTGCTGGTGAAGGAGGTGCGTATGTCGCGCCCGCGTCTCGCGCTGTCGTTCGCGGCGATGGGGATCGTCCTCGCGCTGTGCGGCGGGGTGGCCACCGCCGCGTTCCCGCTCCACCGCCCCGCGGCGGACGCCGTCCTCCAGCCGCAGCCCCCCGCCGGCAAGGCCGACGTCCTGCGGAAGGTTTACGACGTCCGGCCGGAGTTCCAGACCGTGCGCCGCGCCCAGCCGCTGCCCTGGCTGTTCGAGCTGGTGATCGACGCGAGCGGCGCGGTTGTCGGCGTGAAGTCGCTCGTGCCCGGATCCGACCCCGACGCCGACGCCGCGATCGCGGCGATGCGCCGGTGGCGCTACGAGCCCCCGCGGCTGGCGCCCAGGTCCGTGCTGGTCGGGTTCAACCTGGCCGCGGGCCGGCGCGATCCTCGTCAGCCGCCAATCCTGGTGGGGGGGACGGTCAAGCCGCCGAAGAGAATGGTCAACGCCGCCGCGTCGTATCCGCAGGAGGCGATTGACGCCGGGATAGAGGGCGTGGTGATCCTCAACGTCCGGATCGACTCCGAGGGGGCCGTGAGCCAGGCCGAGGTCGTCCGATCGATCCCGGCCCTCGACCGGGCCGCCCTCGACTCGGTGCTCCGCTGGCGCTACGAGCCGGCCGGCTTTCCGGTCGAGCTGACGGCGACGATCAACTTCACGCTCGCCGATTCGAAGCGCGCCGCCGCGCGCGGCGGCGTCGCCGGCGGCGTGAAAGGTGGCGTGAAGGGAGGAGTGGCCGGCGGTGTCGGTGGAGGGGTTGGAGGTGGGGTAGGTAGCGGTGTCGGCGGAGGAGTTGGAGGCGGGGTGGGTGGCGGTGTCGGTAGAGGAGTTGATGGCGGGACGGGCGCCGGGGTGGGCACCGGTGCCGGTGCCGGCTCCGGAACCAACTACGTTCGCGTGGGCCAGGAGACGGGCGTCGAGCCGCCGAGGAAGGTGGTTGACGTAGGCCCCGTCTATCCTCCGGCCGCCAAGGAGCAGGGCATCCAGGGGGTGGTGATCATCGACGCCCACATCGAGCCCGACGGACGCGTCGGGCACGCAAAGGTCGTGCGGTCGGTGCCCGGGCTCGACGAGGCGGCCCTCGACGCGGTCAGACAGTGGAAATTCACGCCGACGCTGAAGGATGGCACCCCGGTCGGCGTCGTCATGACCGTCACCGTCAACTTCCTGCTCCAGTAGAACAGGCGTCTCGCCTGTTCCGCAGGCGTCTCGCCCGTTCCGCTCCAGGCGTCTCGCCTGTTCCGCTCCAGGCGTCTCGCCTGTTCCGCTCCAGGCGTCTCGCCTGTTCCGCTCCAGGCGTCTCGCCTGTTCCGCTCCAGGCGTCTCGCCTGTTCGCGATCAGCCCTCCTCGTAACCGTGCGCGCGTGTGGAGCGGGATTCGAATCCCGCTCCGCGCCCTTCCGCCCGCGCCACACGTACCAATCGCCGCGCCCGATGTGGTCCGCCCGCCTGAGGTGTGTTATCAGTAGTGTTCAATACGGAGGCACCGATGACGAAGGAATCGCTGGCGATGTTGGAAGCGGCGGCCGCGCGGGTCGAGCAGGCGATCGACGTGCTCGAGGAGGCGCAGGAGATCCTGATGGAAGATGACGAGGAGATGTTCGAGTTCCCCGTCGGGATCATCTTCTCCGCGCAGACCTCGCTGCGCGTCGTGTCGGAGCTGGTGAGGGACGTCAAGGCCGACGCCCGGAAAGGCCAGCGAAAGACGAAGCGCGGGGCCGGAGCACGAAAGGCGCCGGCGAAGAAGACCGTATCGAAAAAGAAGACCGGCGGGAAAGCCGGCCCGCGCCGCTGAACCCGCCAGGGCTCAGGGCTGGCGGCGCTGCCCGGCAGGCGTTCCGGCCGGGGGCGGAACGACCTGGATGATCGTCGGGAAGCTGGCCGGCTCGCCGCCGAGCTTCGGGTTGAGGTAGCCCCCCATCCCACCCCAGGTATAGTCCTTCACCGTCACGCTGGGCGGAAACGCCATCGTCTCCTCGCGGAACCGCCCGATGCTGAACATGTGGGTGGCCGGCTCCTCGAACACCAGGTCGCCCCTCTGCTTCAGCACGGACCGGTAGTACGCGACGACCTCGGCGAACGAGATCGTGGTGCCGAACAGGTAGTACCGCTGCCCCTGCCCGGCGTCGTAGGAGACCAGGAACTGTGCGGTCGGGTAGACGGGGACGCCCAGGGTCGCCTCGCTGGGCTCGGCGGCTGGCAGCGGGGCGGCGGGCGGCGTTTGGACCGGCTTGGCCGGCTCGGCCGGGGCCTGCTGCTGCGGCGGCCGGGGGAAGGGACGGGGGGCCGGAGGCTGCTGGGCCGCGGACCACGAAACCGGCAAGGCCGTGAAGAGCAGGGTGAAACCGAGCGTCAGGAAGCGGCGCATAATCGCCCTCATTATGAACCCGGTGACAAGGAGACGGAAGCCCGCCGACCCGGCGCGGGCCGGCCGTAATCGGTTGCCGCCCGCCGACCGGGACGTTAAGATCGGATCCGGGTTTGCCTCAAGGTGACAACGGAGGAAGTGCGCGCATGAACAACGGCATCAAGACCGCTCTGCTGCTCGGCCTGCTCAGCGGCCTGTTGCTCGTGATCGGTCAGTTGCTGGGCGGCCAGAGCGGCCTCGTCATCGCCTTTGGCTTCGCGGTGGTGATGAATTTCGCATCGTACTGGTTCTCGGACAAGATCGTCCTGATGATGTACAAGGCGCAGCCGGTCGGTCCAGAGCACCCGCTCGCCCGCGTTGTCGATCGCCTGGCGCAGCGGGGCGGCTTGCCGATGCCAAAGGTATACGTCATCCCGGACTTGTCGCCCAACGCCTTTGCCACCGGCCGCAACCCTCAGCACGCCGCGGTGGCCGCGACCGAGGGCCTGCTCCGCATCCTCGACGAGCGTGAGCTCGAGGGGGTGATTGCGCATGAGCTGGCGCACGTCAAGCATCGCGACATCCTGATCGGCTCGATTGCCGCGACCATTGCGGCCGCCATCATGATGCTGGCGCGGATGGCGCAGTTCGCCGCCTTCTTCGGCGGGGCCGGCCGCGACGACGACCGGGGGAGCAACCCGATCGCGCTGCTGGCGACGATCATCCTCGCCCCGATCGCCGCGATGCTGATCCAGGCGGCCATCTCGCGCTCCCGCGAGTTCGCGGCCGACCGGGGCGGCGCCGCGATTGCCGGCAACCCATACGGCCTGGTTGACGCGCTCCGCAAGATCGAGACGGCGGCGCGCCGCGTGCCGCTCGACGCAAACCCGGCGACGGCGCACATGTTCATCGTCAAGCCGTTCTCGGCGAAGGGGCTGCTGTCGCTGTTCAGCACGCACCCGCCGACCGAGCAGCGCATTCGCGCCCTTCTCGGCACGGCGTAGCCGGACAGGTTCTGCGCGTTTCTCCGCGCCGATTGCCCGCAGGCGGACGCCTCCGCGAGGGGGGCGTCCTGCGTCAGCGGCCGTTTCCGGCCGGTACTGCTCACAGGCGGAACGCTCGTGCCACGTTCCGGTTTCCGTCTCCCGGGTCCCCGTTCTCGAGACTTAGTCTCCCCCATCCTGAAGGGCCCTCCCGCTGGCGTGTGTTTTGCTGTTGCCAGGTGCATCGGCAACGAGCGCAGCGGAGGCTATGAACGGTGGAAGACCTTGAACTGTCGGCGAACCGGATGGCGGAGTCAGCCCAGCGCGTCGTGGACCGGGCTGTTGAGGAATCGCGGCGCCGCGAGCACTCGCTGATCACCAACGAGCACATCTTCCTGGCATTCGCCCAGGTCGAATGGGACATGTTCTCGCAGGTGATGCGAGACCTCGATCTGAATCCTCACGAGATCCTGCAGGCGCTCGAGGAGCACCTGCGGATGGTCCCGGCGTTCGGCGACGCCGACATGCGAGTCGCCCCGGCGACCAAGCTGCTGTTCAAGCTGGCGTTCCACCACGCCAACCGCGCCGGGCGCCAGCAAGTCGAGGCGGTCGACCTGTTCGCGGCGATCTTCGAGGAGAGCCAGGGGGTGCCGGTCTCGATCATCCGGCGCCACGGCGTGGAACCCGAGCTGCTGGTGTCGCGGATTGCGACCCGCATGCGGGACCTCGAGCAGCGGGAGGAGCGGCTGCGCAAGAAGTTCGAGCTGCCTCCCTTCCTGAAGCACTTCGCCACCAACCTCAACTACTACGCCCGGCAGGACAAGATCCCGCCGCTCTACGGACGGACCGAGGAGATGCAGCAGGTGATGGAGATCCTCTGTCACCGCGAGCGGGCCAACTCGGTGATGCTCATCGGCGAGCCGGGCGTCGGCAAGACCGCCATCGTCGAGGGGCTGGCGCGGCGGATTGAATTCGAGCCCGAGTCGGTCCCCGTGCGGCTGCGCGACGTGCAGGTCGTCAACCTGCAGATGAACAGCATGGTCGCCGGCACGATGCTCCGCGGCATGTTCGAGGACCGGATCCAGAACGTGATCCGCGAGATCAAGGAGCACCCCAACCTGATCCTCTTCGTGGACGAGGTCCACACCATGATCGGCGCGGGCTCGGCGCTCGGCGCGCCCTCGGACGCCGCCAACGTCTTCAAGTCGGTCCTCGCGCGCGGCGAGGTGCGGATGATCGGGGCGACCACGCTGAGCGAGTACAAGGAGTACATCCAGGAGGACGAGGCGCTCGCACGGCGTTTCCGGACCGTTCACGTGAAGGAGCCCGACCTGCACGAGACGCGGCGCATCCTGTTCAACCTGCGGCCGCGGCTGGAGCGCAACTACTCGGTCAAGGTTCTCGACGAGGCCATCGACACCGCGATCGAGATGTCGCCGCGCTACATGCGCCACCTGCACCTGCCCGACAAGGTGATCGGGTGGCTCGACACCGCTTCGGTCCGGGCCGAGATCGCGCGCAAGTGGGAGGTCAAGGCGCCCGACGTGGTGTCGGTCATCTCGGGCGTGGCCGGCATCCCCGAGGACATGGTGTTCCGCGACGTCACCGACCGCTTCAAGGAGATCGAGTCGCGCCTCTCAGAGCGTCTCATCGGGCAGCGGGACGCCATTCGGGCGGTCGCGAACCGGCTGGTGCTCAACAAGGGGCCCCTCAAGGACGGGTTCGACCGCCCCGACGGCGTCCTCCTGTTCCTCGGCCCCACCGGGGTGGGCAAGACCGAGCTGGCGAAGGCGGTCGCCGAGTTCCTGTTCGGCGACGAGCGGAAGATGATCCGCGTGGACATGTCGGAGTACCAGGACGGCATGGTGGCGGTGGACAAGCTCATCGGTATGCCGCGCGGGATCGTCGGCTCAGAGCGCGGCGGCATCCTGACCAACCAGCTGCGCGACAACCCCTACACGGTCGTGCTGCTGGACGAGGTCGAGAAGGCCGCGCCGAACCTGCTCACGCTGTTCCTGCAGGCCTTCGACGAAGGCTGGCTCACCGATGGCCGCGGCAAGCGCGTCTACCTGAGCGACGCGATCGTCATCATGACCTCGAACCTTGGCTCCGAGCACTTCCGCAAGCTCACCAACCCGCTCGGGTTTCTCTCGAGGGAGGTGGGCGTCGACCAGGTGCGCGGCGAGGTGATGCGGGAACTGGAGCGCCGTTTCCCCCCCGAGTTCCGCAACCGGGTCGACGAGGTCGTGCTCTTCTCCCCGCTCTCGCGCGTCGAGGTCACCCGGATCGCCGAGAACTACATCGCGGCCGTGGCGCGGACGCTCGAGCGGTCGGGCCGCCGCCTCGTGCTCGGCCCGGGAACGCTCGAGCGCATCATCGACGAAGGGCACAGCCTGGCGTTCGGGGCGCGGTTCCTGAAGCGGGTCATCGACGACCGCATCAAGCTGCCGATCAGCCAGAGGTGGCACGACGGCGAGGTGTTCTACGCGCTGCTTCGCGACGGCGAGGTCGTGGTGGACGTGGGCGCGGGGGCCGAGGGGATGAAGCTCGCGATCGGGTGACTACAGCAGGTACGCCAGCGCGAAGCCGACCTGCGCGACGAACATCATGCGGTACATGTGCGCCCAGGAGACGTGGTTCTCTTCGACCGCCAGGTCTTCTGGGCGCCGCAGCATCAGGAAGCAGACGTAGAGGCCGTAGGCCGCCATCGAGGCGCCGAGCAGCTGCAGCAGCCAGAAGTTTCCCGTCAGGACGCCCGCCCACGCCCCCGCGTTGATCATCAGGAACGGGACGACGAACGAGGGAGAGATCATCCAGGCCGCCCGACGGACGCCGTACTGGAGGGGCAGTGTGCGGCACCCGCCGAGCGCGTCGCCCTTCATGTCAGCGAAATCCTTCGTGGTCGTCGCCCCGAGCAGGAACAGGCCGAAGATCGCCCCGATGAACCACGGCTCCCATCCGAACGCCGTCTTCACCGTCGACCAGCCGGCGACCTTCAGCAGCGCCCCGCGGGGAATCGCCACCGTGACGTTGGCCCAGACGCCGAGCCGCTTGGTGCGGAACGGCGGTACCGAGTAGAGCGCGGTGATGAGGCTGGCCGCGACGAACATCCAGAAGGTGTGGCGGCGCCCCCCGGGCGCGATCGTCCAGGCGAGCAGCCAGGAGATCGCGAAAGCCGCGATCGTGAACGCCCACGCCTCGCCAACCGACATCCTGCCGCTGGGCAGCGGCCGCCGCGGCTTGTTCACCCGGTCGATCTCGAGGTCGTAGATCTGATTCAGGCCGTTCGACGCCGCGTTCAGCACCGCCGCCGCGGCCGCGCCGAGCAGCGGGTAGGCCACCAGGTGCCAGGCCCAGGGCTCGGGAGGCTGCGCACCGATTGCCGCCACGCCGCCCGACGCCATCCCGAGCGCGGGGGCGAAGAGCGTGAAGGGCCTGGCGAACTCGAGCCAGGTCGTCGCGCGGGCCCGCACGGGCCTTACCTGGAGATCCATGACAGCGCCACCGCCGCCGCGCCGGCGGCACCGGTGTTGATGAAGTTCAGCATGTCGTTGTCGAGGATTCCGCCGGGCTCGAGCGTGGCGCCAAGGCCGCTCTCCACGAACGCCCCGAAGGTGGCGCCGATTGCGGCGAACCACAACGCGTTGCCGGTGATCAGCCCCAGCGCCGTGGCAAGGCTCGACAAGGCCAGCGCCGAGACCAGCCCCGCCGCCGTCCCCTCGAGCGACACGGCGCCCGAGGTGCCGGGCTTGACGGGACGCAGCGACGGGAAGAGGAACGTCCGACGACCCCAGGCCTTCCCGACCTCGCTCGCCACCGTGTCGCTGGCCCCGGCGGCCAGCGCGGCCACCATCACGAGCAGCGCACCGTCGCGGTAGGGCGACAGGGCCGCGACCGCCGCCGCCAGGGCCGCCAGGCCGGTGTTGGCGATCGCGTTGCCGGGCCCGCGGCGCCCGCCCCGCTCCTCGGCGATCCCGAGCACGGCCTTGCGCTTCAACCCGAGCCTCGTCGAGGCGGTTGCCAGGAGGAACGAGACGAAGAGCAGCGCCCATCCGGCCGGCCCCGCGAAGGTCAGTACCAGGATTCCGATGACCGCCCCGGCGATTGCCCCGGAGCGGCTGACGCTGCCGGCGCGCCATCCAAGCAGCGCCACCGGCACGTTGACCGCCAGTGCCAGGGGGAACGCGCGTGGCAGCCAGGCGGCCGCCGCGCCGGCCGATTCCGCGTCCATCAACCCCAGCGCCCCGAGGACGATCGCCGCTGCAATCGGCACCGAGATGTTGTCGTCCAACCGGACGCGGAGCGACTCCACCAAGGCCGCGGCCGCCCCAGCCAGGAACGGCGCCAGCAGCACGAACGCCAGCGGCGGCTCGGGCGACACGGCCGGGCGGGTCCAGGCGGTCAGGACGACTCCCGCCGCCCCGCCGCCAAGGGCGAGCGCGAGGCTGCCCGCGACCGTCTTCTCGGGATTCCAGCTCAAGCGCCGCTGTCCCGCGCGGCGCCCGACGATGGTGGCGAGCCCGTCGCCAACGGCCAGGATTCCCCACGAGGCCGCGACGATGTCGGGCCGCCGCGGGAAGGCAAGGATCAGCGTCAGCACCGACAGCGGGTAGAAGAGGATGCCCAGGGGGTACCCGCGAGCCTGGTCGGAAGGCCGGTAGAGGGAACTGCCGCCGAGACGCGGCAGCACCAGCAGGTTGAACAGGAAGGCGGCAACCGCACAGATCGCGGCCTGCCACCAGGCCAGGTATCGCAGCGCCAGCGCGAAGAGGGCCATCGACATGTGGATGGCCTGCCGCCGGCTCTCGGAGAAACCGCTCATCGGAGGATGGCCTCGCGCCAGTAGTCGAGCAGGTCGCGGAGGGTGTCGGCCAGCCCGATCCGCGGCTCCCACCCGATCTCTTCGCGGATCCGGCGGGGGTTGCCGAGCACCAGCGGAGTGTCGTGAGGCCGGAGCAGCGCCTCGTCCACGCGGACGTCGATCGGCACCCGCGCGAGCGCGGCGAGTCCGTCGAGCACGTCCCTCACGCGCACCGCGTGCCCCGAGCAGACGTTGTAGACCCGGCCGGGCGCCCCCGCGTCGAGCAGCGCCCGGTAGGCGGCGACGATGTCCCGCACGTCGGTGAGGTCGCGGCGCGGGTCGAGGTTGCCCACCAGGAGCTCCCGCGGTCCCCTGCCCGCTTCGGCGAGCGCGATCTGTCGCGCGAAGCTGGCCGACGAGAACGAGGGCGACTGCCGGGGCCCGATGTGATTGAACGAGCGCGTGATGACGACCGGGAGGCCCAGCTCGCGCACGGCGTGCGCCGCCGCCAGCTCCTGGGCAAGCTTGCTGACCGCGTAGGGGCTCGCCGGGCCGACGGGGTCGTCCTCGCTGATCGCGCGGTCCTGGCGAGCATAGACCAGCGCCGATCCCGATACGAGCGTGCGCGGCCGCCCGGGCAACGCCGCGAGGGAGGCGAGCAGGTGCCACGTGCCCAGGACGTTGACCGCAAGCGTCGCGGCCGAATCGTCCCACGACGTGCCCACGTGGGCGGCGCCGGCCAGATGGTAGACCGCCGACGGCGCGGCCTCCCGGACCGCGTGTTCCACGTTGTCGCGGTCGAGGACGTCCACCTCCATCCACCGGCACGCGCCGCCCGTTGGCGGCGGCGGCAGCGCCTCACCCGGGCGCCGCCAGGCGACGACGGGGACGTCCGCGGCGCCGAGCAGGTCGAGAAGGTGGCTGCCCGCGAACCCCGCCGCACCGGTGACGAGGATCGGGCCGTTCATCGCCGGCCGTACTGCTGCTCGTAATACGTGCGGAAGGCCGGGTCACCCTGCTTGATCGGCCTCCACCACCACTCGTTGGTGCGATACCAGTCGACGGTGGCTTCCAGGCCGCCCTCGAACGGGACGGACGGCTCCCAGCCGAGGCCCCGCAGCTTCGAGGTGTCGAGGCAGTACCGGCGGTCGTGGCCCGGGCGATCCGCCACCGGCTGGACGAGACTCTCGGGCCGGCCGAGGAGCGCGAGGATGCGGCGCGTGAGGTCGACGTTCGGGACGAGGTTGCCGCCGCCGATGTTGTAGAGCTCCCCGGGCGTGCCGCGCTCGATCAGCAGGTCGAGGGCGCGGCAGTGATCCTCGACGTGCAGCCAGTCGCGCACGTTGAGGCCGTCGCCGTAGAGCGGCACGGGGAGGCCGTCCATCGCGTTGGTGACGAAGAGGGGGATCAGCTTCTCGGGAAACTGGCGCGGCCCGTAGTTGTTCGACGCGCGGGTCACGACGACCGGGACGCGGTAGGTGGCCCAGTAGCTGTAGGCGAGGCGGTCGGCGCCCGCCTTGCTCGCCGCGTACGGATTGCGCGGGCGCAGTTCGTCGGTCTCGCGACTCGCCCCCTCCGGCACGCTGCCGTAGACCTCGTCGGTCGAGATCTGCACGAAGCGCCGCAACCGGGGCGCCGTGCGCGCCGCCTCGAGCAGCACGAACGTGCCGTACACGTCGGTGCGGATGAAGTCGCCGGCGGCCTGGATCGAACGGTCGACATGGGTCTCGGCCGCGAAGTGCACGACGATCTCGGCGCTGCCGACGAGGGGGCCGGCCAGCCCGGGGTCGCAGACGTCGCCCCGGACGAAGCGGTGGCGCGGGTGGTCGAGCACCTCCTGCAGGTTCTCGAGCCGGCCGGCGTAGGTCAGCTTGTCGAGGGTCGTCACGCGCCAGTCGGCGTGCGCCAGGGCCGAGCGCACGAACTGGCTGCCGATGAACCCCGCGCCGCCGGTCACCAGCACCTCAACCATCGCGCCGGCTCCAGTCGTAGGGGAGCGTGCCGTGCGGCTCGAGGCGGTACTCGTCGGGCTCGTCGTATCGGTACGGTTCGGTGGGCGCGTTGACCACGAGCGCGGGCTCGGTGCCGGTGCACTTCCAGCCGTGGAAGACGAGCCGCGGCACCTGCACGAGCATCGGGTTGAGCGTGCCGATGCTGAACTCGTTGACCACCCCCTCGGTGGGGGAGCCGGGCCGCGTGTCCACCAGGACCAGCTTCACCATCCCCTGCACGCAGGCGAAGTTGTCGGTCTGGCGCTTGTGGTAGTGCCAGGCCTTCACCACCCCGGGGTAGGTCGCCGAGACGTAGACCTGCCCGAAGCGCTCGAAGAGGTCGGCCTCGTCGGCGCGCAGGATCTCCATCAGCCAGCCGCGGTCGTCCGGGATGATCCGGAGGGCCTTCGTCTTGACGCCGTCGATGCGCGCCCGCTTGCCCGGCGGGACGTAGGGCGCGGGCTCCTTCGTGATGTCGTTCACCATTTGATGCCGACCTCCGAGTTGTCGCCCAGCATGAAGCGGTAGGCCGACGGTTTCACCGGCATCCGGTAGATCCGGACGTTCTTGCCGATCAGGCTGTCCTCGATGCGGCTCGCCAGGCCGCAGATCTCGGATCCCTCGAGCACGATGCTGTGCTCGATCTCGGCGTCGCGCACCTGCACGTCGTTCATGATCGAGGTGAACGGCCCGATGTAGGCCTGCGCGATCCGGGCCCCCGAGCCGATGACGACGGGCCCGCGGACCACCGACCGCTCGATCGCGGCGCCCGGCTCGACGACCACCTTGCCCTCGATCCGCGACGCCTCGTCCACCTCTCCCTCGATCCGGCGCTCCAGCGTGTCGAGGATCAACCGGTTCGCCTCGAGCAGGTCTTCGAGCTTCCCCGTGTCCTTCCACCACCCGTCCACCACGTGGGGCCGCACCTCGAGGCCGCGGTCGATCAGGTCCTGGATCGCGTCGGTGATCTCCAGCTCGGAGCGCCAGCTCGGGCGGATGCGCCGGACCGAGGTGAAGATCTCGGGGCCGAACATGTACACGCCGACCAGCGCGTAGTCGCTCTTCGGCTCGCGCGGCTTCTCCACCAGCCGCACGACCCTGCCGCCCTCGAGCTCGGCGACACCGAACATCTGCGGATCGGAGACGCGCGCGAGCAGGATCTGCGCCGCGGGGCGCTCGGCCTCGAACTGCCGCACGAAAGGACCGATCCCCTTGTTCAGCAGGTTGTCCCCGAGGTACATCACGAAGGGCTCGCCGCCGAGGAAGCCCTCGCTGATGAGCACGGCGTGGGCCAGCCCGCGGGGCGCATCCTGCGGGATGTAGGTGACCCGCAGCCCCCAGCGCGACCCGTCGGCGACCGCGGCCTCGATCTCGGGCGCGGTGTCGCCGACCACGATCCCCACCTCGCGGATGCCGGCCTCGGCCATCGCCTCGATGCCGTAGAAGAGCACGGGCTTGTTGGCGACGGGCACCAGCTGCTTGGCGCTCGTGTAGGTGAGCGGCCGGAGGCGCGTGCCCTTCCCGCCGCTGAGGATCAGTCCCTTCATCGTCCTCCCGCCGGCTCAGCGCACCCCGCCGCCGCCGAGGGCGCCGAAGAAGTTGGAGAAGGTGCCCAGCCCCGCCAGGGTGAAGGAGAAATTGAACCGGTTGTCCTTGCCGATTGGCGACGAGGAGCCGTACGTCACCGTCTGGTACTCCACGGCGAAGCCGCAGCACTGCGCATTGTAGTATCCGATGACGCGGCTGCTCAGCAGATTCGAGCGGTCGATGTCGTAGTTGAAGGTGTAGCTGCCGCCGACCCGGTTCGCCGGGCTGCGCAACGTCGTGGACAGGTTGATGGAGTTGTCGAGGCGGTACTTGGTCTCGGTGACCGTCGACTCGGCGTAGTCGATCACGCGCCGCTGGCTGTAGCCGCCGACCAGGTTCAGCCAGCCCGACGCCGCGTACTGCCAGGAGGCCGACAGGCTCCGGATCTTCTTCGCCCGGTCGTCGTACTCCATTCGGAGCGACCCGTTCACCTCGCGGGTGGGGGTGACGCGGGCCGTGAGCGAGACCGGCGAACGCTTGCTCGGCGGCAGCCCCGAGTAGCTGGTCGAGTAGCTGCGGTCGAACTGGCTCGCCCGGGAGTCGGAGTAGTAGGTCTGCGAGAGACCCACCGTGACGAACTCGCGGGGCGACGAGGGGCCCTCGCCGCCGCGACGCTTCGCCAGCAGGCGGTTGTTCACCCCGTAGGTGATGCTCGTGGTGCCCCCCACCACCGAGTCGGTCCCGTCGTTCTGGATGATCTCGTCGAAGTTGTCGACCCGGGTCACGCGGCGGATGTCGACGTAGGGCTCGACCGTGTGCTTGAGGCGCTCGGCGTAGCCGAAGCCGGGCGTGTCGAACACCCGGTTCAGCACCGGCCCGACCAGGCGCGCCGAGAGTTGCGCGTAGCGCCGCGAGATCCCGTCGTCCACGAAGTCGTTGGTGTCGGCGACGCGGCTTCGCGACCACCAGGTCTCGCGGAAGGCGAGCGAGGTGTTGACGGTCAGCCACCGAAGCTTGGTAAAGGGGAACCGCAGGGTCGGCGTGACGTCCAGGCGGCTCAGGTTGCTGTCGGTGACGCCGCTCGTGCGGTGGTACTCGCGCTGAAGCTTGGCGTACTCCCCCGTGACGCCGAAGTACAGCGGCAGGCCGAAGAGCGGCTGCTCGCCGCGCGTGATCTGGATCTGGGGGGCGCCGCCGACCACCGTCGTGTTGCTGCGCCCCGAGAAATACTCGCTGCGGCGGTAGTTGGCGTTCACCGTCAGCTGCGCGAGCGTGCCGCTCAGCCCCGCGTTCACCGAGCGCTGGCTGCGCGAGGCGTCGTAGATGTTCGTGTGGTAGGTCTGCTGGACCTCGATGTCGGAGAAGTAGTCGACGTTGCCGCGCGCGGTCCACGAGCCACCAAGCGGCTGGTTGATGTTCCCGTTGACCTCGTAGCTCGTCCGCTTCGGCAGCAGCGACTCCACCCCGCCCGAGGTGATCGTGGATTCGCGCTCGCGCAGCGTGTAGAAGCGGAGGTCGCCGCCGGCCCCGCCCGGCCCCACGTACCGGTACTCGGTGCCCAGCCCCTGCCCCCGCTTGGCGTACCAGTCGTGCAGGAAGGTTGCGTCGTGGCTGCGGCCGATCGCCCAGAAGAACGCGTTGCTGAGGGTGAACCCCCGGTACGTGGAGGTGCCGTACGAGGGCATCAGGAACCCCGTGGCCCGGTCCTCGTCGTTGATCGGGTAGTACAGGAACGGCAGGTAGAGCACCGGCAGCCCCTTCGCCCGAAGCACCGCCCCGCGGAGAAAGGCGTAGCGGTCGAGGTTCAACACCAGCGTTCCCGCGCTCACGTTCCACCGCGGGGTCGGCTGCAGGCAGGTCGTGAACGCGCCGTCGGTGATGCGGTACTTCTTCGGGCCGACCTTCTCGATCTTCCTGCCGTTGAAGAGGACGTCGGGCTCCTGGCCGCCGTGCATCGACCGCTTCGGCTCGGAGGCGACGGTGAACGACCCGTACGCCTCGTAGAAGGTGCCGAGCTGCGTCTCGGTGTTGAACTCCACCCGCTCGGCCGCGATCCACTGGCCGCCCTGCGTGAAGACCACCGGCCGCCCCGGGCTGCCCGTCGCCACGACCTCGTGGGTGTCGGTGAACGACTCGATGAGGTCGGCCGTGAAGGTGGCGTCCCCCCGCCGGGCCTCGACCTCGCCGATCAGCCGGAGGTGGTTCTTTGCCGGCTGCTCGATGCGCCACTGCTTGGAGGTGTCGAAGCCGGTCTCCCGCGACGATGTTGCGCCGGGCCGGGGCGCCTGCGCGGCCGCTCCCGCCGGCCACACGAGAACCGACGCGAGCGCCAGGGCGAGCGCGGCGCGCCGGGGGCGTGCGACGAGGAGGGGCAAGACTATGCGGGACACGTAGTTAGCGGTCAGGATCCGTGTGAGAACGCGGCCAGAATACCACAGGAGTTCGCCTCGTCCGGGCCTCGCCGCCCCGTCACCAGGCCGGGAGGCCGAGCCGCTCGAGCGCCTCCCCCACGAGGAAGATCGAACCGCACGCGCCGATCGACCCCGCCCGCCGCCAGGCGGCGTCGAGGGCCGCGCCAACCTCCGGCTCCACTTCGACCGGCACGCGGTACCCGAGGCGCTCCGCGATTCGGGCGACCTCCTCGGGCGCCAACGCCCTCGGGGTCGAGGGGCGCGTCACGATGAGCGGACGCGCGTAGGGGAGCAGCGGCGCCAGCGTGCCCGGCGCATCCTTGTCCTTCATGATCGCGAAGACCAGCGGCAGGCCCGACGGTGCGACCTCACTCAAGTAAGACGCCAGGACGCCGGCGCCAGCCGGGTTGTGCGCCGCGTCGAGGAGGACGGAGCGGCCCCCGTCGAGCCGCCGCAGGTCGAGGCGGCCCGGCCACCGGGTGGAGGTGAGCGCCGCCTGGACGGCGCCGGGAGGCACGTGCAGGCCCGCGGGCCCGAGCGCTTCGAGCAGCCGCACCGCGACCACGGCGTTGTCCGCCTGGTGGCGTCCCCGCAGAGACAGGCTGACTTCGCCGTAATCGTGCCTGGGTGTCCGCAGCGAAAGGCTGACGCCTGCGTCCATTGACGCGAGGCCGCCCGCTCGGGTGGCGACCGCCGCGGCGACGCCGTCCCAGGCGGGGATCATCGTGGCGCCTTGGCTCGCGCACGCCGCGGCAATCACGTCGACGGCCTCGGGCTTCCGCTCGCCGACCACGAGGCGCATCCCCGGCTTCACGATTCCCGCCTTCTCGGCGGCGATGGCCGCCAGGGTGTGCCCAAGCAGCTGCTGGTGGTCGAGGTCGATCGTCGTGATCGCCCCGGCCGCGGGGACCACGAGGTTGGTCGCGTCGAAGCGTCCGCCGAGTCCCACCTCCAGCACCGCGACCTCCACGCCGGCCTCGCGGAACAGGTCGAAGGCGACCGCCGTCGTCGCCTCGAAGAAGGTTGGGTCGGTCAGCAGCGCGCCGCGGGCCCGGGCCGACGCGATGGCGCGCAGCACGCGGCTGGCGGCAGACCGCATCCGATCCGGGTCGACGGGCCGTCCGTCGATGGCGAACCGCTCCTCGAGGCGGATCAGGTGCGGCGAGGTGTACAGGCCGGTGCGCCTGCCCGAGGCGCGGAGGCCGGCCTCGACCATGGCCGCCACCGAGCCCTTGCCGTTGGTGCCCGCCACCAGCACAGAACTCCACGCGTCCTGCGGGTGATCGAGGGCGTCGCAGATGGCGCGGATGTTGTCGAGGCCGAACTTGATGCCGAGCTTCTCGAGCGCGAGCAGCGCGGCCACCGGATCCGAGGGGGAGGTCATGCCAGCATGAACCGGAGGGCGCGCGCGATCACGGCCTTCAGCTCGCGGCGGTCGGCAATCAGGTCCACCATGCCGTGCTCGAGCAGGAACTCGCTGCGCTGGAAGCCCTCCGGCAGCTTCTGACGGATGGTCTGCTCGATGACGCGGGGGCCGGCGAAGCCGATGAGGGCCTTGGGCTCGGCGATGTTCAGGTCACCGAGCATCGCGAAGCTCGCCGTCACACCGCCGGTCGTGGGGTCGGTGAGGATCGAGAGGAAGGGGAGGCCGGCCCGGTCGAGGCGCGCGAGGGCCGCCGACGTCTTGGCCATCTGCATCAGCGAGAGCGCCCCCTCCATCATCCGCGCGCCGCCCGAGCACGAGACGGCGATGAACGCCGCGCGGCCCTCGATCGCCCGCTCGATGGCCCTGGCGATCTTCTCGCCGACCACCACGCCCATGCTGCCGCCGATGAAGCCGTACTCCATGGCGGCGATGACGGCGGGCCGTCCGTCGAGCTGGCCGGTGGCGGTCACCACCGCCTCTTTCACCCCCGTCGCGGCGGCGGCGGCCCGCAGGCGATCCTGGTACGACTTGGTGTCCTTGAAGCCGAGCGGGTCGGTGGAGACGAGGCCGGCGTCGTGCTCGGTCCAGGGGCCGTCGAAGAGCATCGCCAGACGTTCCGCCGCGGTCATCCGGAAGTGGTGGCCGCACTTCCCGCAGACCGAGAGGTTGGCCGCGAGGTCCTTGTTGTAGAGCAGCTCCGAGCAGCCGGGGCACTTCACGTACAGGCCCTCGGGTACCCGGCTGGCCTTCACGGCAGGATCGATCGGCTTCCGCGTCTTCTTGAACCAGGCCATATCAACTCACGCGCCCCGGCGCTTCAGTCAGCTCAGTCCCGCGTTCGCGGCACGTAGTACCGCGTGCCGCGCCCCATGCCCCGGATCTGGCGCAGGAGGTCGTCGAGCGCCTCGTCGCTGCCGCCGAGGTCGAGCTGCGAGGTCTCGACGACCAGCAGCGGCGTGGCGGAGTAGTGAAAGAAGAAGTGCTGGTAGGCCTCGATCAGCTTCTTGATGTACTCCGGGTTGAGGCGATACGGCTGCTGCTCGTCCCGCGCGCGCAGCCGCTTCAGGAGCAAGTCGGTCGGCGCCTGCAGGTAGACGACCAGGTCGGGCGGCGCGACGTCGCGGGCGAGCAGGTCGTACAGCCGCTGGTAGATGAACAGCTCGTTGTCGTCGAGGTTGAGGAACGCGTAAATGCGGTCCTTCTCGAAGAGGTAGTCGCAGACGGTGATCTGGCTGAACAGGTCGGCCTGGCGCAGCGCGACCTGCTGGCGGTGGCGGCCCAGCAGGAAGAAAAGTTGGGCCTGCAGCCCCGCGCCCGGCCGGTCCCCATAGAAGTCGGCGAGGAACGGGTTCTCGGTCTCCTCCAGCACGGTGGTCGCGTCGAGGCGCGCGGCGACCCGCTCGGCGAGCGCGGTCTTGCCGACGCCGGGCGGCCCCTCGAAGGCGATAGAGCGGAAATCCAAGACGAGGCAGTATACATCGGGGGCCAGCCCGCCGGCGGCGAGCCGGTGAGCCGGGGCCTGCCCGGCGTGCCGAAGCCGGGTGATAAGATCCGAGCACGCGATGACCTGCCATCTCCGCACACCCGCGTGCCTTCGCCCGGCGCTCGCCGCGCGTCTCGTCGTCGTCCTTCCCGCGCTGCTCGCGGGGTGCGCGACCGCCGCGCCTCCGCCCGCTCCCGTGATCGCGATGGAACAGAAGCTCTCGTGGATCCTGCGGCTCGAGGATCAGCGGGCGCTCCGCGATCCGGCGCCGGCGCCGGCCATCGCCCCGAGGCGAGGGCGTACCCTGCCGCCCCCGCCGCCCTCGCCCGACCTGCTCGCGCTCGTCCGGGACGACCTTGCGCGCGTGCGGCGCAGCGCCGCGCTCGCCATCGGGCGGGTGGGGCTGCCCGAGGGCGTGCCGGTGCTTTCGGCCACCCTCGAATCCGATCCCGACCCGGCGGTGCGGCAGGCAGCAGCGTTCGCGCTCGGCGTGCTCGGGGACGCGGGCGGCGCAGCGCCCCTCCGCCGCGCGCTCGACGACCCCGATCCGCGGGTGCAGGGCCGC